>Ga0049085_10000080_pt1 | contig 39072 bp, 60 predicted proteins | sample GreLakmeSU08MSRF_FD_66721 | JGI IMG/M metagenome (GOLD analysis project Ga0049085, IMG submission 66721) | Freshwater lentic microbial communities from great Laurentian Lakes, MI, USA - Great Lakes metaG SU08MSRF | ecosystem: Environmental > Aquatic > Freshwater > Lake | place: Great Lakes... | reverse complement strand
TTCTCAGTACACCATTCTTACTCCTATGTATAAAGCTCAAAATATTCGTATTACAAGTCCTTTAACAAAATTAGATCATCTTTTTAGTGTTAAAGATCCAAAGTTTTTCGAAATGTTTTACGAGCTTTCACAACTAGGTTTGAAAGATAAACTTTTTGATGAACTTGAAACTTTTATAGTTAAAATAGATCCTGATTGGCAATCAGTTTATTCTGATTTGGTCCAATATTTTGAGTCAATGGATGGTACCAATGAAACATCTCAAGACTCTAGTATATCGTAATATAGAAAACGCTGAACAGCGTCAAAAAGAAGTGATGCACACTGATAAATATTCATCCCGTTACTGGGATGGGTACATCAGTGCGCTCAAATCTATAATACATGTCTTACCAGAAGACGCTGAAGACCGTTAACCATGCGCGCATTTCTAGAATTTTTATGTATTATGTTTGTTATTGGGATAATTATATCAGCGCACTAAGATCTATAGTTCATGTTTTACCAGAAGACCAAGACTAAATTACTTTTTAACTTTATCCCAATACATCATGTGTGATATATAATCGTATTCTTTATAATGATGTCCATATTCGTAAGATTCTACGGCTTTCATTAAGCCTTTGTGTGCAAGTGTTACTAATGCTGTTAAAACTATAAGTGTTATTATCATGCGTGTATAGTATCACACTATCTTTATAAGTGAACAGCTTAATCTATACTATCTCTAAATTAGATAGCATCTATCTACAATCAAAATAAGGAGTTTAAACTCAATGAAATCCATAAAAAACAAAATTACTAATATACAATTTCCTTCTGATTGGGAAAATTCTTATTTAATATTTTACAATTTTAATTCAGAATCTGTAAAAGAAGTTTTATACTTTAAATCAATTACAGAAGCTACAAATAAATCAGGAACTGCCTTAGGTTTCTATGGCGTTAAAGCGTCCGCATACGGCATCAGGGTTCCTGCTAACGCCACTCATTGGTGTTTAGCTATTTTGGGTGGTTCTGCTCCAATTATAATTATGGAACACCCTATAGCTGACAGTATGACTCAAAACGAATATCCTTTAAACCAAGATGTTTCTGTTTACTTTAACAGATATTCTAAAAATGTTAAATTTATGATTGGTTCTACTAACCATTCTAGAACAAAAACTAAAATGAAAAATCTTCCAAACTATGATATAATAAATAATCTTCTTAATCAAGAAAGTTAATAATCATGTTATTATTTTTCAGCCTTTCAATTCGAATACGTACCCTGTAGAATACAGGGCGGTATACCCTCACTCTTATAAAGTGTTGAAAGGTTAGTCGGTCCACGTGGGTTCAATCCCCACCCGCCCTACCAGGAGAACAATATGGAAAATGTAATTTTATTTAATGATATAGATGAAGATATTCAACATAAGTTTATTGAAAAAGCATACAATTATCTTATAGATATGAACCGTATTGCTTTTTTAGACGACCCTATTGAGGATCATTCTGAATATGAATTGATTTGTAAAGTAGCTGAAGAATATTATAATGGTAATCGAATATGAAAAATTATAGCCAACTTATTAAACAAATAAATGAGTCTATAAAAGAAGAAAAAAACAATATAGAATTCACTTCTGAATCTATATCTAGTTTAGTCCAAACTTCTATTGATACTTACGAGCAGATTAAACTTCTTCCTAAAAGTTCTATTTCTGATCTTACTAGTATCTTTTTATTGATCGAATCATTTTCTCAATCTATAGTTGACATATGCAACAAGTATGTTGCTTCTAATGTATCTAATCCTGACTTTGTTGATTTAATGTTAAAGCTTAGGAATCTTCAAAATGAAATGCTTGCTTCTTTAATTATATTAAGAAGTAATTCTGAAGAATTTAATAAGTTTTAATTCTTTGGCTGTTTTTTTTATAAACTATTAAAAACAAAAGCAAAAATCATACAAAAGTTTTGGTCACTTCTATACTAATTTTAAAGGAATATAAACATGTCATACGACGATTATCTTTTGAATAATAATGATGATGATATTTTCAATGATGATTCTAACCAATCAGACAGCGAGCATATTGCTAACACGTTCGCTAACCATATGCGGAATGAACACAATATAGACCTCGACGCTAAAGATTTTATCACAGATGTTAAAACAGACAATGTAAGAGCTAAAATAGCTATATCTTTGTTTGAAGCTACAGGCAACTGGTTAGACGGTGCTAAGGTTTCAGCTTTTACTAAAGCTACTCATATTATTTTAGATAAATTAACTGATGGTCTTTATTCTAAAACTTTTTATTTTTATCAAGTAGAATCTCAACTTTCTCAAAGACACACTATCATTGAAGTTGTAAAAGCTATGTCTGATATCGAGAACAACGATTTTAAAGAATTAAGTAAATTTATAAACGTTGACATCAATCATATGTATGTTCATGTATTTTTTAAAACAATGCTCAATATTATGCTAAATGTCAACGCTAAAGAACGACTTATATATTCTGCTTTAGGCAAAGAGTTAAACTTACCGGTTAATCCAAACTTAGCTGATCCACAACCAGACATGAATGATGATGGTTATGTAGGACATGGAGACTTTATGCAAAATCAAATTAAGTCTATTGTTACAAAAGATTATGTTAAAAGCATCTTATCAAAAAATATTTCAAACTAAAGCTATTGTCTTTAATGATTATTTTTTATTAAAGACGGATACTAGATCACAAGTTAATCTAATATATACTATTATGACAGCAGTTGCTGCTGCTCAAATAAACTATTATTTTTTTGGAATTGATGTAGTTCTTTTATCATTGTTTTCTGTTATCTCCCATGAGTTTGCTCATTATATATACTCTAAATCTTCTGGAGCAAAAACTTCTTTTCCATTATTTGTACCATTACCATTCTTTATTATAGGAATGGTAAGATCTCAAAATCTTTCCGATGAATACAGATCATCTGTTGCTATATCTGGAATGATTGCAGGTTCTTTGACTCTATTTATAATACTAATTTTAAATATATACTTTAATTATTTTAATCCATCAACAATAATTTTTATGATTCTTTTTGAGATTCTTATAAATTACTTTGGCTCTGATGGCAAAAAATACAGACTGTTTAAGAAAGGTTAATCTAATGCCTTTAATTATATTTCTTTCTGTTATAGGAATATTTTCTAAAATTCAATCTTCTAAGCTAGGTAAAGTAAATCAAAACTATGATCAACAAAATAATATTGATTATATATTTGCTTCTATGGTTAATCAATTGAACTTAGGAGATAACGTTGAAGAAACAAAATAAAGATATCAAACAAAAAATTGAACTTTTTATTTCTGAAACACATTTTGATATTCATGGTGTTTCTGCTACTCCATCATTTGATCAATCATATGTTGTCAAACTAATTACAAGAATAACAGTTAGTGCAACAACTGCTTTTTGGTCTTTTTTAGAATTAAAAGATTATTTAAACCAACTTAAAAAAACAAAATCTAGGAGAAATTAGTAATGGCTGAAGAATACGATAAAGATATGACATCTTTTACTTTTTCCTTAAAACTTGCTTTAGAAGCTAAAAAAGATATTTCAGAAAAAGTTGATATGTTGTCAGAAAGAATTGACCGTATTGTCGAACATTTTACAATTGACGACATACCTATTATCAAACCAATTTTAGGTATTACTCATTCTCGTAAAGAGTTAAAAAAACTTGCTAAAGCATTAGACAGAGTTGCCGATATTATTGAACATCATGATGCTTTAGTGCAAAAGCTTAAAGTTATTGAATTAGCTGAAAAAGAACCAAATTGGTTTGCTTCTGCTTTTGGAGATTTTCAAGGTGATATTGATTCTACAATATCTAATTTATTGTCATAGGAGAAATTAATAATGATAGAATATTCTTTAATTCAAGATAAAGATAAATATGTTGCAGTTCGCAGCACTGTAAAATCTATGAATCTTGATCATGTTACTGATAAAGATCTTTCATCTTTTTTCACTAACTTTTCAAAATACGCTCACTTTGATACTGGCTTGTTGCCTCTTGACGGAACTGGCCTTTTGGCTTACCGGCAAGCAGGTAATCACGCACAAATTGTAGTTCAAACAGCGCCTGCTGTTTCTAGAATTTTATGGGGAGAATCAGAAGGCGGAAGAGTCCAAACATATTTTTTGGCTCAACCTTACAAGATATACATTGGAGATATACTAGACGGTAATTTTTATGGTGCTAGAATATTTTATTCTTATAATCCTATAACATCTCCTTCTCAAGAACTTTATCATACTAATCTTCCCAATATGAATTGTAGAGGTTACAGAGGCAATGCAGTTGGCTGGGTGTGCTTGTACCATACTTCTGATTGGAGTAATATTCCCCTTGGGGAAAAAGTTGCAAGACTTATAGAAAGATGTTCTGGCGACGAAGCCTACAATGATGGCAATATGAGCGAAACAGATGGTCCTCGCTTTTATCGCATGAATAACAAACCTGCTTATTTGACTTCGCCAACAGAATGGCAAGAAAAGACTACTAAAGAAGGCTTTTTGTGGACCTTAAATGAAGGAACTTGGATACCAGTTCTAGTTCAAGACCAAGACCACCAAGACAAGCATTATGAAAACGGTGTTCCTTTAACTTTAGGCATGGCTTTGACCGGTGATTACCAAGCTTATTACTCGGACACAACTCATACTAAACCAGTAAATAAAATAGCTCGAAAAGATAAAACATTTGACGAAGACTATGTATTTAGTTTAGTTAAAAAATCTTATGAACTTTCTAAATTAAAACAAGAAAAGCCTGAGAATTTAGATCCATATACTTATGTTCAAAAAGTTCGTGATACTCACGCTCTTTCATCTAATCCTAATGGTAATGGTGATAATAATGATGGTAATGATCATGACGAAAATGAACAATATTTTTGTATATCTTGCGAAGAATATTATAACTACAGCGAAGATAACCACACGGTTGTTGACGATGGCGTTCTTTGCCAAGATTGTTATTCTGAACAATATGTTTACTGTGAAAACAGTGGACATGATATTCATTTACAAACTGGAAATGCTCAGTACCTAGAAGAGATAGACATGTGGGTTGACGCTAATGGACCACATATAACTCATTGTACGGGTTGTGGTCAAGTTCATTATAACAAAAAATTTAATAATAATTTTATGGTATTTTTGAATTCTGAAACTTCAGAATATGATAGATGTACACAATGCTTTGAATACGCTGATCAACTTATTCAAGCAAACTGTGCTGTATGCAGTAAAAGTCTTCCAATGAATCCAGAATATAAATCTTATGTTGAATCTATTTCTTTCATTAATCCAGATACTTCTGAAATTATTGATGCACATATGCATTTAACTTGTGGCAAACAATCATCATCAACTGTTTGTCCTTGTGGAAATTTAAGATCAGCTGAAGTTTTTGGTTACGAACAAATTGCTTCTCCTGAATCTCTTAAAGATATAGATTCATACACAATGGTGGCACTTAAAAATCCCTTTGATGCTTTTAATTTAATTGCAAAGCATTATGATATTCAACACAACCTTAACGGTTTTGTTTCTTGCCAGAATGCTTGCGCTTCATGCGTATGTTTTAACCAAGAATCTATGAATTATGAATACGATCCTAGTAAATTTGATCTTAAAAATATGGGATCGCTTTCTACTCTAACTCAAAATTACCTTAATCACATACCAAAAAATACATTATAAAGAAGGATACTATGTCCAAAAAAAATGAAATAACAGAAGAAAAAACATATACTTTAGAAGATTTAGATTATTTCTGGCTTCCAAATGGTTCTCCTTGTTTTCTTGGAAACAAAGAAAACATTTGTGAGATTATAGAAAATCTAGGTATTAATATTTATTATTTAATATCTGATAAATCTACTTTTAAAGAATTTACTCAAACTAAACCAGCAACTTGGACAGGCGGTGTTCAAGTTCCTGCTACAACAACTAAGTATACTGAAGAATCTCGTGAAGCAGTTATATTTAAAGTTGTTAAAAATATGATTGGTAGAACTATTTCTCTTTCTAAAGATTCTTTAGACGGAAATTATGTTGGCTTAGAACCAGAAGCTATATATGCTCTTCCTCCAATTCCTATGACTATTGTCAATAAACTTGATGAATTCTTTAGATTGGTGGAAGCTCAACTTGGCACTGAATCAATTGTTCTCTTAACGTTTGATGCTGCTAATCCAGATTCTTCTGATTCTTGGGGAATTTTAGTTCCAGAACAAGAAAACACTTCAGTTCACTGTAAGTATGATCCAGATTCTATTGTGGCTTTAAAGCCATATCATCTTTCTATTGTTGGATCTGTACACTCTCATCCTGGAATGGCAGCTTATGCTTCCGGTACAGATCATGAAGATCAATCAGACTTTGACGGTATCCATATTACTTATGGATGGCAGAAAACAGTTAACAATGGTGCGACTCAATACTATGCTGAAATGCAAATGTCAGGAACTGCATTTGTACTAAACATTGAAGATGTTTTTGATTTAGATAAAAAGATTAAAGATCCCGATCCTGAAGTAATAGAATGGGCGCACAATGTCTCAAAAAAAGCACTGCCCCCGTATTCGGCTACGGGGGTTACCAAGGCACAGCAATACCAGCTTCCAATTCAGCCGGCTCTAGCAAGTTCTCAAATTACGGAGACGACTACAGCTGGTGGGGCAACTAAAAAAATTACAGATCTTGACATTCCTAAAGGAGCTGTTCTCGTTGTAGAAGTAGATGATAAAGCTATAGATCCTAAATGTCCGCTTTGTGATTGGGAAGTATCAAATGTTGATCTTCAAAATTGCGTTTGCGGTGGATGTCAAAACTATATAGCAACACCTAGTGATACTGTATCTGAAATTATTGAATTAGTTACCTATGCTCATGAAATAGTTAATGAAACCAATACTTATAAAACATATCCTGCATTTACTGATATTTACTACATGTGTAAAGATATCAATACTGAATATATGTTTCTCCATATTTATGGAGATAAAGTTTCAGATGAAAGCATTGCAAAACAAATCGATGCTAAAAATTTAGATAATAATGCATGGTCTGACAACCCATGGAATTCTTATTCTGAGTACACACTTTGTTGTAATACTCATATAGATTCAATAGCTGAAGATTGCCCTTGCAACCCAACAGTTACTGTTGACGATATGTATGACTTTGAACTTAAGTTTCCTAATTTAGCCATATACGAAGAAAGCTCTCAATGCGTTTCTTGTGCAAATTATTTACTTCCTACATGTGCTCCATATAGGAATTTAGTAATTGATTGGGCAAAAACGGGAGAAGATCCATCTAGCCCTTTCTTTGACACATGCAAAGATTATCTTGCTTATGATTCTTCTTCGTCTTACACTTACGAAAATGATAGATATTTAGATTAAACTAAAAGATTGGAAAAAAATGTCAGATCAAAATGAAACAAAACAACATCGATTTATACTTATCGGTGCTGGTGGAATTGGCACTTGGTTAGCTGCTGGTTTAGTCCGGCTATTAGAATGGAAATTTCCTGGTTCTGCACTAATTATAGTTGATGGTGATACTTATGAAGAAAAGAACAAAGAGCGACAAGACTTTACTAAAATTGGTAATAAGGCCAGTGTTAAAGCATATGAGCTTTCTGTCCAATTTAATAATACCACTATTATTCCTGTTCCAAAATGGATCGTAGGAGAAAACTATGAAGGAGTTGCAGACAGCGATTCTCCTAAAATTAAAGCTTCAGATTTAATTGCTGAAGGAGATGTTGTTTTTGCTGTAGTAGATAACTTTGCTGCTAGAAAAATTATCTTTGATGCAGCAACTTCTATAGCAAATATAGACATTTTTACTGGCGGAAATGATGATGATTTGTTTGGCAGCATTTATCATTATCAGCGTAGGAACGGAGAAGATGTTACTGAACACCCAGTTAACTTTCATCCTGAATACGAGAATCCACCAGATAAAAACCCAGGAGAATTATCCTGTCAAGAAAGATCAGAAATAGAAGGCGGAACACAGCTGCTTGCAACAAACATGGCAGTTGCTGCCTTTTTACTTGGTCGCGTACAGAAAACGATAGTTAATTCAGAAAATCCTACAGAAGCAGAGATATACTTTGACTTGGGTGTAGGTAAATCTGAACCATATGATCGTTCACCTGTAAAAGTTAATGTAAATATATAAATAATCCCAACAAGGAGAATAACAATGCAAATCAATAGCAACAACAATGAAAATGCATCAGGGGGTGTAGCAAACGTTCGTTTTGGCGTTTACTCACAAGCAAGCCCTGTTGCCGGAAGAAGCATCAAAGAAATTCGCGAACAGTTTTCTAAACTTTGGGGAATTCCTTCTGACGCTACAGCCTACAAAGGCAAAGACAAGATGGACGAAGACTATGTTGTTCAACAGAATGACAACCTTGAGTTCCACCGTCGTGCTGGCGAAAAAGGTAGTCTCTAAATTTAAAAAGATCGTGGGGGGATTTTAAAGAATTCAAATGCTTTATTAAATCCTCTGGATGTCCCCCCACTTATACCCTTTATGAATGGAAAATATGATACTTGAACAAATTAAATTAGGAACTCCACTATTGTGGATTAAAACAGAAGACGTTGATAGAATTAATGATTTTGTAATTAATTCTAAAATTAGAAATTTTTATAGCATTATTCCAAATTTAGGTTTTTCAAAATTAGTAGAAAAAACGTGGAAACCAGTATTGGTAGATTTTCCTAATCCAGAAGATGGAAGCATTACTCAAGATACAACATATGATTTCGTAGTTGCTTATCAGCATTTAAAGAAAACTAACGAAAACATGTCTTCGATTGCTTTTATCCATAGTTTTTATACTGATCCAAAAAGCTTTCTTGAAGCATATGGCCCAGTTATATCTTCGTTTAATTATTCTTATAGAAATTCTTTCTTTGCAGATGATCTAACTTTACTGCCAATGCAGAACATATTTATTACAGGTTTTGATTGTCCAGAAGAATATTCTTCTATCTTTAGCGTTAACGATTCTGAGCCTTTGTCTATAGGAGAAATGCTAGAAATATTAAATCATTTTGCTACTATAAGTGATAATTTGTTTGTAGAAGACGGAACTGCACAAGATATAGCGCGCAGTGCTTTAGGTTTATCTGAATCGCTTTTTATTAATCTTTGTTTGCTATCTATTATTAAGAATAAAAAAATATCTTCTAAATATATTTATGACACTAAAATGTCTAAAATAAAACAAAATGGAATTTTGGAAATTGTTAAACCTAAAATTACATTTGATAATATTGGTGGCTTAGATAATGCTAAAGATATTATCAAGAAAAATGTATGGTTGTGGAATAACCCAGAAGAAGCTAAGAAATTTGGTGTTCAACCTATTAGAAGAATACTAATGGTTGGAGTTCCGGGCACTGGTAAATCTGCTATTTGTGAAGCTACTGCTCATGAATTAGGTCTTGATTTAGCTAGAACCGGAGTTGCCCAAGTTATGAATTCTTTTGTTGGACAATCAGAAGCTAACATGAGAGCTGTTTTTAAACAAATTAAAGTTATGGCTCCTTTGTGTGTTTGGATAGATGAATTTGGCCGTGATATGTCAGGTGGTCAAAGCTCTTCTCATGTAGACGGTGGCACCACTGACAGAGTTCATGGTGAATTCTTAACTGGTCTTCAAGAACTTCCTGAAAATGTTTTTCTTATTTGTGCAGCAAATCAGATTGAGAACCTAAAACCAGAAATGCTTAGAGCAGAACGATTTGATAAAATAATATTTGTTGGTTTACCCTCACAGTTTGAGCGTAAAGAAATATTAAAGATATATCTTTCTGATATTAAAACTAATCATAACTGGGATTTTGATGCTCTTGCTGAATCAACTACTGGATTTACTGGAGCAGAAATAAAGTCTTTGATTAAAGAAACTAATTTCTTTGTTGTTTCTTCTGAATTGCGAACTTTAAATACTAATGATATACTTATAAAAGCGCCGAAAATGCGCAACATACTTTGGAATAAAAACAGAGATGCTATTATATCACTGTATAAGTCCGCAATTGAACAGTGGGATTTTGCTTCATCTTCTCAGTTAGAAGATGCTTCTAAAGTTATTTCTGGAAATTATACCTCTAGAAGTATGGTTAGATCCACACCTCAAAAATCAAATTGGTAATAGGAGAAAACAAATGTCTAATTTTGATGTAAAAGAATTTTTAAATGGAATTGACCAAGAAGGCTCAGATGAGCTTAATCCAATTCCTCCAAAGCAGTTTACTACTGAACTTTACAAAAAATGGTTTCGTTCAAAAACAAGCAGTGGTTTTTTAGCCATTAAGCCTTGGTTTGAAGGAATGAAATTTAAAATTGATATTGGAAAAACTGCTCCAGAAGGCAAGTTAATTAGTTCTACTAATGTTTATCTCGATGCTTTTGATTTTGCAGCATATTTAAAGTCAATAGCAAACGGAACTGCGGTTACTAATTATCCAGCCAATGAAAGAACTGGCATTCCTTCTCCTGAAGGATTCTCTTCTTACGGTGGTTCTGAGATTAATGGTAAGCCTGTCAGCAGAATCTTTAAGTCCCATTATTGGCAAAATGGTGATTCTTTTGATTCTAATTCTTTTGCTTGGAAATGCGGTCATTTTGCAGCACGCAAGTCTGAGAGTGGAGCTTTTATACCAGATTTAAAATCACCTATATCTGTTGATTTTATTAAAGTTACAAGACAAGACATATGTTCTATATCATATCTTTTAGATTTATCTTTAGCAGCTTACGTAGCAAACAACTCAGATTGGTATGAACAATGACCGAATATGAAGAATTAGGCGATGCTTACTCGCTTGACGAAGACTTAATTGACAAGCACGTGCAAGACATTGATTATAAAAACCAAGTAGAACAAGTTCTTATGACTTTAGCGTCTACCTTAGAAGGTAGATTGCAAGAGTTTGAAAAGTACTTGGAAAATTTTGAAAAGCAAATTGCTACACTTGTAATTGGTTTTGGTGAACAAGCTGTCTTTATGGATGCATTGATTGCCCAAATGGCTTTTTCTTCTGAAGAATCTAAAAAAGCATTTCACGATACTATAAACAAGTCTCGCAAACAAATGCTAGAAATAATGAAAGAAGGAGCTAATGACCTCTTGGGCTCAAGTGATCCAGGAATTTCGTCAGCCATTGAAAGCTTGGCTAGCGAACAGCTATCTAACTTTACCGACTAACGGTATATCGATATTGTTCTTAAATGACAATAGTCATAAAATCATATGTAATAATTTGTATTACATTAATCAAATATACCCATTAGCTCAAAAAGTTAATTCAGATATATTTTCTTTGTTTTTTATTTCTGATGATTCTTTAATTAATCATTTAAAAAATAATGCTATTTCTTTTAGCCACTTTGAAAAACAATCCTTAAGTTAGGAACTCATGCCTTTACAAATGTTATTACCTTTAAGTAAATTTAATAAAAAACACATTGATGCAATTGTAGAAGATAATCAACTTGTAAAAGTTAATGAAAGTACTATTACTTCTCTTAGATCAAACGATCTTGATTCTATTAAATCAATATATTCATCACCAAATATACAACCAATTTCTTACGGAAATAATTATTTTAGTAACGAATTGCAACAGTACTTTCAAAGTATTATTGTTGCTAATACAGTGTCTAAAAATAATTTAGCTGTTTTATCACCAAATTATATTAAAACTTATATTTATCCTTATTCTGCTTTTGAGTATAAAGCAAAGTATCTTGCTGGCTATTCTCCATATGAACAAAATTTTTTGTTTAATATTTTTTTAAATAAAGACGATCTTCCAATATTCAATAGAATAATAGATTGTAAATCTTATTTAATAATTATGGCTATTCCCTTAACTGTTGAAGAACATAAAATATTTTCTTATCAATGGAAATCGCTTTACTCTATTAATGCAATTGTTCCTAATCTTGCTGCTATCGAAAGAGTATATAAATCTTATATAAAAGAATTAGATTATTATCATCAACAAAATGAACAACTTTTGGAAGAAAACCAAACTTTAAAACAACAACTCACTTTCTTAACTGAAGAGCTTATTAAAAGCAATAAAGTTACCTGGAATTAAAAACTACAACTACTTAAGGACTATTATATGGATAACACAATTTCTCTTGATGAATCAACTCAATATATGCAAAAAGATCGGATTTTTAATATTTGCGATTACAAACAAGCAAATAAACAAAATGGGTCTAAGATAGACATTCCTTCTGGCTATGCTTATATCTATTATCATTCTGATGAAACAAAACCAATAAATGTTTTTTACAATAATGATAATTTAAGCTCTGAATATTCATATCAAATTTCTTCAGTAAAAGAAGATAATTTTTCTACACTTACAAAAGATATTATTCAACATTATAATAAAGCTATTTCTGTTGAAAGTGTTCAAGCTAAACAAAAAATTAGTTTTACTTTAAGTGTTTTAAATTTTTTGTATAATGAGTATACTAACGATTATGTTTATATTGTAGATGTTAAATTACTTGTTAATTTTGTTAAAAAGATTGCTGTTTTTTCTGTTTGCAAATCTTTTAGTAATCCTCAAAATAAACAATATTCTGAAACATATCAGTATGCTAATGACACATATGCCAATAATTGTTCTAACAAAACTATCATTAAAATGAGCACTGGTTCTGTTGTACCTTGTGGTTTTGCAAATCAAACGCAATGCATTTGCTATGAAAAAAATGTTACAATAGTAAAAACTGAATTAATAATTGACAAAATAAATCAAACAGATTCTATATTGTATACTCTTGAAAAAGAATATCTTTCAGATAGATCTTTAGTTTATAGTATACAATCAAAGCAATCTACTGTTTTAGTTTTTACCTACACCTCTATACAAGCAGAAGATTTTCAATTGCATGATCAAGAAGCAATAATTGTTTTTGATAATTTTATATCAGAAAATTCAAATTCTATTCTTGAATATTCTTACCCTGATAAAAACATCGACGCAAATAATAGCTATTTAAAAAGCTTAATTTAAGGAATCTTATTTATATGATTAATAAACTTTATCCAAAACTTCCAGTTAATTTTTATGTTGATGAAGATAAGACAAAAGATAATCCGGCTTCTATCAACTCTGCTTTATTAATAAAAAACGAAGAAGTTCATATTATTAAAGTTTCTAAATATAGTACTTGTTCTGATTTACCTATAGAATTTGAATATATTAAATATTCTGCTTTTGATTTCTTTGAAACCATACAACAATCTAATTCTATTTTAAAATCTTTAGATAACAATTATCTTTCAGTTTTAAAGAAAATATTTCCAACAGCTACTAGGTTTATTTCTGAAAACGGTTCTATTTTAGTAGAGCGTCCTCCGTTTCGTTATACTATAGATTTTACTCCAGTCAAAGCTTCTAAGGTTAACAAAAAAGGCAATAAAAAAATTGAACCTATTACCGTTTGGGTTCCTTGGACTGTTTATAAAATGCAGATTAATAAACAAGGCACTTTTGCTATAACGATCCATTTTAACGATTCTCCTATATCTTCGTTAAATGATCATGTTTTTTCTTGTATTTTTCCAAACGTTTTTAATGGTGGACTAATATGCTTTGGTTCTGATTCTACAATCAATTCTTATTTTGTAGAAAGTTCCATTAAAGACGATACTTATTCTTATAAAGAATTATTTAATTATTTAATTTCGAACTATTATAACGGTGGTTGGAATACCGATATTTTACCTAGTAGCTCTGATATTCCTATGTTTATGCTATTTCAGTCTTATGATCGCATAAAAGCTTTAAATGATCCTGCAGCTTTGGAAATGTATTCTAATGCTATGGCAAAATGTACTCCGGTTAAACATAAAGATAGCCACGTTGCAATGTATCTTAACGCTTTAAACATATGGTCTAAGTATTCATTAGAAGAACTTCTTTATCTATACAGAACTTGCATTGATCCTCTTATTTTACGCCAAGTAATTTCTTTATCTTCTTTAATTAATGTAGATTTTGAAAATCGTCTTTTTCGTTATAACTCAGCGGAAATAGACGAGCATTTTCGTAAGATGATGGTTAAACCCAACTATCATGCTTATAATCAAAAAATAAAAACGTTACGTTATGATCGAGATCCAATAAGCGGTCAGCAATACCTTTGTTCAAATAACCTTCTTCAAGAAGACATATATCAAGTTTTGAACAATATTATTGCTCACGAAGATTCTAAAAATCCTTCTACTTTAACCAATACTTTTTAAGGAAAATTATGATAAATGATTTTGAAATTATGGCTACTTGCTTTTCTGGTCTTAGCTTTTTTGATTATAGCGAAAAACAAAAAGCTTTAAATTTGGGTACTTTTGTAGGAAATATGGGTCGTTCAAATTCTTTGGATTGCGTTAGTTTTACGCAAAATTCTATGTATACCAGTAGCCAAACTCAACCATTATATTTTGAATCTAGCGAACATAAAAAAACAATAGACAGCATTATCGGATTTAAAACATATAATGATAGTGGTTTGATCCCTCCTGGTTTGGTGTCTTTAGGAAAAAATATTTTGATCTTTGAAAACCCTCCAACTAATAAATTAATTAGTCATCATTCAACTGATCGTGATTCTATAAGCAACGATGATGAACCCGATACTTATTACTTGCCAATACCTTGGCAAATTTACGTATGTTTATTTAATGATGACTATTGTTTATTAGATACATATATGTTTTATAGCCGCGATGCAATTTCTAAAATGGGTTTTGGTGAACCGGTTTATGCTCCTGTTCTTCCTAACTTTTTTGGAAATGGACAATTGTGTAGACCTTTTTATCCTAATATGAATGATGTTGATAAGTACTCAAAAGATATTTCTGGAGTTATTGCTTCGGCTTATGATTCTATTTGGAATAGTGGTTGGAATTTAGATTTATATGAAACTTTAAACGAATATTTTTTATTGTTTAATAATAATCGTTCAATAGACGTAGATGCTGGTCCAACAGATTCTTTTAAAAAAAACTTAAATCCTATTCTTCAAGATTCTTTAAATCTATTTGAATCACAGCAGTTGTTGTCTGTTTATATTCAATTAAACAACGATACAGTAAATAGGCGTTTAACGCATAGCAGACATAATCTTTTGTATTCTTATTGTAGTATAGTTAAAAACCTTACTCTTGATCAAGTTTGTATGTCTCCGTTTCCATCTCCTTCTTTTGCGAAATACTCTGACGCTGATTCCGTAGATCGCAATGAATTACACGACGAGTATGTAGAAAGTTGTGATGAAGACGAATATTCAGACGAAGGTTGGGAAGCATATTTTCAAGAATATAAAAATTCTCTTCGTTTTTGTCATAAATCTTTTGAACAAGTTTTAACTAATATTTTGCAAGCTCTTGACGGTATTCTTGTTAAAAGAACAATACCTTCTTTAAACATAGCTTTTAAAGAAATAAATTCTCAAAATATATATACTTCTTTAGAAAAAGATTCTAATGGCGAATACATTCAATCTTGATTTTAGCATGTGTGTGTGATACTATATATACTTAGATAAACTTATTAAAAGGTATTTAAAATGACAAAGTTTAATAAAATTAATAAACATCCTTCTTTTTCAAGACTAGATGTATCTAATATATTAAATGTATCTACTTTAACAATTGCTAACAGGGAAAAAAACAAAAAATACCCTCCATCTAAAAGAGACTTAAATAATTATAGAATATACTCTTTAAACGATGTTTTCAATTTACAGCTGATAACATATAATCATATAGATCCAAAACCAATAATCTCAATTCTATATGACAAAGGTTATAAAGACCCCAAGATTGTATCTGAAATGATTGATCAAGTTTTATCAAGGAGAAATTCTAATGCCTGACCAAAATAACCAATATAATGACAGTAACTATGCAGATCTTGTAGATCCCATAAATGAGTATGTCCATACCGATACAGTTACTGATTTAAAGTCAGGTATTTTTAATTTATTTAATAATTTATTTCAAACTTTGTCCGTTTCTAACGGCCCAGTAAAAGCTCTAGAAATATCTTTAAGATACCTTCAAGATATAATAGATCATTTTCAAACTGTTTTAACAGAAAATGATAATAATAAATAATAACATACCAAACTAACAGGAGACAAATAAAATGATAGACCCAAGAAACGTAGTTTCAATCACAGCTGGTGTCGTAGCTGACCCAGAACTAATCAACGATAAGATAGCAAAGCTTCGCGTAGCAATAGATTATGCTGGCTCAGAAAAAGGTGCTACTGCTAGCTCTGGCTATTTTGATGTAGTTTACTATCTTAAAGATGGAGACAACTTTGGCTCAAAGAATGCTAAGTTTGTTCATACCCAAATAGTAGACAAGAAAATGAAGAAGGGTTCACAGATCCAGCTTATTGGCCGTTTGGTCCAAGAGCGTTGGCAGCAAGAAGATGTCAATCGTTCACGCGTTGTCATCGTTGCAGAATCAATATCTTATGTGGGTTCAGCTGCTCCTAAAACAGCCGAAAAATCAGATTCTTCTTCTGAATCAAAGTTTATCCCTGATCAGTTTTAAATAACTGTATAGTGTAAACTAGACATTATTATGGATGTTGAAGATTATTCTGAACAAGAAATAACAAACTTAATCGCATCTGCTTTATCGCTCGACGGAAGTAATCAACTGTTTCCGTCGAGCGGAATGCATTTGGGGTTTGCTGAAAGTTCTTTATTTGAGCTTTTAGCTAATAAGCTAGAAAATAAGTTTGCTCACTCTGAGTTAAATTCTTTTTTGCAAGAGCTAAGAGATGATTTACTTTCTAGCAAAGTTCCCTATGATATTAAAAACTTGCATACTCAAGTAATTAACTGTAGAAAATGCAAGAATTTTACACCTAATCCAGTTCTTCCAATGTGGAACAATCAAAATCCAGATATAATATTTGTATTAGATTATCCTATTTACAATAAAGAAGTTGCTGAGTTCTTTTTAGATACTTTAAAGTCTTCTAATTTTTCTTCAGAAAAAATTTGTTTGACTTATGTTAATAGGTGTTCTTATCCTAAAAGAAAATTTGAAAGTCAAGAAATATTTAATTGTTCTCCTTACCTGCACACTGAAATCCAATTGTTAAATCCAAAAGCTATTGTTTGTCTTGGATCAGTTGCTGCTTCAGCTTTATTTGGTTTAGAAGTTACAATTAAAGATTATAGATCAAAACCTAATTGGCTTGGTTCTTGGCCAATTTTTGTTACCTATTCGCCACTGCACATATCTAAATCAAGTTCTCATTTAGAAGATAGCTTTATTTCTGATATGATGTATGTCCATGATTATATTTATAAATAGAAAAGGACATTATGTCTAACGAAAACTACATTCAACAAATTAACGAAAATGATCCTAACTTTGAAGCTTTTAAACAAATTGTTTTGAAAGATGTTAGAAACGAATCTTCCGGAGAAGAAAAACAGTATCTATCAGAAAATTTAGATATTTGGTTATACTTTCTTCAGATAACAAAAAAAGATGTTGAATTTCAACTTGCTTCCCAGAAAGCAAAAGACAAGATTTCGTTTAAAGAAATTAAATTACATAATCCCGAAGAATCTGTTATAATAGGACTCATGCAAAAACAAGACAAGTGGAGAATGGGCGCTTTAAGATTTCTTACTGCTATAGAAAAAAAGATGTTGTTTGTTAAAATGCAATTAAAAAATGTACAACTTTTTGAAAACGGAACTCGACAAGCATAATGTTTGGGTGTACCTCTAAATCAATAACTGCTTTAAAAACTGAATGGAACGAAGAAAAGTCTTATTCTTTTTTAAACTTTTTTATTACCTACCAAAACTGGTGCACTTACTCTACTAAGAAATTGTCTCATTCTGAAGTTCTTGTTCTTTCTGATTTGTTTTGCTTGTCTCATGGTAAGGTAGCTCCAAAGCAAGATTCTGAACTTTCTTTTTGGTCAGTTCATCCTATGAATATATTTAGATTTAAACTTTTAGATAACTTAAATTTTTGTATCTTAAATTATCCAGATCCATCTTATGACAAACCCGGTTATATTGTAGAAGGTTGCTATTGGGTTAACGGTTTTATGTATCAGGTTTTAGAAGAAGGCTCTAAAAATATTTTAGAATTAAATTTATTAATTGACAGACCAACTCAACAAATATATAATTATCCTAATGTTTCTATTCCAATCAATGATTTAATTAACGAATATATTACACTGCCTTCGTAGCTCAGTTGGATAGAGCAACGGACTTCTAATCCGCAGGTCGTATGTTCGAATCATACCGAAGGCGCTATAACAGGTTTGTCACAAGGGACCAGGTCTTTTTCGGGACTCCTTTCAACTGGTTTCTTGTGACATTTTTTAAAGAAAGAAGCAAACGTGAAAGATAAAATTACAAAAGAAAATACTATTACTTATACTTCAATCGATGCCAGTTCTTTTATTACTCATGCTACCTACAGCGTAAAAGATCTTATTTTAATAATCAACTTTAAATCTAATTCAGCTTGGGCTTATGACAAAGTGCCTCAATTAGAATTTGTAAAAATGTGTGCTGCCAAATCTGTTGGCTCTTATTATAATAAGAACATAAGAAACAAATATCATGGCGTGCAATTGCTTGCTTCTACAGACGAAGGTATAGTTGTTAAGTCAGACTCACATTCTGAACTGTTGAAGTTAAAAGAAATTAAAGCAAAATGAGCAAAAAAAGAAATAAAAGAAATCGATACAACAATAATTACAACTACTACAATGCTCCTAAAAAAAACAATAGCTTTTATACTTCTACAGTTAAAGAAGTTAACGACCTTGCTTTAAATGTTTTTGGTTCATTGCAAATTTCAGCTAAGGAGATATCATGAACGATAATGTTGATATTGACATTATAAAATTAATCGACAAAGAAATAGTAAAATTAGCTTTAACAGATAAATATGCTTATGCATTGGGTGCTGACCTAAATAAGTTAGAAGATCAAATCCAATCTGTTGAATTATATGAGATAGGTAAAAGTGGAGATGTCTATGGTCTTTTAGATTCTGCTAAAATAAAAATGTCTACTGAATTATATGATGTTATTATTGTTGTGACTTCTGGTTGGGCTGCTCCAATAGAAGACGATTCTCTTACTGAAGACAATGTTCCTCCAAGTAAACATCCTATGAAAAAAAGAATTGAGCTTCATATAGCTTTAGATAAAAACTCTTTTATGGCTTGTTCTATTCTTTTTATAGAAGATGGAAAAGTGGTCAATGCAGAATATGACACTACTGGAACTGGCCCTTTAGCCGATGCAATTAGAAGCATACGTCCTAATAGTTTAAAATCTGATAAAACTTTACTTACAAAAGGAATCAATACAAATGTCGATCTTGAAGAACCTTTTTAAAAAAAAGACTAAAGTTATAAAAACCCCAAAAAAGGTTGACGTGTACTTTGTCCAATATAACAGACATGACGCTTCTAACGTCCAGTGGGGCCCTTTTTATGACCTTCAGGAAGCAGTAGCTTGGTGTTCTTACAACTACACTATTCATGGTATCGATGCAAGTATCCTGTATGCTCATCACCCAGAATCTGATTCTAAATATTGGTTTATTTAATTCTAAAAAACTTACTTTCTTCTTGCGAATCTGTTATACTGTTTTTTGGTTCTAAGGAGAAATGTTATGACAACTATAGTTGCAATACAAGGTGACAGTTTTGCGGTAGTAGCAGTAGATTCTAGGATTTCAGCAATGGAATCAGACGGATTTGCTACAATTTCTACTTTAGGAGAAAATAGCGGTAAAGTAGCCGTAAACGGTAAGTATCTATTGGGCGCAGCCGGCGACGTAAGAGCAATAAACATATTGCATCATGCTTTTGTTCCTCCTCCTGTTTCGCCTGGGTTAAAAGGTAAAAAACTAGATCAATTTTTTACTGTTAAATTTATACCTGCTTTACGCGATTGTTTTGAAAAACAAGGCTATGCTTCTCCGGATAATAATGAAGACAAACAACACATTGCAGAACAAGCCTCTACTATTTTAGCCGTTATATCTGGAACTGTATATGTAGTAGATTCTGATTACGCTTGGTCTTCTGACAGCAATGGAATCTATGCTTTAGGTTCTGGTAGTACCTATGCATTAGGTGCACTTACTGCTTTAACTGCAGGTAAAAAAATACAAACAGTTTCTCAAGCTAAGTCTTTAGCTTTAAAAGCCTTAAATGTAGCTGCTAAATTTGACCCTTACACTGGTCCTCCTTTTAGGACTCATGTTCAAGATTTTACTAAATAGTATTTGTTTAGTCTAAAAAAAATTTTAAAGCTATCAGATAATTTTTATTAACCACAAAATTTGGAGAACAATGCGTACTAATCAACAAACCAGTTATGCTATGAAAGATTCTGCTCCTCATTTATCTGAAAACAGCATTAATCAATGGTACAAAGAAGAGTATCAACACCTTGCAGACACTCTTTGTGATGGCAATAAATTTGCTGTTACCAGTTTAGCTAAAGAAGAACAACAATATTTATCTGAATATTTGAGAGCTCTTTATGTAATCCAAGTTACTGGTGGTTTTTCTGAATTATCTAAATACTCTATAAACTATGATGTATATAAAGATATTTTAATAAACTATAAACAAGTTGATGTATCGTCTTCCTCTGAGGAAGATATTGTTTTAGGCTTAAAGCCAAAGTTTAAATCTAAACGCCAAGATAAATACGAACAAGTTATTCAGTGGTGTAAAGATAATGCAGGTAAAAAAGTTAAAGTAAAAGATGTATCTGATTTAGTAGAATGGTCTTACCCTACTGCTAACACATTTGTTCAATCACGTGCAGATCTTTTTTCAAAATTTTCTCACGGAGTTTATTTGTTAAAAAACCCAGATGAAGAAAGATTAAAAGAAAAAAATAAATTAAAAAATGGAGAATAACACATGAATATGTATAATGATCAAACGCCAATTTTTTCTATTTTGACAGAAATAAATGATGGATATCTACATTTGATAGAAGACAACCCATATATTTATAAAATATTAAGATCTTATAACAATGGATTATCTTGGAGTCATTTAGCTACAATGAGAGCTTCTGATTTAGAAGAAGCTCATGATATAGTGGATTTGTTAAATATCGGTGCAAAAAGCACTGAGCAAAAAAATAAGTTAACAAATATTTTTGGTAATAAAATTAGAAATCTTCCACAAGAATTTCCTCATAATCATTCAATAAACCCTGTAACAGATCAGCCTACAGAAATGCCGTGGACTGAAGTATGATCGCAGATAAGTTTTTCTTTTATTCTGTTTGTTTTATATTATTTGTTTCTTTAGTTATTGGAGTTGTTAATCTGATATGATAGTTTTAATTGTAGGCTTGCCAGGCGCAGGAAAAACATCACTAGCGCAAGAGCTGGTAAGTCGCACTGGAGCTATTCATTTAAACGCAGATGCTGTACGCGCAGATCTTAACAGCGACCTTGGGTTTACAACTATAGATCGCTTAGAACAAGCGCGCAGAATGGGTTCGATGGCTAGATTATTATCTGCTCAAGGTTTCTTAGTTATAGCTGATTTTGTTTGTCCAACAAAAGAAACCCGTAAGATGTTTGGTAAAGCTGACTTTATTTTTTGGGTAAGTAGAATTGAAGAAGGTCGCTACGAAAACACAAACCGTATGTGGGAAGATCTTTCTGAGTACGACTTAAAAATTGGTAAAGGTCTTACTGTTAAACAAGAGGCCGATGCCTGCTTTGACAAGATGGAGATTCCTTTTATGTTTAATAAAAAAGTAAAGATAAAATTTGTTTCTTCTAAAAACAAAAAAATATGTACTATTAAAATAACAAAAAAAGAATTTGACACTTATAAAAATATGGCTCATAATGTAGACCAGAGTTTAGAACAATTTGTTAACAGCGCTATTACCAATTATTTAAATAAACTAGAAAAAGGAAGTTTAAAATGAACAATGAAAATGAATTTCTTAAATTTAAAAATTGTATTGTCAAGCTTCTTGACAATACAATTAACGCAGGTCAAAATATAGACTTAATAACCATGGAGTCTAAATTTGTAGATGATTTAGGCGTTGATTCGTTAGACCTTATCGAGCTTATTATGATCATAGAAGAAGATTTTGATCTTAGAATTCCAGAAGAAGGCCTTGAAAATCTTGTAACCGTAGGTGATGCTTTTAACCATCTTTTGGATGCATTATGAGTAACAACTGTTCTTTAATTAATTCTAGAATTCAACTAATAAAAACAGATGATCAATATACTAATTTAACACCTGGTTCTTTTGGTATAGTAGATCGTATAGACTCTACGGGAACTATATTTGTTAAATGGGAAGATGGTTCTAGCTTAGGTTTGATTTCCGGCATTGATGAATTTAGAATTGTGAATATATAAAATGCCGGACAATCACGAAACCAGAAAAGCACTGCTAAATGCTATATTTAATAAAGTTACTTTTGATGAATGGCTTGAAATAGGCATGGTAGAGAACTGGTGTGGACCAGCAGTATGCTATACTCATGATAGCTTTCCTATGAACGAAGAAGAAGATAATGAGTTTGCGGAAGGCGGTGACCCGTGTATGCATATGATAAGGCTATACGAAGACGCTGAACATAAAGCTCTTATAGAAGAATCTCATTCTCCTTCTCAGTGGAGAAAGCCATGATTAAAAATGAAATATTTTTGATTGAAAATGTGATTGATATAGATTATTTATCTTCATTGAACAATTGGCTTAATGTTTCAGAATCAAATTACATAGAAGGACAAGAGTCTACTTTAGGAACATATAACATACCTTCAGATTTGTATGACGGATTTCATCATCTATATCTTAACTCTAAAAAAGAAATAGAAAACTTTTATCATGTTTCTTTATATGATGAAACTTTTAATAACATTATAGAATATAAAGTTGGCGACACCCTTCGATTACATACTGATAATTTAGGATATGTAAATGGAGAATTATATTACGACGCACGCACTTCTACGGGACACCTTAGAGACATAAGCAGCGTGCTGTATTTAAATGATACATATACAGGTGGAGAGATAGAGTTTCCTAATTTATCTATTAAGATGAAGCCTAAAGCAGCAACTTTAATAGCGTTTCCTAGCACAGATGAAATCTTTTTGCATCACGTTCTTGAGATCACATCAGGTAGAAAATGGATTGCTCCTTGTTTTTGGCACATTAAAGATTAACAAATTTAATACAATTATTGGTATTTTTTTTTAAACATACGATATCAGATTACCGTTTTTTAACTTGCAGTGCTGATTATTTACATGGTATGATATAGGCTAAATCTATAAAGAGGGTATTTTGATGATTACTTTTAATGATCTTGAATTCATTCACGAGGAGATATACCCACATATTGTTGTCTATAAAAACCTGATAAGAGATGTCGACGCGATTAGTGAGAGTCTAAAATCTTCTTCTCTTGTAACAGAAGAAGAAAAACCTGGGATTTTGCCAGTTTGGGGTAAATGGTTTGGTTTTGGAACATATGTTTCGGTAAGCGGAGATGCTCTTTCCCAACAAAAAGAAGAAAAAGATTTGAATGATGGCGATAGCTTGTTTGATAGAGAAAAAAGAGCAGCCCATTCCACAGTCAATGCTAGGGCGGCAGCGTTTAGCCATTATATGGGCAAGTACGACATGAGAACCGGAAGATATGCAGAAGATGTTAAAACATATATCCAACCTTCAATCAACTTTGCCAAATATGATCAAGACGTTGCGTCGATTGGGACTACTGACAACCCTGAACCACCGTTGACAATGCAGTATCATACTGATTTTCATTTAGATAAAATACTTAGACCATGTGAGAACTTTATGCTTACTTGCAATATCTATTGGAATGATGACTATGACGGAGGTGAAGTAACGTATTTAGTGCATGGTAAGGTTATAGATTATAAGCCCGTTGCAGGAGATGTAGTGGTTTTTCCTTCCGGTTCATATCTTTTTCCTGGCGATGAACCATATTTCCATGGTGTTCGCACAATAAGAAATGGAAACAAATTTATTTCTAGAAACTATCTAATGTATAACCAGCCAGCCAGCCAAAATTGGATTGACGGCGTAGCCAAACATGGTGAGGAAGAATGGTTGAAAATGGAGAAAATACGTTTGGCGGAAGATAAAATTGCCCCTAACTGTGTTGTTTTAGATTATCATAACCCGCCACCGGGCAAAGATTTTGATTTATTATATAACCCTGTAGTAAAAGAATATTATTGGAAAAAGGACAAAAACTAATATGTACAAAGGAAATAGCCAACAAGAAAAGTTTGTAGTAGACCTCCTAAAGGGGAAAAGAAATGGATACTACGTAGAGTTAGGTGGCTTTGATTCTACGATAGGCAGCAATACATACCATCTTGAAAATGACTATGATTGGAAAGGTGTTTCTTTTGAGATAGTAGATCAACGTAGAGAAGAGTTTCTTTCTAACAGAAAAAATCCTTGTTTTGGTGATGCCCTAAAGTTTGATTATATTTCTTATTTTGAAGCTAATAACTTCCCAAAACAAATAGATTATTTACAAGTTGATATAGACGGAGGCTATGACCTCTCTATGAGACCTATAGGGAACGCTTATACGACTCTCCATGGACTGATAACTGTGCCATTGACTCAATATAGATTCTCTGTTATAACATTTGAGCATGACGCTAATATGTATTTCAGAAATCGCGGTATGCGCGAGGCCCAAAGAGAAATTCTTGATTCATTAGGATATACTCTAGTGGTAAGAGATATCCATGAAGACTGGTGGGTTGACCCTTTAGAGATTAGTTCAGAAGAATACAGAAAATATTTAAGATGGCAAACATTAACTTAAGACTTAATTTATGAGCACACTATATCCCACTATCATAGTAGAAAAGTTTTTTTCTGATGAAGAATGTAAATTTCTATTAGACAATATTAAAAATTCTGGTAAAGAATTTGATATTGTAGACTACGGTGGTTCAGACAAAGGAAAAAGCTACTTCGACGTAGGAAGATTGCCGATGCAAAGTTATTACTACGCTTTAAATACGTTCATAGAAAAAAACTATAACTGCTCTATTATTTCATCACGAGGTAAAAGCGTTGCAAGATACACTAAAGATCAAAATATTAACTTACATCAAGATTGGGATCCCAATTCCCCAGATGTAGTTCAACACAATAAACCTCAAGTTCATATATCTAGTATTAGTTATCTTAATGAAGATTTTAGTGGTGGAGAAATTGTAATTGCAGAAACTAGTAAAAATATAGATAAGTCAAGTAATGAACAAAGACAATTGGTGTTGGAGCAGATTGCGAATAACTCAACCTTGATGACTCTTACACCAAAAACTGGTTTAACCATTTTCTTTGATGCGTTGTGCTGGCATATAACTAACCCGATAACTTCAGGCATAAAATACTGCTATACTGATTTTTACTCAATAGAAAAGGTAAAGAACTCATGATAGTCAAACATTTAGGTTCTGGAATTGTTTTAATTGAAGATTTAATAAATAAAGAAAAAATTGATTCTTTCGATTTTGCCTTAATAGAAAAAACAGTAAAAAAACAAGATCATTATAAAGTTGATGAAAAGTTTGTATCAGAGGGTGGTTATGGGATTTTAGGTCAAAAAGATTTTGACACTACTCCAATAAGGTATCACCAAAACGTAAAAGAATTACCATTTATGAATAGCATCGCCGAAGCAATGCAGCGCGGCTGCTTGGCTTATTGTAGCCTTTTCCCAGTGGCTGTAGAATCAATAACACAGCGTCGTGGTGGACATTTTATTAAGTACCTAAAAGGTGGTGTGATGGGCCCCCATTCAGATAGTCCTTTGGCATATAAAGAAAACAGCATAGAGCCTATATCATTAATTGCGTTAGGTAATACAATAACCTCATCAATGATCTTAAATGACTCTTTCACTGGCGGCAGTGTTTATTTTCCAACTTGGGATATATCAGTCACGCCAAAACCGGGATCGGCTTTATTCTATCCATCAAATTATATTGGTGCACACGAAATAAAAGAGGTAACTTCAGGTGTTAGATGGGCTTACCTTGAGTTTTTTGGTCACGGAGATAGAAGCTTGCTTGTGCAGCCCGAACACGAACTGTATCAAGAAAGATACGAATGGACAACAAAGTTTAAAGATGCCCTAAGAGAAAATATTCGTGCTACCCAACCATCTTGGGCTGGTAACGCATTAGACAATCTAAACCAATGCCAAAGAGAAGTGTTGGTGGATTAATGGTAGAGCCTGTTTTTGTGGTTGGATATGGTCTAATTGACGGTCTTGGCAACAATCCTAAAGATTGTTTTCAGAACACTTTGATTGACAAAGACTTTACTGTTGATCTTGATTTTATGATTGAAGAAAAACTTCAAATTACTAGAGGTATACGCGTTGACGATTCAGCTATATTAATTCCTGAATCATTTAATAAAAAATATTTAACACAGATGACAAGAACACAAAAAATTGCCATACATGCTGTTGACCAAGCGATAACTATGTCGGGATTACCGTTGTCTTCTAATGTCGCTGTTATTTATTCGAGCGTTTCTAACGATAGCGAATCTATAGAATATATGTCTGATAAATTTCTTAATAACAAAAGAGCACATCCGCTCATTGTTCTTAATAGAATACCAGACATAATAGCTTCTCATATATGTGGTCATTATGGATTTATGGGCACTTCTTTTGCTCTCATGGCATCATGCGCAACTGGATTGTTATCCATAGACTATGCGATGAGACTATGTGATGAATATGACTATGTTATAGTTGGTGGCAGTGATGCCCCTATTCATAGGATGGCGATAAAATACTTTAGTGCACTTGGCGCATTAGGTAACCATAATGCACCATTCGACGATAGCAGAGAGGGATTTATTATGGCCGATGGTGCTGGAGTATTGATATTGCAAAGCCCAGAAAAAGCTAAAGAATTTGGCTCAAAAGCCCATGCAAAACTATACCCAGTAGGATCAGCTTCTGATGCCCTTAGCTTAACGTCTCCTGCTGAAGATGGCAGAGGGTCAAAAACTGCCATGAAAAAAGCACTAAGTTATGTAGAAAATATAGATGTTGTTTCCGCGCATGCAACCTCTACGGTAGTAGGCGATCCTATAGAGTATTCAGTAATTTCAGAAATGCTACCAAATACACCCATATATGCTCCAAAGAGTAAAATTGGTCATACGCTAGCTGCCTCCGGTATCATAGAAACTATCTACGCAATAGAGTCTTCAAAGCACAACGTGGTCCCCCACTGCCAAAATCTTAAAAATTGTTCATTTGATATAAATAACACTCTAATAAGACAGCCTATTACTATTAATAAAGAAGTAATAACAACTTTAAATAATTCTTTTGGATTTGGCGGAAAGTCAGCCAGTCAAGTAATAGAGGTAGCAAAAAATGATTCAATCTGAGAAAGAACTAACCAACGAGTTAAATCCAGCTATAGAATTTTTATTGAATAGACATATCTCTACCGCAAAAAAATGGAATCCCCATGAATATATCCCGTGGGAAAGGGGCTCTCGTTTAGCTACTGAAGGGTTTCTTTATGGAGAAAACTCAATATCAGATAACTTAAAATCATCTTTTATAATTAATCTCTTAACTGAAGACAGCTTGCCCTGGTATTCTAGAACCCTTTCTGAAGTCTTTGGAAGAGAATCTGTTGTAGGTGAATGGATTCATAGATGGACTGCGGAAGAGGCCAGACATTCTTATACTTTACGTTCTTATATTACATTGTCTGGAATTCTGGACCCAGTAAAACTAGAACAAGATAGAATTACTTTTGTTAGTACCGGCAGAGTACCGGAACTTGGTAGGGACAAAATCACAAATGAGTACCTAGACGGTTATGGCATATGTCAATCTTTTGCCTACACTACCATACAAGAACTAAGCGCTAGATCTTCATATTTTAATATGGCTCAACAGCTTGATGATACAGCTGGATATAATATTTTAAAACGTATTCTAACTGATGAAAATCACCATTTTATTTTTTATAGGGATGCAGTAATGGAAATACTCAAAATTGATCCATCATCAATGATAATAAGTCTTTCAAAAGTAATAATGCAGTTTGAGATGCCTGGTGTTGGTGCGCCAGAATATACGCACCATGCCCGAAACATATCAGATGCAGGGATATTTAGCATAAGGTCATACTATGAAGATGTGCTAACGCCAATATTAAAACATTGGAATATATTTAATATTACTGGTCTAAACAGCGCCGCTGAACAATCTAGGGATGATCTTATTAAGTATCTTGCTAGATTAAAAAAGATAATTCAAAGAAAATATAGCATTACATATGATTAGTTTTAAACAACAATGGCAAGATAATGGTTTTTTTATAGTAGAAAATCTTATATCAGAAGAATTAATAGAAGCTTATTCTAAACTGTGGATTGAAAATCATGGGGAAATTGTAGATGGAAAACTATCTTTAGTAAACCCTAATGGCTGGGAAGGGTATCATACCTATCTAGAGCACGTTTCTATACTGGAGATTTTTTGTGGATCCGATATTCCAACAATTATCGAAGAAGCTATTGGGTCTCCGTCTGGTCTTCATCTTAATTTTACTGGATGGATTTCTACTAGAAAAACCTGGCACCAAGATATAACTTATGGAGATAAGGATCATGCCGATAATCACATAGGGGTTTGGGTAGCTCTAGAAGACATAGATTATAGATCCGGTCCATTCCAGCTTATACCAAAATCTCATAAATGGGATCTTGATTTTAAAAAACTTTACCCAAATCATTTAAGCGAAAAAGCATCCGAGTACTTTGCAGAAAAGCTGCTAGAAGAATCCCCACCAGGCGTTACGTTCACCGCAAAGAAGGGTGACGTTATCTTCTGGCATGGTCACACTGTCCATAGGGGCGATATGCCAATAGATGAGTCCATTAGTCGTAAAAGCATCATAGGGCACTTTGCTTCTCTAAAAGTTGGTATGTTGGCGCAACAAAAAAGTTTGCCCTATAAAAATGGACATTACTTTAACCTTTAAATTCTTTTAGCCAAAAAAGGGTTACTATATCCTTATGTCATCTAATAGACCGGTAATAGATATACGCCAAAGTTTTAGCTCTATTTACGATGCCTTCTATTTTTCTAATGACCCAGAAAAGATGTTGAGGCCAAAAAAAATCCAAAACAGTGAGTATGGCCCTTACAAAATAGAATTAAGAGACTTTGGTGCTAAAGCTGGCTCAGTTTCCGGTATCGACCTGTCCCAAGCTGAAAAAATAGCCTTAGAGATGACTGGTGGTCAAGACAGGCAGCTTACAACAAGAACTGTCAATGATTTTCTTAGAGAGGCTATGGCTGGCGTTGAAAGAGAAACTCAGGGCGGTGCATTATCGGCAATGACTGGTTATGTTTACCCTAAAGGCAACATAGGTAAGCTTGATTATAGTAAAAGGACTCGTCCTATTTCTTTAGTTTTTGGAAATCCGGGTGATGATGTAGATGGCAAAAATTCTGCCGGACACTGGCAATCGGGTAGTTTCAAAGTTTGGGTAAAAAACCAATCAGATGTGGCCTATGGAAGATCTTATTTAGGGGACGTGGTAAGACACGAAACAGGGCACGTTGTTTCTTCGGGTATCGAACAAAATGTACGAATGCTAAGTTCCGACATAGCTAACGGAAGAGCCGGCTCAAGCTTTAGTTTTTTAAACGCCGCTGGACAAAAAATACTACCACCGCTTGAAGACGAAACATTAAGATATTCTTGGATGAGACAACAAATACTATCATCATATAGGAAAGACGCTGTACAACCAAGCCATATAAGCGAGATGATATTTAAGGCAATGGAGCAAAACGCACGGACTAAATACCTCAGACGCTCATTATTTATCGCAGCCAATAGCTAAGCATTCGCGACAACGAAACCTAACAGAAAATTTATTGAATTTTAAATATTTTGGAAATGTACAAAACTTAGATTCTACCCAACAAGCTAATGTGCAAAATGTTTTTAGGATTTTTAGCGAAACAGGCGAAGGAGCAAAAGTGGAATCATTACTTGCTTCGGTAAGAGAAGAAGCTTTTGCAGATGACTTTGCTCTTATAACTGCACCTAAAATGGATCTCCCATTAGTAGCCAACCAAGCTGGTATGCACCTTTCTGGAAAGGTCGTAGACGGTCCGGATGGCCCACTATGGAGTCCTGCTGGCGTAGGAAAATTAGGCAAAAACAGCGAAGTAGATAGTCTAGCCAGAGAGTTTATTAACAGTGAAGTAAGAGGATATGCCGACCAAAGACGGAAGCCAATGGCACCATTACGCTAGATCATATTTGGGCGAACAGTCTTTTGATGATATAGGAAAAGAACATCAAGATTCTTTGACCACTCTATTAACGGAATACTACCAGAATAATAGAACGACAGCTTTGTCTACAAGAACACTCGATGCCGACACCATGCATCTTCCAGCCGTAAGAAAAATACTACAGGCTCAAGGTTATGATTCAACAGAAATAGAAAGAGTTGTAGGTGGAATGCGTGATATAGCTACCTTTCACAACCAAGAATTTGATGCCGGAAGAATTCCTGTTGGAACAGCTAGAAGACTGCTCTTTTCCGAAACCGAAAAAGCTAATACTTTAACAAAAAATCCTATTACAAGATTAGCTGCAGGAATATATAACACAGGCGTTGGACAACGACCAACCGTTGTTTTTGGTGCGTCTACCAAGCCGGCCTCTGTAGTTTCAGGTGTAGTTTCAGAAGCTGCGCAGTCTGCAAAAGTTGCAACTAGAGCTGTTGGCGATTCAACTGCTGGTCGAACATTTTTATCCGGCGTGGCTAGCTCTGCAAGCGGTGCAAAGGTTCTACAGCTTGCAAAAAGTGGTAGAAGAATGCTTCAAAGCTTTGCCTAAATACTTTTAGGCAATCTCTCTCCAAAGCCATTCTGGATTATTCTTAGTCCACTCTACAGTAGACTGAAGAGAAGACTCTAAAGACATTGGTGGTTTCCAACCTGCTTCTTGCAACTTACGCCCATCTAATGCATATCTTGAATCATGACCTGGTCTTGTTGTATGGAAATCTTGGAACTCAAATTGCAGTTCTTTACCCCAATACTTTGCTACTAGCTTTGCCATTTCTAGATTATCTATTTCTTTTTCCCCAACTACATTATACTTATCTGGTCTATCAGAATTAGGGTATGAGGTTGGTTCTAAATAATCTAATATATAAAGTAAAGCATCTGCTTGGTTTCGAGCATGTAAGTAAAATCTTGATCCAATATTATTTTTTGTACCGTGAATCATCATCGGAATATTTTTTTCTAAACAATACATAATCTTTGGAATAAACTTTTCCGGATCTTGTCTTTCTCCAATTATATTCATTGTATTAGTTATAATTACCGGAACCCCAAATGTTCTCCAGTAAGACACACACACGGCTTCCTGTGCTGCCTTAGAAGCTGAATATGGGTTAGATGGAAGAATAGTATCCCATTCTTTATGTGCATAACCTTTTGGAGCTGGGCCATAAACCTCGTCTGTTGAAACCTGCAAAAATACCTTAGGTTTAAGTTTTCTTGCAAGCTCTAGCATATTTACTATTAACGCAACGTTGTTTGTTATGAACGGAGCTGGATCCGTTATTGATCTATCTACGTGTGAATCTGAAGCCATTGAAATAATATAATCAATATCGCCAATTTCTTTTACCATTACGTCAGAAAACGGCACAGTCAAATCATGAGTTATTAACTTTACGCGGTGCTTCTCCGCTTCCCAGCAACCTATAGAAGTGATTCTATCGGTCACTCCTCTATGTCTAAAGGAATCAGTTATTACTACTTCCCAATTTGTTAGCTTCAATAAATGTTCTAATGTATGGTGGCCAACGAAACCACCAGCACCCGTTAATAATACTTTCTTCATTCTTTCCTTTTTTTAAATTCAAAAAATATGTTTTGCAACACACCATTTGAAACTGGAGCGGATAGGGAGGATCGAACTCCCACAAGCAGGTCGGAAACATGCTGGTCTACCATTAACTTATATCCGCAGACTGACTAATTTTTTATAAGTTATTTACCTGTTGCATAATAGGTATCCATGTCATAGGGAAATGACTCGGATTTTGTTTTTGTTTTTGTTTTTGTTTTTTTAATACAATCTATAGCAGTTTCTGCTACTTTTTCGTCTTTGCCTTCTATCAAAAGAGATAAATCAACAATTGCATCAGTTATTTTGTTAGATATTCTATGCGCAGCTTCATGGTCAATATCATCTGATTTTATGGCCTTGTATATTTCTCTATATGTTTTTGTGTAGTCCATCAATTTCCTCTTTAGTTGGATGAATCATCTTTGCTTCTACCAGTATACCATCAGTAAACTTCAAATCGTATTCTAACCACACAGTTTTCTGTTTTTCAACATTCTCTTCTAATAATATTAAATTGTATATTCTTAGATGTCCGTGGTAATACATTTTTACTTTTAATGGTTCAACGTCTTTAGGGTTTTCCCATATATTGTTTCCGTTTTTATACAAAAAACCATTATTGTCTATAAAATAGTTTTCCATTAAACATTCTAAATCTTTACATTGAAAGCCATCTGCGTAGATAGATTGTGATATATACGACCTTATCGGGTGCTCTATATATAACGCTACCGGTAGTGGAAAATCTATTTCTATCGTGTCAAACATTCCCATGGAATACTATACCACATTTTGGAAAAAAGCTTAGTATCTTCTTTGTTCTTCTTCTTTTCTGTTAAGGCTTCGCTTACTGATGGCTACGGAGGTAGCTAACCCAATCGCAGCTACTCCAGCAGCTGGGTGTCTCATTTTTTTAAGAACACTATTGCCTGACGCTGCTTTTACTCCACTTTTTAAGAAACTTTTTACTGCTGATGATGCACCAGCTGAAGTCGCTGCACTAGCTGTTGCGGTAGTCGCTGCCGATACAACAGCAGTAGCCACGCTAGGTGGAGCTACGCTTAGAGCAGCCTTGGGCAGCGGTCTTATGGCGTTTAGTTTTTTAGTTTCTTCCATAAAACCTATAGATCTACCAAGTGCGGTAAAGGCCCTAGGTCCAACAGGCTTTGCAGGCTTTGGTGGACCAATCAGCTTGCCGTGCACAGCGACTCCGCCCAAGGACCCTGGTACCTTAGGAGCTATTGAACCAATTGGCGCACCGCCTATCGAACCACCTTGTACACTGCCTATTTGACCTGGGGCTAAATTAAAAAGATTAATCAGTTGGGTCTTCAGACTAGGTCTACGTGCATACGTGGGCACACTGCCTAGTGGTGGATTTAGAGTGGTTGTTTTTGGTATCGATACTGAGCCTATCGAACCCATTGGTACACTGCCTATTTCTGCTCCAATTATAATTTTTGAACGAATTGGTGCATTGCCTATTTTACCTGGGCCATAATAAGTTGGATCAACTGTTCTACGTGCGGCAAGGATGATTGGGTCTGGTACACCTCCTATCGAACCAGGTGTCCTAGGCTTAGGACGTGCGAAGTAGGCAGAATGGTGCGGATCGAAAGATGGTTTATAATGTGGTTTAGTTACGTCTTCAATCGATGTTACCCTAAATCCATCAGGTGACCTCCAGCTAACCATGTCATCAAATCTAACACTCGGGGGGGCAAACTCGTCTTCGAAAACAGTTGACGCGTCAACTGGCTCAACTCTATAAACCATGGGTTCCCCGCCCATAGTCTTTGATACTTTTTTAGCATACTTTCTTGCTTCTTCAATGTCTTCGGTTGCAAAAGAATTTGTTGTAAGACCTGGATTTATTTGGTTTAAAAGACCTCCCGGCTGCTCTTCTAAAAATTCCCTCTGGACTGCAAGGGCTGGATCATCAAACATAATGTCATGAACAGATCTTACACCTCTTTTTCCACTTGGAGATATAACCTCACCCACTGCAATTAAACTTGAGGTTCCATGAAATAAGGGACGCGGACTGAAGTGGTTGCTAATGTCAGGCATTACTGTGTTTTCGCAATTCTAAACTTCAATGAAGATACATTCGCCGGGGCATTCTTCGGCTGATTCGATAACATCTTCAAGCCTGTCGTCGGAAAAAGACGCTAAACCAGCTGCGCCTTCTGGGTTCCCCACAGCGGCCGCATAAATCTTGTCCCCTTCTTTTACATACGCAAGACCATCTGGCATCATGTGGAATACATCTGGTGCTATCTCTGCGCATAGTCCATCTCCAGTACATAAATCTTGGTCAATCCATACTCTCATTGTTTTATAGTACCTGTGATCTCACAAGATCTATTTAATATCTTGCCATCTGCGCTATCTGGATCTATACCAGGATAAGGAGACGTGTCCCCTAGCGATGTAACCTTAATATCCTCAAAGGCTATCCCCTTTTCCAACAGGGTGAACTGCAAAGACTTTGCTCTTTTCCCGGATAGATCGTTCCTATTAACTGTTTGCCCATCGCTAGACGATCTACAGACTATATTAAGAGCCGAATAATAACCACCAATATATTTGTTTACATAAGTTGCCACACATGCCATTTCTTCCTTAAAAACTGGTACATCTTTATCTTTTTGGTAGAACACAAGGCATGGTGCATCAGCGACTATTACCTGCACTATTGTAGTCGTAGAAACATCTGCTATAATTTCTACCGGTTCTGATTTTGGCCAAAAAATATAGCCTAAAATCATAGACAATACTAAACCAACTGAAGTTCTGACTATTATCTTTTTAAAATCAATTTTCATATTTGTTTTCCTTAATCTGTTTGTTTAAACTATAAAAATGCTTTTTTGCTTTATCTTCTTTTTTCTTTGCAGCTTTTATAAAATGATCATAGACATCTGTATACCAATAGGCTATTGCAGATATAACAAGGCCAATGCTTGTTGCCGCAAATGAAAGAATAAATTTATCTGACATATTTAGAGATGGTTGAGCGTATCTAGCGGAAGTCGACAAAATAGTCAACAAACTAAAAAGCAATAGATTAATACCCAAAGAACTTTTTGCTGTAGATTTGTTATATATTTCTATTTCTTTTGGATTTGTCGAATTCTTTCGTTTATTGCTTAAAGTTTTAATGGCATAGGCTGCACCTAATTGAGCGCAAACAAAGGCATACGAAAACGAAAGTATTATAGCAGATGCTCTCTCTGCTCGTTCTGCCCAAGAGTCAGAACCAAACTTACCAGAAAATATATCCTTCCATAACAGGAAGTCAAAAACAAGACCAATAACTACGGAAAACCATATTATCTCTGTTCCATATTCTGACATAGAAGAAGATTGCTTTGACAGCTCTCTGTCTGTTTCTTCGTTATCAAGCTGTGCGTTTAAATATTCTTTATGGGCTTTATCGTATTCTGACAAGACTTCTTTTTTTTCAATCAATTCTATAGAGTTAATTGATTGAAGCTGATCTTTTAAGGTTTCGGCATTGTTTTTTAGGGCAGCGTTTTGTTCTTGTAAATCAGTAATTTTTTTATCTAAACCAACAACTAGTTTATTAAACCTTTTCTTATTGCGCCTCGAAAGAACAACTTCTTCCGTAGGTTCATCATTCGGCATCTGAATCATCATCTGAGCCATCATCTGCCTGTTTACCTACCACGCCATCAGGTATGGCTGCCAATCTACAGTAGCCGCCTGGCTCAATTCGTCTTTTAACTATCTTACAAACGTACTCTGATTCATGTAGTACGCAGTTTTCGCATCGTACTCCGATTTCATAATTTTCATTTTCTTGTCTTGAAACATAACCAACCCAAATGCCATTTTTGTCTTTATCGGCTAATTTTCCATATTTTTTAGCAATGGCTAAAAGACCATCGGCAAAGTCTTTTTCTGCTGGGGTTAAAGCCGGAAGCTTATCTTCCATCTCTGATAAAAATTTATACATGCAATACTCCATTTTTTAATAGTTGTATTTTGTTTATAGTAACGAGTTTATGTCTATTTTAGGTTATTAACCGGCTTAGAACGCCCAGCTTCCACTTTGGTAAACTTTATTTGCCCGGGGTTGAAACCACCCATCGAGCTGTAAGCTGTGCATCTGTTATCCCATATTACTAAATCTTTTTCTTCCCAAGTTAAGCTAAATATGTTTAATTTATCTTCAAAAAACAAGCTACGAAGCTTGTATATGTGCTTTTGCCACTTATCGTTATCTTTTCCTAAGGTATTTAACCCGCCGTAAAATATGCTTGACTTTCCTGTTTCTGGATGTATTCTCCAAGAAGGATGACTATCTTCTTGCCCTATATCTTTTCTTTGAAGTGGAAATTTTGCAAGCCCTTCATCAAGCCATCTAAACTTAATTTTTAAAATAAAGCTCTTATCTTCTTCGTTCATCATATTATATACATTCTCAAGATTGACCCATTTTGTTTCATTTAACCCAACTGAGTCACCAACAGAATCCATATAGATACAGCTAATATTGGTAGGTTCTACATCTGAACAATTGTCTGTTTGCCATCTAACTAGGTAATCGTCTTTTGATGGAAGTTTTCTATTTTTTTCTGTAAAATAATCAAAATTGTCATCAAAGTTTTTATCGTATATTTTTACATCTTTTTCTTTTAAGAACAAAGAGCCAAGCGACTGAACCACAGAACTAGTGCCAAAATCAATGTTTTTAAAAACTAAAACCTTATGATCTAAAAGTTCACTATAATAAGAATCGTATTTTTCTAATATGTCAGAAAAGCTTACGTTATTATAAGTTTTGCCAAAACTGTTCATTTTTTAAATCCTCTATATCTTTGATAATTACTTTAAAAACCATATGTAGGTAAAAAGTGGAAAAAAATTTTTGGGCCAAATTCGATTTTTGGTAATTATTGAAATTTGGGAAATAATTTTATATATTATATCACGAATATTGAATTGAATTCCATTTTTCTACCTTCCAAAAGGTAGTAGTGGCATAACGCGTGCCTTCCGTTATAGTGTTGACGCCATGAGCATAGTTCCCACCAGCCGGAAAGTATATCATCATCCCGGCTTTTGGTTCAAACGATAAATCGTATTGGCTAAAAAATAATTCTCCACCTTTATATCCATCATTATAATAGATAGAAGTACTAAGATCTCTCCATGATTCACATATTTTATCTGCATGTTCGTTAAGGTTTGTTCCCGTTGCATACTTTATTAAACTTGCAATCTCCGACATAGCAACTGTGCAATCAAAAGTTTCCCCTAGAATTAGCATTGCTTGTTCTCTATATTTTGCCATTATCATATACATTTCTTTATCAAACATTAAAGACTCTAAGGGGAATTCGTGAACGCCATATTCATCTAAAACAAATTGGCTATTTTCTATGTAATTATTTAAAGTAATTAAGTCTTCAGAGGATATAAAATTTTCAATAACATGAATATTTTTAACATCGTCTGGGTCAATTTCTAGGTCTTCTGAACCCTCATACATGTATCCACTTTTATTTTTCATAGTACCATAATAGCATACTTTACCTGCTCGACTTGCAATAAAAACCTAATTAAAGGTATAATATATGGACATAGCTCAGCATTCTACTGCTCAAGGTATTGCGCCAGTAAATAATACCCCTAAAAAGGAAGGTAAAAAAATGAATAATCAAGAATTAGAAAACGATTTGTCTGTCCAGCTAGATGAATTTACTGAAGATCAGTCTGTAGAGGAAAAATTAAAAAAACTTTGGAAAAGAGAAGAACAATTTTTAGATAGAGTAATGGACCATAGAATAAATAATGGACCAAAAATTACGATTGATGGCTTCCCGCGTCAAGGCAATAGATATATTAGAACAAAAGTATTTGTAAATCTTCCCGGATCATGTATTCCGTATGAGCTTAAGCATACTTTTGATGCAATAGAGTTAGCATTTGCAGAGGAACATCACGTAATATTAACAACCAGAAATCCAATCGATTGTATAGGCTCATTTATTCATATGTCCATAAGTAGAGATGAACCCCTTTACCTAAATGGCAACCCTTCGTACAAGCAATTACTAAAGGATATCATATATACAAAAGATGATATTACTCATATTGAAAAAATATTTGCTTGGTATAACACACTTGCAGAACAAATTTTAGCTCATTCAAAAACAGCTTTGATTGTTCCATTTGAATCTATAACTAAAGATGTTGATAACAAATTAATAAAAAAAATAATTAATAGAATATCTTATTCTGGAGAATTTATAGATAATAAAGCTATTTTTCCAAACGATTCTACCAAAAATATACAATTGTTAGAATATCTAAATGATAAAAAATTTTTTAAATTAGTAGAAAAAGCCAATAATATGTATAATAAAGTTAATTCTTTAGACAACTTAATTTAATTTTATTCCTGAAGGTACTTTCTTTATTATCAATCGCTAGATGTTTTTCTTGCTTTCTTATCTACGGTATTAAATACTTCGTTAATTTCTGTAGTTGATAATTTTCCATCGTCCAAAAAAGCCCTTGACAAACCCTCTATAACAACTGCTACGCCAGCTATTCCGGCCATCAAAACAGCCTTGATAAGTGGTACTCCAGCTATACTGCCAGCACCTATAACACCAAGGCCTGAAGCTGCAAATGTAGCAACAATTCTTAAGACTATATTCCTTATTTGTGGCATTGTTTTAATCTCTCTCATTAGTCTTGATCATTCTTTAACATTACGTATACATAATGCACTGCGAATGCAGATAAGGTTGCTATTAGTGTTATCCTTCTAGTATCACCAGAAAGTGTTGCAAAAACGATCACACTTCCAGATATAGTAAAAGCCATTGCTGCGGTTTCACTCGAAAACTTTTTGATGAAACCCCATGGACTGAATTTT
>Ga0049085_10000076_pt1 | contig 40445 bp, 44 predicted proteins | sample GreLakmeSU08MSRF_FD_66721 | JGI IMG/M metagenome (GOLD analysis project Ga0049085, IMG submission 66721) | Freshwater lentic microbial communities from great Laurentian Lakes, MI, USA - Great Lakes metaG SU08MSRF | ecosystem: Environmental > Aquatic > Freshwater > Lake | place: Great Lakes... | reverse complement strand
GCGACAATCTTTAGCGGTACGAATTACGTTACTGGTAATACGATCGTGATAACTGGTGGCGTTAACTCCATTTCTGGAACAATCAATACCTTTTCGATTACCGGTGGAACGAATACGATTTACAGCTCTGGCGCAACGAGTACTATTTCAAATTCAATCGTTCAAATTTCTGGGAACGCGAGTATCGCTAATGATGGAGGCTATGTTTATGTAACGGGCGGCTCGACGACGATAGTGAACGCCGGAGGAAACACTTATTTAGTATCAATACTAACCGGGAGCGCGCAGGTGACCGGCGTAATTGAGGTAACAGGAAGACTACAGCTGTCTGGTGGATTCCAGTATAACTCAACTGGGTCTATTCCATTGAGCTCTGCGTCTGCGGGTGGCACGATGGGCGACTTCGTAGTAGATAGTAATTATTTGTACTATAAATCTTCGGCGGGGTGGAGACGATTAAAATGGGTTACGTTCTAGGTCTTAGCGGGCTTCTTGTATTTCTGAAGACGCTCGATTAGTTCAAAAATCTGAAGCCTCGGAACATCTGAAATAGATTCAAAAGAGTCCGCGCCTTCAACCTTTTCTTCTGCAAGCTTCTTCTTTACGACATCGAAGGAAATACCCTTCTCCGTCATAAGCTTCTCAAGTCTCGCGCGCGGGTCCGCTACATTATCTTGAGGCTGAACGCTCGGAGCCTCTTCTGTGATCTTCGCTCCGCCTATTTCCTCCTGAGAAACAATGTTAATTTTTAAGAAGCTCCGGACGCAACGAACGAAGGCCCTATTCTCAGCGATGGGACCAAGGAACATTTTGGCAAAGCTATTAGTGTTAATCGGAGAAGCATCTCCAATTGCAGAGAAAGTTATTGATGCGCCTTCTGTCTCAAAATTAGGAATCCACTTTATCTTGCAAACGGCCACCACGTATTCTGGAGAGGGCGAGGAGACTTCGTAGGTTACGTCTGTATATCCACGTATCTGCGCTAGCTCTTTGATTCCGCCGAGAAGGATTAGGAGATCTCTGTCTTCAAGCTTAGTTACGTCCGTCTCTCTTGTTCGCTGTCTATTCGAGACTAAGTAATCCTGCTTGACCATCTTGCGCCAGTTAACCGAGCCATCCTCGTTAAAAACATAAGTGGTTAATCCGTTGCTAATCAGTCCGTCTTCACCTCTCGTAAATTTCTTCATACATATAGATGCACGAAAAACGAGCCTTAGTCAAGGGTCTTTTCCAATAGGGAGAAGTATTCTCTTTCCTCAAAAAAACCTTCATTGTCTGGTGCCTCTGAAATGTCGATTTGAGAAGTTATTGGCAAGTCGTTGTCGTACGCATACTTGCTGGGGTAGATTTTTCCGTTGCTAAGCGTAATTTTGGAGCTTTTGTAGAAAAGTTTTCGGCCTTTAAACTCGTTGTTTGCGGGGGGTTTTTTGGAATGAATTATGCCGTAGTCCATATAGTGGATCTTGTACTTCTCTAAATCCGCCTCGGCCTCTTTGCTTAGCAAGACATACGGTAGGGCATTCTTTTGAAGGTCATCTACGAACTCTGGGTCATGATTTTCATCTACAAAATAGACAATCTCTTTAATGTTCTTCTTGAAGTCAATTAAGATTCTTTTATTTATGGGCCTATCCGTAACAATAGAACAAGGGCAAATTTGAAGCTGCTTGGCTAGATTTTCCTCATTAAATAGAAAGTCCATCCTGACTATTATGTTATTTACCCCAAGGCCTTTGATTTCTACAACTTGATTAGGGACAGATTCGATAATTTTGCTAAAATAAGAACTTCCAGCAGAGACGCTTTTATATTTTATTCTGGCGTCAAAACCTAGAAGGCGCAGGATGTGGCGCGCAATCAATTCAGGCTTAATTCTGTTGATGCTCTTGGGGTTCTCTACTGGAGCGCATGACGGCTTTTCATTATCATTTGAACTTTTAATTAAAACGTGATTCGAGGAGTCTCCGAAGTATGGCTTAAAGTTATTAATGATGCTATTGGAGAATAGAGACACAATCTTTTTATTATAAAAGCCTGCTAGCTGATTCAAGTGACCGTCCACCCCGAAGTGAAGGAGCGAGTCCTTCATTATGTAGGCTTCGTGACTTAAGGTGGTTTGTCCATGGATGGGGTAAGCCCCGTTCTGAGGCTTGTCCGTCTTCTTGCCCATCTGGACAATGGATATGTCTTCCTTCATCAATGTGGGGCGAAGGATGTCAATAACATCAGACCAGTAGTCGTACATCTTCGGCTGCTCAGAAGAGCATTGGAAGGTAATATACTTAGTCAAGCCTATCGGAAAGTACTTCTCCAAGATGAATGGCTTGTCAATCTGTAACCCGCAATTCGTGGCATAACTTTCAATTAGGTGCATACTTTAAGTCTTTGTAAGATATCTTATCTATGCCGTTGTGGGAATAAGTCGGCATTTTTTGCGTAGTAACGTGGGGTAAAAAAGCTATTTCGAAATAGCCCTTATGCGTTCCCATGCCCTCCATTATAAATAAACTTTCCATTTGAGGCAAGAACGGGAGGACTTTATAGACGTAGGGATTACCGTCTAGTATCTCTGAGTACTCAGGTTTTGTTGCGACGTATAGATTAAAATCTGGATATGTCTCTTTAATAGACCGAAATAAACTGGTAGACAAGAAAAGATCTTGGGCTGATTCTGGCATGACATATAATACTCGTTTACCTGCGTCATCCTTACCGAGAATAGATTCGAGGTGAGTGGGTTCGTTTTTCTCGTTCTCTTTTAAGGCTACTTGCTTGAAGTATTTTTCTATTTCCTTCCGCTCCATACCCCTCGAAAGCTCTTGCATCCAATGCTTGTGACCAGCGTCGTCCTTGTCTACGTGTCTCATTTTCAGAATGTTGTGATACATGCAAACTAGCCATTCAGAGGGGTCTGCTATTTCCGGGACCTCAAACTTCGGATCGCGCTCCTCTTCTTTAAGGGAAAAGTCATAAGATGTAGGTTCGCACTTATCAATAAAGTCTTCTAGCTTTTTACCAACAGCAGCAACAGAGAAATTAGTTATCGCCCACTGCCGACCTTCCTTTTCCATCTGACGCTTCTTCTCCGCACCCATTAAGTAGACCTTCTCTAGCTGCTTCGCAATAGAAGCCGGGGTTGTAGAGGCTTTCCTGAATTCCGTTCCGTGCTCTCTGTACTCGGACCAGGCCAAGGGAATTGACCCAGAGCCTTCTTGGCACATCTCTTCTCCGCAGCTATAATTAGTGACTAGCGTAATGAGTTCGGTGAACTTCGCTTCTTGAATGGGAATTTCCTGACCTCCAGACGTAAATGGATGACAGTAAACGTCCATGAAATTATACACTTCGTTTAGCTGTGACTCGCTAACGCCAAGATTGACGCTAGTAGTGTGCTGGCTATTTTCAGAGCTACAGAACTTACATTTCTGCTCCTGCCCAGTAAACACTTTCACTTCGTAATTTTTGCAAGTTGAGCAGATATACGTCGTTAGAATTCTGGATCTATCGACCTTATATTCGCCAGCGAGCTTTTGGATGTTCCAGCCTTCACCATAACTGGTATGAAGAAGAAGATACGCGTTAGACTTGGGGTTGTCTTTCGTAAACTCCTTGAAACCCTCTAGTAAATTAGGGACAGATTTTCTGAGCTGATTTCTAAATACGAAGCCGACTATATACGCGTTTTCGGGTATGCCGTTCTTAGCTCGCAGGTCTTTCCTTTTTTCGTCGGGAAGCCTGCTAAAGAGGGATGAATCTACCGCGCCGTGAACCGTCTCGACATTCTTCAATCCCATGTTGTGAAGGGCTTTCTCCGCAAAGCTACTCCATACCCAATAGTTTTTGACTTTTTTTGCTGCTTCAACGGCGGAGGGAAGGATGGGCAAAGAGTCTAGGGTCGTCCAGATAACGGAGTTGATCTTGTTAAACCAAACCTTATTGATTGCAAAGTCTACACCCCAAATATCTTGCACGCCAATATAGACATCGGGCTTGCTTTCCTTGATAACCCTATCTAAAAAATGAGCGCCATATCCTGCTAGTCTCCCGACGTTTGGATCTCGGTTGAGTTGATCGATTTCTTGCTGCGAGTCTGGAAGACACCCGACTGATCTCCACGGCGTCCGCTTGAGATCTGGACTAGAATAGTTAACGCCAATGCAATAATGAGTAAGGTCATACTTGCCTGTCTTGTATAAGTAAGTCAAAATGGCTTTGGCATTTCTGCCGAAGCCTGTTTTTGCTAAAGATGAGTCTGTTTGTATGAAGACTTTTTTTCTTGTCATTACCAGATATCTCCATCATCTTGGGCTCCGTTAGAGGGATGCCCGGCCGCTGGTTCTAAATCATGCTGCTTTACCCGAACTCTTTCTTCGCTTCGGTTGTCCTGCGCTGGGCGAGACTCTTGCTGTCTTTCTGGCCTTCTCTCTGGCTGTCTTTCTGGCGGTCTTTCTGAGGTGTTATCGAACTGCCTCTCAGAAGCCATGCTCGCTTTGACGCCGTCGAATCTATTGAGAAGGAACTCCAAATGCTGTCTTAGCCGACGAGCCTCCGGGAAAGTGAGACCAATGACAAAAGACAACTTATTAGTTGAATCGTCCTTTGCTTCTTTGGTCAAGCTGTACGAGAAGCCTCTGCGAGTGCCGCTGGCTTTGTCGATATATGGGGAGAACTTAAACGTGGCAATCTGCTTTTCGCTGCTATGATAACCAGAGTATTCTCTGTCTGATTCGAGGGCATCAATAATGCCAGCAATTTCGATATCTGTAAATTTGATAGACGCCTTCTTCGAGGGGTCATCCTTTGCGAAAGAGCCAGTGCGGGTCTTTTCATTCCAGGACGCTTGCTTTAAGAACTGGGAGAAGAAGGTCCCATCTCTATCGCTTAGATAGAAGGAGCATGCAGAGCCAGTGACCTTAGCGTTCGCCTTATAGAAGTGTATCATAGTCTTTTATGTTATTGGGTTTTCGTCTTTTTGTCAATATTTTTTATCTGAGAAAGTTTAGTATAAATTGTCTGGTCTTGGACTGCGATTAGGTCGGCAAAGATCGTCGAGCCATACTTGCCATTACCGCCCTTTTTAACGCCTTTTACGATGACCATATTAGCCTCCTCCGGCAACCCACCGTTCTGACTGGCACATTCATCGATTTTATCTTTAAAAATCATTACCTCGCATGACCCGGTTTCGTCAGTAATTGATAGCTTTAGGTACTTATTCTTATTCTTAGACATGCCAGCAAAGGTCTCTTTTACTACCCCAATGAAGATTGTCTTTGCGTTTTCTGGCAAATCCTCGACTTTATTAATATATTGTAAGTCGTTTCTCTTGGCTGAAAAGATGTCCTTGAGGGTCTTATTGTATGTATATCCAAGTAAGTGCTTCTCGTAGAACCAATTAGCTAAGCTTTCAGACTTGCTATTCTGCTGATAAATAGCTAGATACGGCTCATACTTCTTTTTAATAGTGGCGTATCTAGAATCTTTGATAACCACCTTACCGCTTGTGTCTTTGAACTTAATTAAGTGCTTTATAATATTAACTAAGTCAAATGAGAACTGTTCGCCAAAATCAGAACAGAACTTCTTCTCTTTATCGGTTAACATGTTCCAAAGCTGGGCTTCGAGGACGACCTTGCTTCTGGACTGCTTGAAACCCTCTAAGGCTCCAGCTTGGATTAAGGAGGACAGGGTCCCGATGCCCAAGCCAGCCTCTTCAGCCGCTTGAAAGATCTCGAACTTGTTAGCGTATTTATTTCTAAACCCGTTTATCTTTTCGATAGATTTGTCGGAGATGCCCTTGATGGATAGAAGGCCGAAGCGAATGTCTCCCTCTTCTGTCGAGAAGTCCATTTCAGACTTAATCAAGTGAGGAGGAAGGAGCTTCATATTAAACGCCACGAACTCTTTTTGAATCTTAGAGATTTCTTCCATCGGGTCAGGCTCGTGCCGCGTCATCTTTAGCAACGATAGGAAAAACTGCTGCGGATATTTAAACTTAAGATATACGGTAATCGCCGAAAGCGCAGCGTAAGCAATAGAGTGCGACTTGTTGAAGCTGTAATTTGCGGAGTCTTCAAGCACCTTCCAGAGAACGTCGCCGACATCTTGGGAGATCTTGTTCTCAGTACACTTGTTGGCAATCTTCTCTTTCCAAGCCTTCACTTCGTCAATCTTTTTCTTGCCGACGATGCGGCGGAGAATTTCCGCTTCGTCTAGCGTGAAGCCGAGCTTGTGAGCCATTCTCATCAGCTGCTCTTGGTAAAGAGCTACGCCGCCAGTGTCTTTAAGCGTTTCGTCAAAGAACGGGTGGAGCGGAGAATAGGTGTCGTGATTAGAATATAGAGCGTATTGATCCACGAACGCGAGCGCGCCCGGTCGCGCTAGCGCGAGAACCGCGCTTAGTTGTTCGAGACTTTTGGGCTTAACTTTTTGGCAGACTCGGAAGTTAGTGTCAGCTTCAATCTGAAATAGTCCGTGGGGAGTCTTTAGCTCCTGCAAGCTCTGATAGATGATCGGGTCATTCAAGTCAATGTCTTTGAGCTTAATGCCGATGCTTTTGCAAACGTCATAGACCACAGACACGCTTCTGAGTCCAAGAATATCCAGCTTTACGTTCAGAATAGAAGCCCATGTCATGTCGTATCCAGAAACAGAACTGGAATCAGAAGTGTATTCGGTGGGGCAATTTTCGGAAAGGTCGTCGTGAGAAAGAAGGACGCCGGAAGGATGAACGCCTTTGTTCTTTATAAGGTCGCGAAGGTTTAGCGCAGTGTTGTAGACCTCTTTATTTAGGTCTGCCCATTCTTTAAATTTTTCTACTTCAGCGTAGGCTTCTTCCAAGTCTTTTACCTGCCCGAAAACCTTTGGGATGAGCGACGAAATAGACGTCATTTCCATCTCTGTCTTTTCGCCCAAAATCTTACCGCACTCTTTAATAAGGAGTTTACCGCTCAAAGTATTAACGGTGAGAATCTTAGAGGTCTTGCCTTTGAATCTCGACTCAAGATACTCAATTACCCTGTGCCGATTGTAGTAGCAAATGTCGATATCAACGTCGCACATCAGAGCGCCGTCTAGGTACGTTATACCATCAATTACCTGCTTCTTTGCGCGAATCTTCGAGATGAAGCGCTCAAAATATAAATCGTATTTGATCGGGTCGATGCCGGTCGCTCCGATGAGAAACAGGACTAAGCTTCCAGCTGCGGATCCTCGCCCGAGTCCAGTGGGAATATCGTTTTCTTTACAAAAGTTAACGACGCTCCAAACGAGTAGAATGTAATCTATGAAGCCAAGTTCTTTGATGACCTCGAGTTCGTGCTTGATTCTTTGGTTGTATTTCTTGTACTCTTCAGAATCTTTCGATAGGTTCAGTTCGTTGAACCCATTGCGACAAAGGCCCCTAAGAAAGTCGTAGTTATTTACGTCTTCGCTAAGCCCCGCATTTCTTTTGTACTTGACTTCAATTTCGAAAGATGGAAGTCTTACGCCATGAAGGGGCAAATCAATCGCAGAAAACGAATTGCAGAAATTTTCAATCTCGCTCATTTGAAGTGAAGTTGCTGGGGTTTCTTAACAAAGTCAAACTTCAATTTGCCACTTAATCTTGTTCCAGACTTTGAGGTTTAGCTCCAAGTCAACGAGGGCGTCGTGAAGACTGTCGTAGTCATGCTCTATGCCGTACTCCTTGCCCATTGCGGTCAAGTTGGTCTTTACGCCCTTCTTGATGGTGTGCAGCATTTTATATTGATATTCTATGAGGGATTCTGATTGCTTGTAGAGAGGGCCAATCTTGATTCCTTTAGCTAGGCAATTCGTATCAATAAATTTATTAACTAAATGCTTTGAAGATTTGCCCATCAAGGCATAGTACTCTTTAATTAAATAAATGTCGAAGCCTAGAGTGTTATGGCCGACAATGTAGTCCGCGTTCTCTAGCCAATCATAAATAGTAGGAAAGGCTTCTTCTGGCGTCACACCAAGCCTGTCGACCGTAGACTGACTGTATCTGGTTATTCTCGCGGCCTCATCGCTGATTTTTAAGCCGGTGTCCCACTTGAGATAAAAATTTTTAAAGTCCGTGCGATAGTCGCCAGAAACTTTAATCATCCCTATCTGCCAAGGGAGGTTGTGGCAAAAGTTGAGACAGAGGTTCAACGTTTCACAGTCAATGAAAACAAACTTCTTATCCTTGTCAAATCTTAGTAGATGTTCGTCCATAATTATTTAGCGTCGTTCTGCTCTTTCCACGCTTCTAGACAAAAGCTATTCGAGGACATGTGTTCTATATTTGGCTTGCTCAAAAGAGTTCTCTTGTTGATACATCTGAACGTCAAGTAGGTTTTGAAATCGCTCCGCTGCGAATAGTAAACGCTTCTCGCTTTTACAGTTTCGTATTTACCCGAGCAGTATTCGTCTAGTCTGTTTTTGATTAAAGTGTCGAACGGCAAATTACTGTCCTCAACAAAAAACGTAGGCCTCGCAAAAGAAAAGTCAGGCACGCACATAGAGTACGAGGTGATGTTATTATGCAAAAATGAATCGTAGAAAGGAACCGCCAACATTAAATCTTTTTCGTCCCAGTTGCGCTTGAGCAGTGCAAAGTCTACTCTTGGTTCGTAATAGAATCCATCCTTGGCTGCCTCCGAGAAGATTTTAATAAGGCGCTTGTAGCCCCACACGTTCTTGGAAAAGACAATATACTTGCAGCTTTTCTGTAGAGACTCTGAATCCTTGATAGATATGTCTGGGCAGACCGTAAGTCTCAATCCGAAGTTCAACTGAAGGCCGTGCTTCTGGCAGCCCTTGTGAGCCTGAAGGAAGCCGCTCATGTTTTCATCAACCAAAAAAAGTTTATCAAGACCAGCTTTAAGAGCGATATCTATCATTGACTTCGGCCTGTTGGCTGAGTCGTCTGGGTCTTCGAGGGTTAGGATGCTTCTGCCAATCGAGTAGTGGCTTTTAAATAGTGGGACAACGTTCATCTTCGGTAAGGTCGCTCCTTTTATTAAAGAAGTCAAATTAAATCTGAGAAGGCGTCATCCAAGCCTTTCGGAGAGCAAGAAGCTTCCGAGTTGAACTTCGGACACCCATCGTAAGTTTTCTTTTCTACGCTCTGGCTTTCGGCGACGGTTAGGTCGTTTTTGAAGGAGCTTTTCACGACCTTGCCTCCATCTATCAAGGCGTAATACTCAAAGCCCTTTTTGAACGGGCACGTCCAGCTTCCTACGCCACATAGCCACTTGTTCTTTGGATTGAACACGGCGAAGTTGGCTTTGGCGGCTGCTTCATCAAAATTATTGATGATCTTATAGACATGCTCTAGATACCCCTCAAAGCCCTTTAGCTGTTCGTCGGTATACTGAAGCTCTTGAACTGGCTGCTTTGGGAAGCGTAAGAATAGGAACTCAATGATAGGCTTATACTTAGGCCAGAGAGTTCTTGCTGCTAAGGAGTACATCATCGCTTGAAGGTTTGCCTCCAACTCTTCGCCGCGAAACTTCTTCTTGCTGGATTTGTAATCGACAATTCTAATGACCTTTTTCTTGTCGTACTTAATGGGCTTATCCATGAAACCCTTGATAGCGTAATGAGGAGACTCGTTTACTATCTCGAACTCCTGCTCGGGTTTATCAATTTTAGCTCCTTTGCCTCCGAAAAAGTCGTTCTGAAGCCCAACCAGAATCATCTCAAGTACCATGTCATAATTTTCGTCATTGAAAATTCCAGACTTTTTAAGATGCTTTACTACTAGCTTATCGACCGCCTTGCTGGTTTTCGCGCAACTCGTCCTGATAATGTCATCGAAATGCGACTCGTGACGCTTGTTAAGCAGCAACTCAAATACTAAGTGACAGATCGTCCCGCGTAGCGCGCCCGCGTTAGATGGGTCTGGCAAGTTCAGATTATACTTGCACCAGTAAATCCAGCTACACGTTTCAAGAGTTTTAACTCTTGAAGCGGATAAAAACTTTTTTGGCTTTAGTGTTGGTTCCATGTTGAAATTTCTTCGTTCGTCATCTCGCCAAAGTCCTTCTTAAAAGGAAGTCTAATCTCTAGCTGCTTCGGACTGAAGTACTTCGAGAGTTTCTTATGTGCTTTGGTTGCGGCGCTATTGCCAGCAAAATTATTTTCTGCGTCGTTATTAAAAGAAAGATAAATCTTATTGGGGTCGAGCTTAATTAATAAGTTAAGTAGCGGCAAACTGATATCAAGCCCAAACGTAACTATGGCGTTCTTAACCCCAGCATCCCAGAGAGCTAGCATATCCCCGATACTCTCCACAAGGATAACCTCGCCGCACTTTGTTAGAATATCGTAATTAGCTTTAAGCGGGTATTTCCACTCGCCCTTGTCGCCGAGGTGCTTCCATTTGGGTCTTTTGCTATTTTTATCGTGGACTAAATCGCGGCCTGACAAACCTACTATTTCGTCCTTGGAGTTGAAAATCGGGAAAACATACCTATTAGCCATTTTGCCAGAGGGCGACACGCCGCCCCTAAAGACCTCCAAAGTCTCTTCAGAAACGCCCCTATTAATCCAATAGCTATTATCCTTTACGAGATTATCTAGTAGTTCCTTTGGGAAGATCTTCAAACCTTTGACGAGCGGCCGTTCTTGTTTTCTAACTATTGTAGCCCCGTATCTATCCGTAATCCAAATCTTTGCGTCTTCTTTGGTTTTTAGATTTAGACTTATCTTAACTAAGTCCTCAAAAGACCCACTGATTTGCTCTTTAAAGTCTATCCATTGGCCGGTGGTCTTGTTAATACAGAGGACGGAGTCATTATCTGAATCTCTGTAAATTGGCCTAGCTCGAAACTCCTTGCCGTTGTCGTGGAGAGTATAGCCGATTTGAGTTAAGACTTCTTTGATTTCTTCCATCATAGTAGGTCTGGACTATCGTTGGAGTTCTTATCTGAAACTAAATACGATGAGTTTTGGTGTTCTATTACCGCAGCAAGTGAGCCCTTTTCCTTTACCCCGAAGTTTTGAACATCAAAGTTGAGATAATTAGAGCAGTACTTCTTTGAGCCATCTTCGAGGGTTCTCATCATAATGTCTTGATGTCCGGCTGCGTCCTTGCCTTGAAAGCGGGTTTTGATTGGAATTAGTTTGTGCGTGCCGAACTTGTTCTCACCCTTCTCTGGGTTTTGAACGCCTTCGTCTAAGGCTGTTTCGTCGTTTGTCTTTCTTCTGAAGATTGCGACGAAGCTGGCGAACCACTGCAATCTATCGGATAGAGAAATTGCAGACGCATCGTCTACTACGTCTGACGCTCTGCGATTGTGACTTTCTCCGGAACGGTTTAGCTGCATCGCAGTTATTAATGGGGAGTTGACTTCTTGCGCGATTTTTTTAAGTTTGTCCACCTTATCGCCGATGGCTTGATGCTCTGCCCAATTTTGGCCGACCTTTTCTCCGGTCAGCTTGATGTAGTCGTAAGAGATGAGGCTTTGATTGCCCCTGCCGACCTTGGTAAAATGCCAGCGACGAATCATCGAGCAAACTTGGTCAATCGTCTTGTTGCCAACGTGGTAGTGATAATATTTGTATTTTTTAATATGCGCCCAAGCAGCGCGAATCGTCTTGAAGTACTCTGGATTCTTTCTCCAGTTTCCAGTCTCCAAATACCACACAGGCACTCCGGTCATAGAAGCGACCATTCGGAATCTAATTTCTGTTGTGCTCATTTCCGTGTCGAGAATAAGCGCGCTTACATCGTTCTGAATTGAGGTGTTAAATGCAACGTGGTTGAGCCAAGTGGTTTTTCCTTGGCCTGGACGAGAAACAATTGCGTAAAGGTTTCCAGGAAGCAGACCGCCGTAAAGTCTGTTGAACTCTGGATATGGCGTAGTCAATCCATTTTCTTCTTTTGGATTATTACCTCTATCTTCGACGAGTTCTTCGATACCATCGAAGACGTTCAATGGTTCGTCAGTTAAATTGTACGAGGAGATTTTCCCGTTGTAAATTGCATCCGCCTCCGCAACGAGCGCGTCAAGCTCTTTATCGCCACCGTCTTTAACGAGCGACTTAATTTTTTCTCCAAGCTCGAAGACTTCCCTGCGGACTCTCAACTTGTAAAGTTCGTCGCAAGCTTCCATTGTTGCTTTCTCGGTGATTTGAGTAAAGCAAAGGTTTTCTATGTAGTCGAAAATATTGATTTCGTCTTTGAAAGAAACTCCGAGGTTGTTGATCTTGTTCGCAATGAGAACTTTATCAGGTCGTTCTCCAGAAAGAATAGTCGAGCGGAGGACGGAGAAAATGGTTCCGTGCGCCTGATTATGGAAATCGTTTTCCGTAAGAAAAACGTCTGCGTCTGGAAAAAGTTTGGGATGTTTTAGGAGGCCGCTGAGAACATGCTTCTCAACGCGGAGACAGAAAATAGACATTACATATACTGCCTCTAAGCGGACTAAAGAGCAAGTCTATTTCTTCCGAGTTTGTTTAAAAATCTGATCCACCGAGGTTTCGATGTTAAAAGTTTCCATCGCTTTTCCCCAATTTTGGATATGACTTTGAAGAGCTAGGGCGCAAATCGGGTTGTCTATCCTGCTGTAAATCTGGGGCAAACCCTGATCGTCGAAGTTGAAAAGGGCGAAGCCCCCATTCGAGCATTCATTTATCTGCTCTAGAAGCTTAGGCGGAAACTGGAAAACTTCTGGTTTCTTTTTTCGCATCTAAAGTGTTTTACACTCTATATGATGGAGATATTAAATTTCTTTTTGATGAAGTCTACGGAAACGTCGTCTACCTCATCCTGTTCTATTTCTATTAAAGTGTAGCCATTCCTCTCTAGCCACTCGGTCTTCGCCCAATCTCTTTTAATAGAGCTCAGATAGTTAGCTCTAGAGTTATTGTGGAAGAACTTATTAAATTCTTTGTGCTGCGCTCCATTAACCTCTATTGCAATTTTCTTGGTAGCGTTTAGGAAGTCTACCTTCATCTTCGAGCCGTAGACAGGGAACTCCTCATAAAGAATGTGGTATCTCCATACCGTCTTTAAAAACTGTTTAATTTTAAACTGTATCTTGGAGCGCGAAGGCTTATCCCACTCGATAAGGTAGTCATCTACCTTCTTCGTCATTAGCCTTCCGGTTATGGAGTAAAGTCTCATGTTCATTCTGGGAAAAGAGCCGCTTTGAACCTCTTATACCAATAGTCAACAAATTCGGGAGACTTCTCCATGAACTCAATAATCGAATCTCTGCCTTGAAATTTTTCTGGGCATTCTATTTTTAACTCTTTAAGCTGTTTCACTACGGATGGGTCGACTGATGTCCATGCACCTGATTTAACGAATTGACCATTCTCGAAGAGAAGGTCCCGAAGCTCCCGCTCTCTCCAAATGCTTGTGCCGTTTTTTCTGCCGTACTTAATCGGATAGCAGATAACTGTGTTAGTCTTTTCGTTGGGCGACTTTTTGATGGTTATGCGAACTTCGTGACCGATGATTTTGTTTTTCTTCTCATCGTATCTTTGGTCGGGGTCTTGAAGAAGCCAATCCTTTTGATAGCGGCCTTCAAATTCAAAAATAAAATTAGCATAATGAAGCAGAGCGTTGCCTCCTGACGCGGTCGTGTTCTTGAACGCGGTCTTTGCGTACGGGTCTATTTTGATGGTCTCCCTCACCTGGGAAATCATGATGCACATGTGGCCGAACTTCGACATGGCGTTAGAAACTCTTTTCAAGAAGGCTGCGCCGATAACCGCGCCGCCCGCTACTTTGGTCGCATCTGAAAGTCCTTTCTCTAAATCTCCCCTAGTGATAAGGCCATCCATGGAATCAATAATAAAGAGGTACCGGATTTCGTCTTCGTTGTCTTTAATCAAGGCTTTAATGAAGTCGAAAACGAACTCATAGACATTAGACTCTAACAGGAACCACTTGTCCTCGCTCATGTTTAAGCCGCTCCGCTCCATAATCTCCTTAGAGAATCGACCTTCGGCTTTTACGTAAACGACCTTTGAATTGGGGATTTGGATTTGAAAATTGCGAGCAACCTCCAAAGCTGCCGAAGTCTTGCCGCCCTCGTTGATACCACAAAAACGATGGACGCCTGGGGTTAGTCCGCCGTTGGAATGCATATCCAAGATGAGACTACCCGTAGAAACCTTGTAGTAAATGTCCTCTGTATTATTAAAATGCTCGTCTGAGCTAGCTAGTAGGGCCTTGATCTGATCTTTTGAGGAAGAGCCTTTAGCGTCTTTCGTATCTTTTTTTGCCATACAGGATTATACGGCTTCTTCGGGCGAAAGTCAATGATAACTTTTGAAATTAAAGAACTTCTTCGCTTTGACTGGGAGGTCGAAGTCCTCTCCAACCTTCTCTTTGAGAGTCGTGGGTTTGGGTGCCGCTGGGAGGCGGTACTTAAACTTTAAATAAAAGAACTTAAGCTGATTAATCCCTCTCTCTCCTAGGAAGTAGCAGAGACTTTCTATTTTGAAATCAAGACCAGCGCATTGCCAGAACTCCAACTCTGGATAAAGTTTGAGTAGACTATTTGCGATTTTGGTCTCTTTGGGCCAATTGATCTGGCTTGGCTTTTCGCAAAACTTCCAAACCAAATACTGCTGGATGGTGCTTATCTTCCCGGTGGGGAACGGGAGCAGGAACTTCTTTTTAGGACTTTTCAATATCCCAAAGAACCATTCTTTCGACCAATTTGTCAAATGAAATCTTCGGCGCCCAGCCAAGCTCATTCCTAATTGGTGAAGAGTCGCCCCAAAGGAGCTCTACTTCTGCTGGTCTATAGAATTTTGGATTGACTTTAACGAGGCACCCGCTCATGTCGGGAAGCTCTTCGTGAATATGGTTCGCTAGAAAATACTTTTGATCCTCTCCTTTTCCTTGCCAGAAACCCTCTATTCCAGCGGCAGCAAAAGCCTTTTCAACAAACTCGCTAATAGAGTGCGTCTCGTTGCTAGATAGGATATAATCTTTGATTTTTTTAGAAAGGAATGATCTTCTCCACGTTTCACTTCTAGCGTTTTGACCGTCGTGAATGTAGTGAAATTCTGCGTCTTCTAGTTCTGATTGTATGTGGCCGTTAAAGTTTTCTTGATTGAGCATTAACCATACGCCTTCTACGAAGTCTTCAGAGTCAGACCAATCTCTTTTTGAGCTAAGGTTTCCAAGCTCTATGGGTAGAAACGGTTTTTGCCCTTTGATTGCTTTCGCTATTCTGGCTACGCCTTTGGAAATCTTTCTAGTCACGAACTCCTCGCCGCGTTTTGTTCCTTCGTGGTTAAATAATATGCCATGAACTGCGTACATATCGTAAGACTCTCTGTAGACTTTAACTATGTGTCTCGCTGAAGCTTTGGATGCGCCATATGGGGATCTTGGCTTTATTGGGTGGACGATGTCTTGAGGAGAGTAGTCTACGTTGCCCCACTCTTCACTGCTTCCGGCGCTATAGAACCGGCATTGTGGTTGAAGCCTTCTAATTGCTTCAAGGCATCTTAATACCCCTAGGGAGTTTACGTCAAAAACCTGAAGCGGCATATCCCAGCTGCATCCGACAAAGCTGTTTGCGGCAAAATTGATAAAATAATCTGGTTGTATATCTTTTACTAGCTTATCTATGCTTATTGAGTCTGACATGTCCCCATAAACAAGTTGAAAATCGAGGTGATCAAGAAACGCGGCGCAATTTACAAAGTTAGGGTTGGAAGAGCGCCTGACCATGCCGAAGACCTTTATCCCGCCCCTTTTGAGAAGAAGTTCGCACATGTTGGCCCCATCCTGGCCGAGAGTGCCTGTGATTAATACTTTTTTATACACTGTTTCGTTCATACCAATTATACGTAGATTTCAATCCATCGTCTAATTTAATTTTATACTCCCAGCCCGACTTATTAAGGAAAGAAACGTCTAGGAGCTTCCTGAGCGCGCCATCTGGTTTATCTAGCTGATACTTGATTTTTCCAGTAAATCCGGTTATCTTTGCTATCTTTTCGGCGAGCTCTGAGATGGATATATCTACGCCTGTTCCGATGTTGATATGAGAGACCCCTTTATCGTAAACCTCTTTTGCGCTTATAGTGTTTAAGACGTGAAGGCAAGCATCGGCCATGTCGTCGACGTGCATGAACTCTCTTTTCGCTTTGCCAGTCCCCCAAACCTCGACTTCCTGTGCGCCGCTTGCCTTCGCCTCGTGGAATCTCCTGAGAAGTGCCGGTAAAACATGAGCGTCCATTGAATCAAAGTTATCATTTTCGCCGTAAAGATTTGTTGATATTACGGAAACAAAATTACTACCATATTGCCTATTGTAGCTTTCACACATTTTTATCCCAGCTATCTTAGCAATTGAGTCGGGCTCGTTAGTACATTCTAATGGAGAGTTTAGGAGATACTCTTCTTTGATAGGCTGATTGGCAAACTTCGGATAGATAGAGGACCCTCCTAAAAACAACAACTTCTTTACCCCGAAAAGATAAGAGCAGTGGATGATGTTGCTTTGAATCTGTAGGTTGTCGTACATGAACTCCGCTCGATAGGAGTTGCTGGCATGAATTCCGCCTGACTTGGCCGCAGCCAGAATAACCACCTCTGGTCTATAAGCAGCAAAGAACGCTTCGACCATGTCTTGTCGTCTTAGGTCTAAAATCCTTTTGTCGGCCTTTATGAAGTTGCCGCTAATTTTCCTGCCGATGGCTGATCCGATCATTCCTTTGTGACCAGCGATAAAGACCCTGCTTGTGTCTATTGTTTCAAAAGGCATAAGGGGCTTTTACGTTATTTTTGTTTATCCAGTCTTGGAGTTTCATGGCGGGCGCGTACCCAAGCAGGCTCTTTGCCTTGGATATATCTGCCGTACTGTTTCTAGCTTCTCCTGGTCTGGCCGGAATAAAACGGCGTCTTCCGCCTATCATTTCACAAACTTCTAAAATACTGTGGCTTTCTCCCATTCCGATGTTGAACGTTTCCCCAAGTACGCTTTCATCTTTGGAAAACGCGGCCAGTAAATTAGCTGCGATAACATTTGAGACGTGAGTGAAGTCCCTTCTTTGCAAGCCATCTCCGACTATCGACATGTCTTCTCCGGCAGATTTCTGCCTCAAAAAGGCGCCGATAACGGGAGCGTACTGCCCGCTTAAGCATTGGCCTTCCCCGTAAACATTAAAATACCTGAACGTCACGGTTCCAAGCCCAAATAAACTGTAATACATTCTGCACAAGTCTTCCGCCGCCGCTTTGGATACTGAGTAGGGGTTTAGGCAATCGTTCTTCGCGTCTTCTTTGAGCGGTGGCGTATTCTTCAAACCATAGGCGGAAGACGTAGACGAGTACATTACCTTTTCAACCCCACAAGCTCTAGACGCCTGAAGCACGTTACAGGTGCCAACGAGGTTCACTTGGCAAGCTCTTTGCGGTCTGAGTAGTGTGGGTTGGATTCTAGATTCTGCCGCTAAATGAAAAACGAATTTAGCCCTCTCGAAGAGGGGTAGGATGCCCTCGTAATCGCAGATGTCTATTTTATGATACGCTGCTTGATGGTTTCTGGGAAGCGCGTTAGCATACTCCGCAGACTCATCGTCAATGACTGTTACTTGATGGCCCAGCTCGACTAGCCTATTTACGAGATGGCTTCCTATAAACCCCGCACCGCCAGTAACTACGGCTTTCACGTTTTCGCATGGTTCTCTAGATACCATGAAAAAGTTTTTTGAATGCCGTCTGAGAATTTCGTAAACTCGAAGTCGCCTATAATCTCTAAAAGCTTTGCGTTGCTTCCGTCTTTTCTGAACTGTCCGTCAAATTTACCGTTGAACGAGTATTCGAAATTTGATCCTACTGCTTTTTTAGTTATCTCTATGAGTCCTTTAATAGAGAGGTTCTCGTGCGGGGCGACAATAACTGGACTAGGTCCATTATGATTTTCTATTAAAGCTGGAATTATCTTACACAAGTCGTCTACAAAAAGTTGCTGTCTTAATGGATTGCCCGTGCCCCAAAATTCTAAAGGACCGTCTTTTCTGTCCGCGATCTTCTGTAGTAGAGATGCTATGAAATGCGCGTTTACATCACCAAAATGATCATGTGGGCCATACAGGTTTGACGGACAAAACGTGGAGTAGTTGAGTCCGTGCTGATCTCTAAGGGCCAGGGAGAAGGTCTGTAAGCCCCTCTTGGTTTCTGCATAGGCTCGATTCGTGGGTGGAGCCTCGCCATCGAACATGTCTTCCTCAACCATCGGGTAACGTTCGAGCGCGTCTGGAAAAGCGCAAGTGCTAAGAGACGATAATACTCGCTTGATCCCAACCTCCGCGCACGCCTGTAAGAGATTGGTATTTATTAGGGTATTTTCTCTGTAGATCGTCGCTTGATTTTCGACGTTATACTTTACCCCTCCGACTTTGGAAGCGAGATGTAGGACGACGTCCGGCTTGTGATCGATGAGAGTCTTTAGTATCGAGGACTTATTGGTTAAGTCACAGTCGGCAGAAGATAAATAAGTCCAAGAAGGATAAAAATCTTTCAGCCTTTTTCCGAGGAAGCCGCTGCCTCCGGTTACTAAAATTGCCTTTTCCTTAATTAGTGGCTTCATGTAATAAGCAGTTTAAAAAATCCATCCACGGTGCTCTTTATATACGCGACCTTCTCCTGATTGATTCCTTTGAACGTTCCTAAGAATAACGTGTCTCTTGTGGATTTGTCTGCGTTCGGGAATTTTTTATCTTTATTAAGCTCGTACTGCTCACTATAGGCTGGGTGGTATAGGCAGTTTCCAGTGAAGTAAGATCTCGTTTGTATTTTATGACTTTCTAAGTAGTCGACAAACTCTTGCTTTGTGAATGGCGCACCGTCTTTGACGGTTAGAAGAAAACCGAACCAGCACGGATCTGACTTCGCTGTTGGGCGCGGCAACATGAAATAATCTTCGTATGGAGAGAAAATCTCCATCAAAGCTTTGTAGTTGTCTCTTCTTGCTTTGTCTAGGTCTGGCAACTTCTCTAGCTGCTGGAGGCCCATTGCAGCCTGTAGGTCTAAAGGTTTTAAGTTAAAGCCCATTTCAGAAAAGACATATCTGTGGTCATATGAGACATCAGGCAGGTTTTTGAACCAGTTTTTAAATCTATTTCCACAAGCAGTCCCGCACGTTACTGGCCCTGGCATCTTGAGGTTGCAATAACAGTCCCGGCCCCAATCGCGAATGCTAGATAGCGCTCTTTTGACTATCGCATCGTTTGTGGCTACGAAGCCGCCCTCCCCCATAGTCATGTGGTGAGCCGGAAAGAATGAACACGTAGACATGAACCCGAAAGAGCCAAGTTTTTTGCCATCGTATGTTGAGCCTAGCGCGTCGCAACTGTCCTCTAAAAAGACTAGATTGTACTCTTTGACTAGAGCCATTAGTCTATCCATGTCCGGGGGATTGCCCAAGACGTGCGCAAACATTATGCCTCTAATTTCCTTGTCGTTTTTTAAAACCTCCTCTACGTGATCTAAGCTTAGGTTAAGGCTTGGTAGGTCAACGTCAACGAATACGGGGGTGTATCCTGATTGGATGATGGGGTTTAAAGTCGTAGGAAAGCAGACGACCGGAGTAATTATCTTTGCGCCCTTGGGGAGCGTCATGGATTTAGGCAGGATGTTCTTTGAACTCATGGTATATACCATAAGCAGATTCGCAGAGCTTCCGGAGTTTGTGATGACGCCCTGAGATTTTCCTAAATGCTTGGGGAATTCGGCTTCAAATTTGCCGCAATTCTTTCCGAAGATCAACCATTCGCTTAGTAGGCTTTCTACTGCTGCGACGTACTCTTTATCATCGAAGGTTGGCCCGGAGTATTGCAGCCAGTCTTTCGACGCCTCCCACTTCTCTCCGACCTTTTTCTCTATGACGTATTCAGAGATTAACTTTAAAATTTGATTTAACTTGTCGTTGTCTGGCATAATATTTTATAAACTCGTCTTATGCCTTCGTCTAGGCCGATAGGCTCGATTGGTAATGCAGAAATCCCAACGTAGAATGACATTTTATCAGACTCGCCCTCTTCGATTTGGACGCCGTGCGATCCTAGTGTATTTATGAATTTAGCTATTTGGAGTAGAGTTTTTTTTTCTCGATAGCAACAGTCTACGTTCTTAGCCCCGCCATTTAAGAGATAATAGTCCACTAAAGAGACCAGATCTTCCATGTAAAGAAAGTCCATCTGTTTATTGGCGTGGACTTGGATGGGTTTATTCTCAATATACTTCTTTAAGTTTGCTTTAATGAACCTCGTCTCCAGCTCGTTCTCATCAAAAACAGCAAAAATTCTAAGATTATAGAATCCATCCCTCTTCTCTATTAACTCGGAAATCATTCTTTTACTTATTCCATATGGACTGTGCGGCGCGTAGAGCTCTGCTCCAGAGCCAAAGTGTATTAGCTTTTTAAATTTATCCGAGTTATTTAATAAATTGCCATACATTTTTAAGTTGCCGTCTATGACATCTGCTTCGTCGGGGTGAAGCCTGGAGCCACCTTTTACAGCCGTGTGGACTACGGCGTCGTACTTTTTATCTTTAAACCATAAGTCTGTCGAGCGCTCGTCTCGCAAGTCAAAGTTGTCTCTGCTTATGGATTCGACTTTATGACTCTTTTGTAAAGCTTTTGAGATTGACTTGGCTACGTATCCGTTTCCGCCGGTAATTAATACGTTCATAGTAAGTCGTCCGCGTATTTGCTAAGTCCACAAATTGTCCTCTCTATTTCAGCGTCGTCTAGAACGACTATCTGATTTGGGTATTTCAATTCGAACACCTCGCCGATAACCGGCGTCTTCTTCGGTATGCCTCCGGTTAGGATTATTTTAGTGGTAGTTTTAACATCTATGAATTCGTCGTATTGGTTGATGTAGCTTTTTAGCATTGAAGCTAGTAAATTTTTAATTGAAAAGCTGTCTTCGTTTATTCCCGTTATCGACCCTCCGCTGCTGTAGCCTAGTGCCTGACTGAAAACCCTTAAGTCTAAATCTAAAGATCCCTTCTGCACTTCTGATGCGGAGAGACTGTTTAGTAGGGGGAAGATATTTACTCCAAGCTCGCCAAAGAACTTTCTAAAAACCGCAAACGCTCTTCCGCTCGGAATATAGCAAACCGTATGGATCTTGCCAAATAAATTATACATCACTTGAGATCCGGTACCCATATTAATTAGCAGTTCCCCGGCTTTCAAGTCGAAATGTTTTGCGACGCAGTTAGTATCTCCGAGGCTGCTATAGATAGGCACGCCGTTAATTTGACCAAGCACTTTAACGGTCTCTAAGCCATTGCCGCAGCCAAGAAGGGAGCTGGCCTGGTGTTCGTGGATATGAAAGTTATCTTCTCCATAAAATAAACCGCCAACAAGGCACGACGGACTTTTTGGAATGGCGGGTTTTTCTGAGCATTTCCAAGAATAATAAATGTCATCGACGTAGTATCCCCCCAAAATAGAGCATGCTAAGATTCGGTCTACGCCCGAATACAAGCGAATGATTTTATCCAGAACAGCTCTTACTTGCTCTTTATTCACCTTGCTATGGGTTACGAACGGGGACGTGAGCCAGGATTGGTCGCCGAAGGTCTTTGAGTCGCTATCGTATAGGGCGTGTTTTACAAAGGACGCGCCAAAATCAATTAATAAATATTTCATTCAATCTCACCTCGAGGGCCTCGTCTACCCTTGTCTTCGTATAGATAGTCTTTCCAGGCTCGAGAGTTCTGACGAATGAAATCTCGTTTCCAGCGACTTTTTTATCAGTTCTTAGTCCGGCGATCATCTTAGACCTGTCCAGGTGTTTAATTTTGTCTAAGCTTGTAAACCTAGATACCAAGCCGCTAACCATTGGAGAGTTGTCAAATAGCTTGTTAATGATCTCTATTCCTAGAAGTACGGCCTCTCCGTGCGTAATCTTATAGTCCGAAAGCGGCTCTATGACGTGCCCAAATGAATGGCCCAAATTGAGAGACTTCCTTTCTAGCTTTTCAAACTCATCGAACTCCACGACGGCCTTCTTGATTGCTAAGGAATGATAGATGAGTTCTTTTAGGGTGAAGTTGTTGAAATTCTTTACGTAAAAATTTCCACCAATTAAGAACAGCTTCACTATTTCGCCCTTGCCGGAAACGACGTCTTCATCGGTTAGGCTCTTTATAAAGTCTACGTCTATGATGACCTGCTTGGGGGCAGAGAAGAGGGCCAGTTGATTCTTATGTCCGGAAAAGTTCAGAGCCGTCTTTCCTCCGATACAGCTATCGCATTGGGAGAGGAGCGTTGTCGGAATGAACACCCAGTCTATTCCTCTCTTGTAAATTTTCGCCGTAAACGCGGCCAAGTCCTGAATGATGCCCCCTCCAATTGCTACAAGCGTGTTCCCCTTATTGAAATTAAACTCTAAAAGCTTTTTGGATATTTCAAGGACAGTCTCTACCGACTTGATGTTCTCGCTTGGATCAATTACCATTAGCTTGGAATGAGTTATTCCGTATAGCTCCTTAACCTTTGCGTCTACGAGAACGACGTGATCTTCTGAGAAAGAGTTATGAAACTTCTCAAAAATAACGCTATAGTCTTCTGGAAAAGACTTAATAGTGATTTGGTTTTTGACTTCTGGACTTACCCAAAAATCCTTTCCTTCTATGTCGAATCGATTCACATCAAATACCCCTGAGCGAATAACCACCGTCAACCACGATATTTTGACCGGTTATGTGCTGGTTCTTGTCAATGAAATATGAGCAAACCTTAGCTATCTCGCGCGCGGGGGTGAGCCCGAGCGGGACATTTTGCTTTAAAAAATTAATTCTTTTCTTGGAGTTGTTCTTTCTGGTAAGGTCAGTATCTACAAATCCTGGAGATATCATGTTCACTTTGATCTCTTTTGCGCTCATCTCTAGAGCTAGGGTCTTCACTGCTCCGTAAAGCGCGTGCTTGGAAACCGTGTACTGGAGTCTCTGCTCTTTAGTGCATGCTGAATAAAGTGACCCTATCGCTAGTATGCTGCCTCCGGCTTGAATGTCAAGCTGACCGCATAATTTAATGAAGCTTATTGTGTTTATGTTCAGTAGCCTGTTAAACTCCTCAGTCTTTATTTTGTCGTAAGGCGCAAGCGTATTGATTCCCGCGCAATGGATAAAGCTATCCACCTTCTGAGTTTTCAGTTTGAAATCGGAACTTAGGTCTAGCTCTTTTGAGGACGGGCTTATTACTTCGGCGCCAAGCCATAGTAAGGCCTTTTTGATTTCTTTACCTATACATCCGTTCCCTCCTGTAAGAAAGATTTTCATTAGAATGAGTCAGAAATATACATGTCTGTTAGCGAGCCAGGGATGATTTTGCCATCATTGTCTATGCCCTTGTGGGTGACTTTGGGCTCATGTCTTTCTTTCGGGTGCGTGAACACCTCGATTATGCAGGGGCCATGCGACTCTATCGCCGCGCGAAGGGTTCTGTCTATCTCTTTATTTTCAGATATTTTGTGATACTGGATACCAAATGCATCCGCAATCTTTTTGTAGTCTGGGAGGGTGACGCCATTTTTCGGCCCGCTCGCGAACTCGTTGCCTTTAAAGAAAGACTCTTGAGTCATCTTAATCGACAAGTAGCCTTCATTGTTTATGATTATAATCTTTATAGGAAGGTTGTATCCAACTACCGTCTGCAACTCCTGAAGGTTCATCATTATGCTACCATCTCCCTCGATGCATATTACTTTACCTTCGGCTGCTATACAGCTGCCTATCGCTGCTGGTAGTCCGTACCCCATGCTTGCGCATCCAACATTGGTAAAGAGTTTCTGATTCTTATTAATCCTATAGTTCTGTAGAGTGACGACGTGTGCCGTGCCGTTGCTCGTCACGATTGGGAGCGTTTTGAAAATGTCGCTGGCCTTGCTTATGAGATAGTAAAAACTAGCATAACCAGTTAGCTCTTCATGCTTTTTATGAAAGTACTGCTGGGTGCCTCTCAGACTTTTGACTCTGATCAACCACTCTGAAATCTCCGGCTTGAGCTCTAGGTGTTTAGCCATCTTAAAGAAATCTCTAAGGTCCCCAATTATTGACAGGTCTATTTTGAATGGGTGCTTTTTGACTTCATTCTCGTCAATGTCTACCATCACTTTCTTGGATTTCGGGGAAAAGTCTTTGATGTTATATCCCGTCATTTTGACAGGAAGCCTGGTTCCGAGACAGATGAGAAGGTCTGCCTCTTGTACGATGTGATTTGCAGAAAGCTGACCAAGGATTCCTATTCTTCCGCTATAGTTGGTAATTGTATTGTCTACGCAATCTACTCCCGAGTGCGGGCCGGTCACTATAGGTATGCTGCTTTTCTTCAAGAAATTAAATAGTTCGCCTTGAGTTTGGGATAGGTTGATACCGTTCCCCGCGATTACTAGCGGGCGCTTCGATTGGGAAATCAACTCTTCGAGCCTCTTCATCAGGTCGTCGTCGATTTCTACTCCGTCTTTGCGGTTGAACCTGGGGCAGCTCTCCATGTTTATGTCTGAAGCCTGTATGTCTAGCGGAACATCTATCCAAACTGGGCCAGGTCTCCCGCTCGTGGCTATGTGATATGCCTTCTCAAGCTCATATATAACGTCGTTTGCTTTTTTAATGGCCTTTGCATACTTCGTCATGTTTTTGACCGTAGCGCAGATATCAAATTCCTGATCTCCGATTTGCCTGCATCCCGTATTTTCGGATAGCTGGTTGGATGATACCTGACCTGAGATGACAATAGACGGAATACTGTCGAGCCATAGGCCGAGAAGCCCTGTCAGCGCGTTGGTTCCTCCTGGGCCAGTTGTGACAATATTCCCTGCTATCTTACCGTTAGTTCTGAAAAAACCCTCGGCCGCCATTAAAGCGGACTGCTCGTGATGTACGCAGTAAGTTCTGACCCCACCGGTTCTAAGACTTTCTATGAGATGGATGCATCCACCGCCAGATACGGTGAAAAACGTATCGATCCCTTTTGACTTAAGGAAGAGAATTATGGCATCTGAGACTTTCATTCTTAAAAAACGTCACTAACTGTAAGTGGACTGTCTTTTGGGAGGTCTTTGTTCAAAGTGTATTCTCCATCTATGAATTCTCTAGATGAAAATTGAAACTTCTCTTTCTGGAAGGGCACGGCGCTATATAGGTCTCCTAACGATATCTTGTCGCCATTTTTTAGACTTGACTTTAAGTACAGCCCTCTGTATAAGGCTTTTAGGTACTCGGATTCTTTTTCTCCTATTGCTCTTCTTTCTTCTGGGGAAGAGCCGCACATTTCGACTGCCTTTTTGTGAGCATCAAACCATTGATCTATTTGAGTGGGGAGAGAGCAGTAGGAGCTGATTTCTTTTTGCTCGCACTCATCTGGGCCGTAGGGAATATCGACGTGTCTTTCCCAGGTTCTGGCTCCTTTGGCGTAAGAGATGAGCATTGATGACCGCCAGTCCTTATGCTCGTGAGTAGATAGGCCGATGGTATTATTGGGATATCTTGCCTTCAGGTAGTCTATCTGATTTAGATCTAGCTCATCGTCTTCGGATGGATATTTGGATACGCAGTGATTGATTCCTAAGGGAATTTTTCTGTTCTCAAAATATCTCACTACGTCGTCTATTTGCTTTTCGTCCGCGCCGCCGGTAGAGATAATAGTTGGCTTTTTTGTTTTGGCTATCCTATCAATGAGAATCCAATCGTTTATGTCGGAGCTTGCAATCTTAATTATTGATATGCCCATCTCTTCGCACCAATCAACAGAGCGCTCATCGAACGGCGTCGCCATAGACGTGCAACCCCATCTCTTAATATAATTAACAAGAGTAAGCAGGTCTTCTTTGGAGAGCTTTGTTTTTGCGGTTTTATTTATATATCTGCCGTAAGCGAAAGACGCGGATTTCGCGCCGTCCGAATAGTCCTTGTGGATAAAACTTTCAACATCTCTAAATTGTAATTTAATCGAAGCTTTTACATTGTGCTTCTTTACAATCTTGGAGAACTCTCTAACGATCTTCTTTCCTCTATCTAGAGAGCCCCAGTGGTTGTTGGCTAGCTCCAGTACAAATAAATTTTCAAATGCGTTGGTCTTTACCATATGAATTTGTCTCTGTAAAAATCGACTATTGCTGGGAGTTCTTCATCGAATTTCATCTTGGGCCTCCAGCCGATGCTTCGAAGCTTATCGTCGTTGAGCGCGTACCTTACGTCTTGGCCGACGCGACTGTAGGTTAAGTCTAGATAGTCGTTTATTTCTGTTTCAGAATTAGAATACTGGTTGATGATCTTCCTGACCGTAGTTAGGTTGTCTTGCTCGAAGCCTCCGCATATATTGTAAATCTTGTTTTGGCAACCGTTCTCAATTATGCGGATAACTGCTGACGCGGTATCGTCCGAATGTAGCCAGTTTCTGATTGGAGATCCGTTGTTATGCAGAGGGATTTTTCTACCGAGCTTAAGGTATTTGATCGTCTTGGGAATGAGTTTCTCTACGTATTGACCGACGCCATAATTGTTCGTGGGTCGCACTATTACGTAATTAATTCCGTAAGTTCTAGCCCAAGCCAGGACAAGCATGTCCGCAGCGGCTTTCGTGGCGGAGTATGGATTGCTGGGCTTGAGGATGTCCGTCTCTACATGCTCCCCTTGTCCGATGTCCCCATATACTTCGTCCGTACTGAAGTGAAGAAGAGTCGGCTTATTTTTATTTTCTTGCCGATAGTTTCGGAGAAGCTCTAAAAGTTTATGGGTGCCAGAGACATTCGAGTGAATGAAGTCCGCGCTATCGACAATTGAATTACCTACGTGGGTTTCTGCTGCGGTATTTATTATATAGTCGCAGTCGTAAAGGAACTCTATGTCGTTAATGTCTTTTTTTTCAAAAACGAAATTGGGATAAGCGTTGAACTCGGCTAGCTTGTCTGGCCTGGACGCGTACGTGCATTTGTCGACGCCCCTGACAAACCATCCTAGATCAAGGCATTTTTTAGTGACATAAGACCCAATAAAGCCTAAGCATCCAGTTACGTAAACTATTTTACTTGCCATTTGTTTCTCCATTTTTCTTTTATCTTGGCGTCGTAATTGACCGGTTGGCGATGCATCCCCCACGTTGATTGCTCTGGATGCCACCGGTAATAATAACCAATTGCCATGGGAATGATATGGATAAAAACACCGGCGTCGGCTAATTGGCAGTATAGGTCATAATCGGCGGCGCCGCTGAACTCTTCGGAATTTGGCTTATACAAGCCCATGTCGACAAGTTTCTTTGAGTAGAAAACGGTGGGGGTGGCAACTGGGCTATGCTTGAGGCAGAGGGCCTTGAACTCTTCTAGGTCCTTGTAACTGTGAGCGACCCTTTCTTGTAGAATCGCGCTCTCGGCGTTTATTGAGATTATCTGGCTTTGCCAGATTAGTATCTCTTCGCTAATTTCAAATTGTCTGTTAAGTATGAAATTTATGTTGTTGCGGACGAAGTTCGTGTAGAGAAGGTCATCGGCTCCCATGATGAAGAAGTAGTCGCCGCTCATCTTGGGGAGGACGGCTTCGACGCATTCTTGGCAGCAGAGCGGGTATATATTCGGGACGGACTCCACTATTAGGTCTGGATATAGATTTTCTTTTATAGCTTTTAATTTAACTAAGGTTCCGTCCGTGCTCTCATTATCTATTGCAAAGATCTCTAGATTTTCATAGCTTTGGGAAAGAACGGAGGAAACCGCTTCTTCTACCCAATTCTCTGCGTTGTAGCAGGGTATAATGCAAGTTACTCTAGGTTGCTTGTTCATTTAGTAACGCTTTCACTCTATTTTTGTATGTGTGGCTTTTCAGCACGAGGGACTTAGTCCTCTCCTTCATCTCCGATAGTTTATCGGCAGAGAAGGAGGCTAGGGATTCTTTGATAATCTTAACCATCTTTTGGGGGTCATTAGTTTGTGGCAGCCCGTTAAATAAAGAATCAAGACAGTCTATCTCATCGCTAACGAGTAATCCGCAGCACCCGAGAGACTTGAACGTTCTTTCGTTTGTGTCTAAGCCGAGAACCCTTTGGTATTCGTCGTGAATGTTTAACGCGACCTTCGAGGAAAATAAAATCTGGCTCTCCCGTTCATGTGAAATTGACTCATTTACGTGAAATGCGCATTTCAAGCCGCTATCTTTAAACTCTTCAAGGGTCTTGCTCATTATCCCCATCTTGGTGTCAAAGCCGTTGTTAGCCGCGCCGCCAATAAAGCAAACGTCTATGTCTTCTTTCGGCTGGTTGTCTTTGTACGACTCATCATCGAAAGCTAGCGGAACAGTGAGCGGCTTCTTCCATAGCGAATGAAATCTTGTAGAGTGTCCGAATGTCCACGTTTTGGCTTTGCCGAGTTTGTTTATCTTTTTAATTACGTCTGGGCGGCAGTGGCATTGAAAGTTGGGGTGGTTACGCCATGGAAGCGGGAAGACGTTTGGCTGAGTGTAAACGAATGTTGCTGTGCTATTTTCTAAAATGTGAAAATTCTCGTTATCGACTTGGGCGTCGATGCACATAACGTAATATTCTCCGTCGTCCTTGATTTCGCTTATGCCTGAAAAGAAGTGCACTTCATACCCAAGAGCACTCCATGCCTTTGCGTAACCCTTATAGATCCACTTGCCTGCGCCTGAATTGTGAATTGGGATATACGCCCTCATATTTTATTTATTTGATTAATTATCTGTTCCATTCTGATTTTGGACTCGTGGTCTTTAACGAACCTATCTTCACCCCTCTTTGCTATTTTCAATCTACTCTCTTCATTATCGAGATAGAATCGGACTTTATCAATCATTTCTTCTGGCGATGAGAATGCAACAATCTCTTCGCCAATGACAAATAGGTCTTCTAGCCCGCTAGTGTACTCTGTGATTAGTAGAGAACCGGCATTAGCGATCTCCATGACTCTCAGTTTCATTTGCGTTTTCCCACTTGGGTCGTTGTCGTTTACGCTAAAGTTAACCCCAACTTTGCATGCAGAGTAGCCAAGAAACATTTCCTCATAGGTGCATCCACCGAAATATCCAACGTCGAATAGATTTGATAAATTGGCTAGGTGAACTTGTCTGCTTCGGGTTACCCCGCCGCAGAAGCCGACTTCTTTTACTAGGGCTTCGGGCTTTACGTGCAAATCCCTATTACAGTGCCAGCTTCCTAGGATTATATTGTTGTATCCAATTGCCTTGAACTTTTCTAGATAGCTTGGCTCTGGGGTGGAACAGCAGTGAAACGCCTTGCATATCTTACTTGAGAAATTTTCAAATCTCCAAGTGTCATCACAAAACCAATTAAAAGTTTTTATATTGCCCATCTTGGTTATCTCCTCAATCTCCTTCAGGGGCTCGTACGGGGCAAAGTTGGAGTTGCCAGTAAAACAGCAAAAAATTATATCTGGGGAAAATTCATCGACAACCCGCTTAAAGTCTTTCTCTTCTGGCTCTACTGTGTCGTACCATTTAACGTCGTGACCAAGCTCTAAAAGCGGGACGTACACGTTGAAGTGGCCCGAGTCAATTCTTTTATTGCCATTCCTGACTAGGAACTTATTGAGAACTAATAGTATTTTCATCGGTGATGATCTTCCAAAAAGAGTCTGCGGCTGTTTTGCAGCCCTCTTTGAATCCGTCTAGGCCAAGCCTTTCTATCTCTTGCATCGCCCCGATCTTTCCCGCCGGGACGTGCAGCTTTATACCGCACAGAGCTGCCTCCCCTACTGATCTGCAAAAGGGCTCTTCCGTTATGGGGTGATAGAAAAGATTCGAGTACTTGTTGTACAGATTTGGCATGTCCGAATACTCGACTACCCCAAGGAACTCTACGTTTGGGCAAGATCGAGCAAGGCTGACATACTCTGGAAGCCCCCATCCAGCGACGACAAACTGTTTATCGGGATTGCTCCGCACGACGTTGAAGAACAAGTCTGAGCCCTTAAGATAGTGCATGAATCCGACTCCGAGGGTTTTCTCTTCTCTTACTAGCTTCTTGTCGTAAAAAAGGTCAGTGTCTATGGGGTCATGGACTATCTTGACGTTGGTAAAAAAGTCACCGTAGAGAGTCTTGAATAGCTCGTGATGATACCGAGATAGAAAAAAGGTGTTTTTACATTTAGAAAATAGCATTCTTCTCTGATCGGGGGTGAGGTACGCGTTCTTGTCATGCTCTAGCCTAGAGTGGGCGGGCTGATTATACAGCCAACTAATAATATTTGGATGAAACCTAGTTATATCTTGAAGATTCGAGGAGATGACGTGATCGTACTCCTCGTTGCAAATCGTGGGGTCGCAATCAAAATGGAAGCATTTGACCTCGTGCCCGAGCTCCCTGCCTCTCTTTATTATTAAATCGTTACTTCTTTGCGCTCCGCCCTTGTTATGTTCAAGAGAATAATCGCTTATAAAGAGGATTTTCATGCACTATTAGTCCGTCGATAGGACTGTAAATGCACTGAAGATATTTGTAGAATTTGAACGAAGAAGCTACTTCGTTTTAAGAGAGTCTACTTTTTCCTCTAACCTGTCGAATCTGTGATGAACGGCCTTAAGAAGCTGATTGAAGTCATCTTTGGAAACGTAGTTTTGGGGTAGGGAAATTGCGAGGTCCGTGACCTGCTCAGCCAATCTGCGGTAGTCTTCCTGAATCTTATCCGTGGTACTCTTGTTGTCTTCTTGAATTCGGCTTATTAGACCGAAGATGACCTTCAGCATCCAGCCTGAAAAGAAGCTTAATATCGCAAAAACGATATTGAACACGAATTGGGGAGCAAAAGCATTTTCCATGATTTCAACTTAGTTTACACCGAAGGGTGAGCTGGGGAGAAATACTTTCTTCTAAAAGTCGTCAATTAGGGCTCCAGCGTTCTGGTAGTCCTTGTTTCTAACCTCAAAGAAAGCTGTCATAGCCGAACTATCCTGAGTCTCCCCAAGCCAAGGAAATGGGTTCTTAACGCTAGGAAACTTATGGTCTAGGCCTACCTGTTCGAGCCTATCGTTGGCTAAAAACTGTACATATTCCACTAACATTTGAGAATTTACCCCCAAGATGCCATTAGGAAGGACTTCTTTAGAATAGTTAACTTCTAATTCCATAGCCTCTTTCATGAGGTCTATTAGGTCATTTTGGAACTTATTAGTCCAGATTTCGGGGTATTCCTTCTTCAATTCGTTTATTAAATAAACCCCAAATGAGAAATGAAGAGTTTCATCTCTCATGGTGTAGGCTATCTGGTCACATAGGCCGCGCAATTTATTCTGTCTGCCTAGGCTGAGAACCATAGCAAAGTTGGGATAGAACCAGCAACCCTCGCAAATAATATAGAAGGTAAAGATGTTGCGCACGAAATCCTGTTTGCCTCTGATGGTCTCAATATTAAAGTCCTTAGCTCCCATGTCGGATATGACGCCTTCTAGGAACTGGTCTTTAGCTTTGATAGTCTTGATGCTCTTGTAGGCCTCCGCGACGTCATGGACATCAAGCCCATACGCCTCGCAGCACACCGAAACGGTAAAGTTATGCAGGCTCTCCTCGAACGACTTGCGGAGTAAGTACTGACGGCAGGCTCCGTCCGTGACATACTTGTACTCGTTGAGCATGATGGAGTTCGAGACTAGGCTCTCTCCGGCCGCAAATAGACCAAGGGTTCTTTTAATTAGAAGTCGCTCATCGTCGCTAATCAACCCTTTCTCTTTCCACTGTTTGATATCCTCGGACATGTTAACTGACTGAGGCATCCAGTTATTGGCGCAAGCCTTTTTCCAAAGTTCTATTGGATACTTATGCCTGGACTCTAGCAGCTGGGAAACTCCTGCCGGATTGCCGTCCAGCAGTTTGGTTTTATTTTTCATCATCTTATCCCTCGCACATGACACAGCTTCCGCCATTCTTCATTGCGTCAATGGAGCACTCGGCTTTCTGCGTCTCTGTTGGTGTCTCTTGGGTGACTACTGTCGTCGTCTTTTGTGTTTTGCTAGCTGGAACATTTCTCAGATAATAGTTAGACTTCAAGCCTAGTCTATTAGACAGCATATAGTAATCATTGAGAAACTTTAAGCTACTTCCTTTGTTGTAGCCGTTGAAGCTGATTCCCTGATCAATCCACTTCTGTCTTGCGGCACAAGCCTCGACAAGTTTCATTTGGTCTCTATCGAAGCATGTCTTGTATTTTTCTTTGTATTTCTCGGGTATGTCTAGGAGGGAGACGTCTCCATCTGCGGCTTTGACTTGCTCGGCAAAACGCGCACTCCAAAGCCCCTCTTCTTTCATATCACTAACAAAATGATCGTTGATGATATAATAGCGACCCGATTTATTCTCGTAGGAGAATAGTACACTGAAGTTCGGCTCGATAGACTGCTCGACACCCAGCTGATAAGCTATGGACGCGTTTGGCGCAATCGCCATAGTGTTCGAGTTTCTCATTCCATGCTTGGCAATCGACTCTCTGACCGGAAGCCAATCCATTTTTGGTGTGAACTGGACTTCTGTGCCTTTAAATTTCATCAGGGACAGCCAGCTGTCTATTGGCAGAACTCCGTTGCTCCATGCGGAGCCTTCGTATGATGGATACTTCCCGCGCTCTTCGGCCAACTTGCTCGACGTAAGAATGGCGTGGTAGGAGATGAACTCCATAAGTTCATCGGCAAGTTTAACTCCAGCTTCGCTATCCTGAACGACGCCAAGTTTATGATAAAGATCTGCCCACCCCATTGTCCCCATTCCGACTGGGCGGTGCTTTGTGTTTGAGTTTTTAGATTCGTCGGTGGGGTAAAAGTTAATATCAATTACGTTATCTAGGGCGCGAATGACGCGGCTGATAACTTCTGACATCTTTTTGTAGTTGATCTTTTTATCCTCTACGTAAGCGGAGACGTTGATGCTAGATAGATTGCAAACGGCCGTTTCTCCGACCTCTGTCTTTTTTCCGTCTTTGTATTTAGAGTGCTTCGAGTGGAGGAATATCTCGGTGCAAAGATTGGATCCGTGAAGGGTTCCTTCGTGCGCGTTAGAGTATCTCATGTTTGCGTTGTCCTTGTGGGTTATCCAGGGATGCGATGTCTCGAAGTAGGACTTGAGCATCTTCTTCCACAGGTCTTTGGCTTTAATGACGCGGTACTGCTTAAGTTCTCCAGATAGAGCTTTCTTTTCATAATCCTGATAGAACTTTTCAAATTCAGCCCCATACGTCTCTGGCAGTTCGGGGGTTTCGCTCGGGCAGAACAGCATCCAGTCCGCGTCCTGCTCAACTCGCTTAAAGAACAAGTCGGGACACCATAGGGCGGTGTTCATGTCGTGGGCTCGACGGCGCTCTTCTCCCGTTTCTTTTCGGAGATCAATAAAATCTTCAACGTCAAGATGCCAAGGTTCCAGATATGCACAGCCGGAACCATTGCGTTTCCCACCTTGATTAACGGCGATGAGCATGTCGTTGTAGATCTTCATCCAAGGAACAAGTCCGCTGGATGAGCCGTTCGTGCCAACGATTCGAGAATTCGTGGCCCTCAGCTTAGAAACGTGAAACCCTAAGCCGCCAGCGTATTTAGATTTGCGAGCCTCTTGCCACAGGCTGTCAAAGATGCCGTCAATGGAGTCTTCTATTTCCGATAGATAGCAGGAGGACAGCTGATTGCTAACGCCAGCTGAATTAAAAAGCGTAGGAGTCGAGGGGCTTGCGAGATGCTGACTGTAGATGTTGTAGAACTCTATCGCTTTGTCTTCTTTGTTTTCTTCGTTCCAGCATAGACCCATAGCAACGCGCATGTAGAATGCTTGAGGAGTTTCTGCGATCTTTCCCTTTTCGTCTCTGAGAAAATATCTATCGCAAAGGTTTTGTAGTCCGTGGTACTTGAAGATTAAATCTCTGTCAACGCACAGAGCCTCAGACATCTTCTTCAGATCAAAGTCTAAACAGTTGGGGTGTAGTATCCCTTTCTTTACTAGGCTTTTAATGTGCCGGATGAAAGCGTGGCGATACTGAAGCTCAAGGCTTTCCTCTTCGCGCTTTTCTCCGAAGACTTCTTTGTATAGATACGCCAAGAGCAGTCTCGCGCTCGCGTAGGAGTAATTAGGCTCTTTGTATATTTTGCTCCTAGCGGTGAGAATCAAGGCCTTGTCTATCTCGGTCGTCTGTATCTTGTCGAAAAGTTGAAGGTGGGTATCGAGAACGACTTCAGACGCGGAAACGTTGTCTAAACCTTTACACGCTCTTTCGGCGCAAAGATTTATTTTATTGATGTTGAGTTCTTCAACTCTTCCATTCCGCTTTTTAACGTGGATTACTTTGCTCATTTCGGAATAGCCTTTCTGCTCGCAAGGTATATTACATCGGGAACGGGCAAAGGGAAAAGAAAAATCGACAAAGAATAACTTTAGCTTGACGAAATGGAAGGCCTACTATTTCTGTAGATCTTTGGGAAGCTTCTTGCCTTTGCGCTGCTTCGAGTATTCGGACAGATACTTTTCCTTAACCGGATCGTTGCCGACGACTTTTTCTCTTTTTTCACTAGCCTCTCTGGAGCGGTCCCAAAGGTCGCCGAGCGTTTCGTTTTTAGAGCTAGTTTTCCTAGCAAAGCCTTTTTGGTCAAAGGCGTCTATCGAAGTGTCTATTGCCGCGTTGGGCTTGGTGAAGATTCGCTCGTACTTAAACCCTTTGTCATCGGTGTACTCATGATTGGAATTCATGTCCTGTAAGATCTCAACCACCGCGCCAGTCTTGGGGTTAAGATATAAGTAAACTGGCATACGGGCTACGTGAGTTTAATTAAAGCGTCTAAGCTTTTATCGATAGTAAACTCTTCTTGAAGCTTGAGTCCCTGCGCGTTGAGTCTGTCTTTTTCTACTCTGGCTATTGCTAAGTCGAGAGAATCCGCTAGATCGTCTTCGTTGAAATCAAAGATTTGGCCCTGACTGAACGGTCTGCCCTGCTTAAAGAAGACGCCGTCATAGCAATCTATCTTTCCGGAAACCTTTAATAGGACTGAATTATTTTCTGTCGCCCAGCCTTTGTAGCCGTGAGCATCAACTATGACAGCGTGCTTGCCCATTGCTACGGAATGAAACTCTGGTAATCCCCAGCCTTCGCCTCCGGACGTTCCAATAACAACATCTCCGGAGTTTAGAAAGTCGTTGTATACGTGGTTCTTAGCCATGAATCCTAAGAAGTTTACGTTAAAATATTTCTTCCCTTCGAGGATGTTGTGAACTAAGCCCGCATTGTCTTTCTCTGATAAAAAAGGATTGTAAATGGCGCACTGTAGAAAATACTTCGGATTGTTTCCGAACTTCTTAATCCAAGTCCGGATTGTTTTTTCGTGACGCTTTCTTTTTTCCAGCTTGCCTACTACGTTAAAAACGATGCGATTATCGGAAAAGTATTTCTTTTCTATCCTCTTAAAGTTGTAAGAGTCAAATCCGAGGGGTATATAATGAGACTCAACGCCGCAGTCCGCAAAAACCTCGCAAGAGTATTTGGAGCTAAAGGCTAAAGTGTTATTCTTGCCGACGTTAATTTCCTGCTTCGTCGGGTGATCTAATTCGTAGAAAGAAAAAAGAACCTGCTTCTCACTGACGGATTCAATTGACCCTTCGAGATGCCAAAGCTTAATCGCCGTGTTGCTTCTTGAGTGAGTCGCGTATGCCTCGTTGATGTTCCCTTGAAGCCAAGCCTGAAATGCCGTATCTATTTGCTGCGTCGATAAGTCAACTTGCCCTCCAATCGGGAAGATCGGTAGGGCAAGTTTTCTTTCGTAAAGCTTTCTAAGCCAGGTCATTGACACCTGGCCGAATGAGACCGAATTAATTGGGGCGTTTAGCGCAAAGCTCATAGAATATCGTCGCCATCGGCAGCAGTTTGCTGCTGGACTTTCGCGGCGACCTGTTTAACTGGCGCCGACTTAGCAACCGAGTCGGACTCCTTGCTGGTTGCGTCCTTGGATATATATATCCGGAAATCCGGAGCCTTCTCGTTCTTCTTGTCCGCGTTAGAAAATACGACGACCTTTACGATCTTCTCTTCGCCTAGCTCGTCGATCTTGAGCGTACCGGTGAGATAGGTTCTGCCTCTTGGAAACGTCGAGGACGGAGAACTGACTCTCTTCCAGAGGGCGCCGATTTCTCTCTTTTGCCAATCGTTGGCGGCCTTGTTTGATGTATTTGAAGTGTCGGTAGTATTCATATTTGGTATATACTATACGCCGGTAAAGACAGATAGTCAAAAGAATTTAAAGAAAACTTTCTAAAGGTTTCCCGTTTAGGCGGTTCAACAACAATCTCTTTCCTCTATTGTGAATGTTTATGACGGTCTGCGAGCTTATGTCCATCTTTTTGGCTATTGCTTTCCAGGTGGTGAGCCTTGGTGAGTTCTCGTAGTATCTGAGTTTGAAAATTTCAGATATGCGCTTATCTTGAAGGTTGTCCAAGATACTAAATACATATGTTTTTATGCTATCATTCTCGACGCCAGACTGCTCGTCTGCGGTTTTCTCTACAAAGTAATTTAAATCACCTTCTTCCATGGTGACATAAACATTATCTTTATTTATCCTGTTTAGGCAGTGATACCTAATCTGGTTACCAAGCCAAGTGGAGAATTTTATCTTATAAGTGGGATTGTAGGATAGAGCGGACTTGTATATTATGTAGTCCTTCTCTGAGATTACGTCTTCGGGATGAAGGCCTGAAGCTAGCATGGCTGGAGAATACTTCTGACAAATACTATAACAGAGATTGGAGTGTTTTTGAATTAACTCTACTAGACTATTTTCACAGTTTGTACTTTTTATGGCATTTACCAAGCCTATGTCTACGTTCGTCATTTTTGTTAAGCCAGAACAGGAACCCGTCTATGTGTCGCTGAAGCAAGCTCCCTACATTATCATGACTGATATCAACAGACTCCCATTCGATTACGTAATCGGCTTTCGACTTAAGGATAGGATCGTACTTAGCCTCCTCTTCGTTAGCGCCTCCTTTCATTACCTTCGCTCCGTCCTGAATCTTGAATTGAGATACGTGGACCAAGAAACCACTCATCTCCTCCTTCAACCAGAATAGCTCGTCCTTCTCATATTGGTCGTATCTTATGTCCGTCACACAAACAACTCCGCTTGGTTTTTCTAATTTTATTCTTTCAGAAATCTTATCTGTCCAATACCTTCCACCACTTGAGTCTCTTCTGAACTTTCCGTGAGCCACGAGCGACGGCCTATGGGCGTCCTTGGTGGCCCTGTCACAGGCGACTATGTCTATTCCGTAAGTATCTAATAAAATCGGCCGCATCTCGATCTTTAACGCGTCGGCTAGTGCGTATCTGTGAGAAGTAATTTGATACTTGTCGAGAGTCTGAGAGAGAATCGTGGCGAATAAGTCTTTGCCAGCTCCGGCTACCCCTGCAATTCCAATCATCATAATATTTTAAGCCTTTCGAATCGGTCATATGTGGACTTTTCCTAAGAATAATCGAGCAACAATACCCCCTAGATTTCTCCAGGGGGTAAAATTATATGCTTGCTTTCCTTTAGGACTTTTTATATTAATGTGGTAAGTCAACTCCACGCAATCATAACACTAGCGACACGCTAGAACTGCCTATCCTATCACTAGGAGCGAAGAAATATGCTAAAACTTCAATTGAAAATCAACGGCAGCCAACCCTCGCTTAAAGCGACACAGCGGGTAATTCTGAAAGATTTTAACCTTTCATTTTTTTTCATCTCGCATGAACGAGAGCCCAGCCCTTTGAATGAGGCCGATGGTACGGCGCACCGCGATGGTCATTCTTGGGAAACCTTGCCGTTTTATCTCGGCTGGCCTAAAGGGGGTGAACCCTTTTCACAAAGATATAGTGAGACTTCAGAAAAGTCAAATTATTTCTCTGCATTAGTCTTTGTGACGTGATGAAAGATTATCAGTAAATTCTTGATGTCTTTCTTGGTGATGTTTGTCGGATCACACTGGTCGCTAGTATCGTTAATCGTTTCACAAAAAGTATTGATAATCCCTGAGATCGAGTGCGCCATTTCGAAATTTATGCTTACGTTTTGTTCAAACGAGTCGAACGCTTTCTTTAGCACCCAAATCTTTTTGCCTTTAATTTGTGCGGATTTTACAAATTCTAACTTTTCGAACTCCTCCAAAGCGCAAGTTAAGCACGCCTTGTCTTCTTCGAGAGTTTCTGAAATAACGATCATTTCTTGAAAATTGTCAGCAAAAGAAAAGTAGTCACTTTTAGAGAACCAGTCAAACAGTTTGTTGGAAGCTTCTACGATTGTCATATACAGATTATACCCAAAAAAAACCTTTCATTAAAAAATGATTGACAATTTTGGAATTAAGGGTATATATCCAGATATGAATACAGCTAGCAATAAGAGAGGCCGCCCACCCATAACGATTCAGTGGCCCGAAACAAACTTCACCGTCAAGGACGTAATGAACATGATGGGCGGGAAAATTTGCAACGTAACCGTTCAGTTGAAAATCAACGAAGGCCTAGAAGACGGTACGCTTACCAAAGCCGGGAAGAGCGAGCCCAGGACCGGTAGACCCAGCAGCATCTATCGCAAAATTTCGGACAAAGTAGTTCAGGACGAAAAGCCGGAAGGTTCGGCAGATTTCTAATGAAAATAAAAATAAAGAAACTAAACGAAAACGCGACAATCCCGACTAGGGCGAAAGAGTCCGACGCGGGGTACGATTTGTACGCGTCTACTGCCTGTGTGATAGACCCGATGAGCAGAGTCGTAGTTTCGACGAGTATAGCTCTGGAAATACCGCCTGGATACTACGGCAGAATAGCCCCGAGAAGCGGGCTATCCATAAAGGGAATAGACGTTCTCGGCGGGGTTGTAGATTCCGGATACAGAAGTGAGATAGGAGTGATATTAATTAACCTTAACTTGAACGACCCCGTCAGCAAAAACAGCAAATCCTTCAACGAAAGGACCCTCATGTTCGGCTCGAGAAATAGATTTTTTGTAGAGAAGGGCGATAGAATCGCTCAGATAATCATAGAGAAGTGTCACGACGTTGAGTTCGAGGACGCAGATTTCCTAACGGCTTCTGAGCGGGGAGATGGAGGGTACGGTAGCTCTGGGGTTTAAAATATGAAAGAAGACTTGCTGGTAATCTCTTACGTGGCAAGCTGTCTCGTGATTTGGTTTGACACCGAGGCGTTCGTTGAGTACGTTAAGCTATTTCGACTTAACAAGTATTTTGACGTAGAGGCTTACGAGAAGAGCAGCCACCTTACTGGCGGAGTAGTTACTGAATACTATGAGTTCTTAAACCTTAAGTATTCTAACTTTTTTACCAAGCTCATATCCTGCCCCATCTGTGTCTCGTTTTGGCTTTCTCTATTTTTTGGCGGCGGGATTGGCGATCTTAAATCTTTTCCTCTATATTTCATAGGTTCTATAGCGTCATACCTCTTAATCAAGGTGATGTACAAATGAGAATTATCAGAACCGGGCCGGAGCTTGGCCTAGCGATCAAAGACGCACGATTCAATGAGAGCTCGTTCTTTGTATCTCTTCAGACTCTTTATGCGATATATTCTACCTGCTGCAAATGCATCAGAAAAAAGAAGCGGGACGAGCTAGACGCTTATTACTATACGATCGTCAGTATCACTGAAGGAGAAAGGCTCGAAGTAAAGACAATTCTGGGTGGCGGGTCGGTGCAGTTCCAAAATGGCGAAACAGTTCTTTTGACTATTTTATGATATTAGGAATAGGGACAGACATCGTTGACGTGGCAAGGATAAGTAGCTTATACGCCAAGTATGGCCTCAAGTTTTTAGATAAAGTCCTTACCGAATCAGAGAAGGAGTACTGCATTAGTCATACCAATCCGCCTCAATATATTGCCGCTAGATTCGCCGCAAAAGAGGCTGCGTCAAAAGCGTTCGGGTACGGGATAGGCATAAAGTTTCACTGGAAGAATATTGAAGTAAATAAAAATTTACTAGGAAAGCCCAAGTTAAAATTTCACAATTCGGCGAAAGAGTGCTTCGATAAGTTGGAATGCGATTGTCACGTTAGCCTTTCACATACAAAAGAGTATGCCACAGCAGTAGTTTTGCTAGAGACATGGGAATGACAAACCAGGAAATAGTACTAGAGGCCCTATCAAAAGAGCTAGGAGTAACAGTCGCCCCGAATCTCGAACTCAGACTCGAAGAGGACCTAGGACTGGATTCGCTCGGCGTCTTTTCCGTCTTCCTCTCCATAGAAGAAAAAACTGGCAAAAGAATTGACGCAAACGTGCAGACCATCGCTAACGCGAAAACCATTTCAGATATAGTTAATTATGTCGGCTCCATTTAAAGTCATTAAGCCAAAAATACCGGAGCCTGTCCCTTTGTCAAAACCTAATATGGTCAAAACTTGTAGCAAATGTTTAGCGGCGAAGCCTCTGAGCGAATTTAATAAGGACAGAGCAGCAAAAGATGGACTTCGC
>Ga0049085_10000073_pt1 | contig 41374 bp, 27 predicted proteins | sample GreLakmeSU08MSRF_FD_66721 | JGI IMG/M metagenome (GOLD analysis project Ga0049085, IMG submission 66721) | Freshwater lentic microbial communities from great Laurentian Lakes, MI, USA - Great Lakes metaG SU08MSRF | ecosystem: Environmental > Aquatic > Freshwater > Lake | place: Great Lakes... | reverse complement strand
AGGTGGGGAAATACAATTTCCCTATGCAGATATAACTTATAAGCCAAAAACTGGAGATATGTTAATGTTCCCATCGAACTACTTAGGTTCTCACGAAGTCTTTCCGTGCAAGAATGGTAACAGATATGCCTATATAGGATACTTCTCACAAGGTTCGCCTCATTTAGACAGGGGGATTAATATAACCCACGGTGAAACCCCAGTTGGTTCCCAGGGACAGATATGGATGCCAGACATAGTCAAGGACTACATAGAATTTATTAATGCAGAATACAAAGATGTAAGCGCAGAAAAAAGTAACGAGTTGCTAAGGGCAACATCTAGGATGTATAATAGTGCTGACACCGTAAAGGACATGCGTGATGAATAATTTTATCTTAAATAAAGATGTAGAGGGTGAAAATCTTGGGGGCGGAGTAGTTCTATTTAGATCTGCCATAGAGTTCGATGCAGACTATTCTTTTGACCTTTGTGATGAAATAATCAATAGAGAAAAAGCAGCTATGTATACTCCTGGAATTGATCCAGAAACGGGAGAAGAAATCTATATCAATAGAAGCGGATATTTTTTTGGCAAAGATAGCATTGACGCAATGCCGGGTAGAGGGTCAGCAGCACACCAGGATCCAAGAAAAGAAGTAATAGAATTCTTAAGTGGTTTAGAATCCGCTAGAGATAATTATTTGTTTAAATATTTAGAAGCCTATCCACTTGCGTTTAAATGTATATGGTGGAAGGTAAAAGGCCATATTGTTTCCTACAAAGAAGGAGCATATCTAGGGTCTCATTCAGACATCAGCACCGATTACATATATGATGTTTGGACTCCCACGGATCAACTTGCAATGCGTAGTACAGTAGCTGCTTTAATATACTTCAATGATTCTGTAGAAAATGAAGATGAGTTAAATGGGAAAAACTTTATGGGTGGTGACCACTATTTTAACTATTTAGATATAACACACAAACCCAAAAGAGGGGATATTATATTTTTCCCCGCATCTTACACAGCTGGTCATGAAGTAAAAGTTGTAGAAAAAGGTTTAAGATTTTCTTATCTAGGGTGGTATAGCCAAGGGACTCCAAATATAGAGGTTAAAGAGAGTGTAGAAGATCCGCTAAAGAATCCAGAAAAAGCACAAATCTCGACTAACGTATATATGCCAACATTTGTAAGCGATTACCAAAATCACCTACTCAACAGAGGGTTTGATAAATTTTCAGAACAGTATAGAATAACCGTTTCTAGTTACGGTAGTTGATATGTTAGATACAAAAATAAACATGACTGACATTGGCAGTGGACTATGCGTAGTAAAAGATTGTATTGACGTAGACCAAAAATTTCTTTTTGATTACATCAACTATCTAAGAGAAGTCGAAGAAGAAACTTTCACTTATGTTGAAGAGGACGGTAAACGATACGCAATAAATAGAACTGGTTTTAAATTTGATCCCGATGGCGTAGTATTGGCACCTAGTAGATTTATAGATCCATTATTAAAATGGAGTCCCAATAGAGATGTTACGCCACAGCAGGAGAAGTTTATAGCAGATCTAGAAGATCTAATGTATAGAATCCTAGTTGAGTATTGTAAGCACTATCCTGACGCTTCTACGGTGTGCTGGTGGAGAGGAATGGGTCATATCGCCACCTATGAAAAGGGTCAGAATATAGGCCCTCATTGCGATGATCAAATACCTCACGAATTTGGTAAAGCTCCCGCTAGCGAATATCCAAAGCATAGTAAAGTAAGTGTCAATATTTATTTAAATGATTCGGTAGATAATCCTGAAGAGCTTAATGATTACAATTTCCTAGGTGGAGAGATTACCCATAGACACGCTAAGCACACACATAAGCCAAAGACTGGTTCTGCAGTTATTTACCCAACCAACTTTATAGGTACTCACGAGGTTGCGCCGGTCACCAATGGCCTTAGAATAGCATACCTTGGCTCGTTTCTTTATGGTACTCCCGAACATCATTTTGAGGGAGACTCAAGAATATGGATGCCAAATCTGCGCAAAGATGCTGGTCTAGAATATTAATATATTCTTATATATTTACGCTACTATAGCAAGTGATCTTATAGCGGGAGTCGTATGCAGTATAATGATTTAATTACCTACAACGAACCTAGTTCTAACTATGTCGGAACTATAATTTTAAATATAAGAGGTATATCTAATCCAGTAATACTAAATAATATTAATATATTCTTTGGTGGTAATCAAGATTACTCAGTATCTACAACAATAGCAGTTTTAAGCATTGACGTAAATCCAAGTGGAATTATAACCATAGAGACCCTTGAAAGTGAGGCAGCTGCGATAATGCAGGCAGAGTCCATTACTATACATTCTAGCACGCTTATCAGCATAGGTAGTCCAACCGATTAAGGCAATAGCATAGTAAGTTCGGGATAAACTATACTTAGTTGGTACTATATAGGTATCTATCTTTAGTGAGGAAAAATGGCAACTATTCTAGTTAATGATACCGTACGTTTAAGGGTTAAATTTGTCAATGGTGAAGGCGATTCTCAGGTTGAAGTTACTCCACAATCTGTATTAATACAAATATATAATCCGAGTAATACCATTATAGTTTCCACTGCGCCAACCCAATTAACAGGATCTGAATATTATTACGATTTTACACCAGCTACTGCTGGTAATTATAGGGTTTCTTTTACTGGAATATTATCTAATAACACTACGATAAATGTTAACCAGCAAATATATGTCAGTACTCCGACTCAAGACTATAGGCCTACTGTTGTTCTTAAAGAAGATGAGATTATATTTTTTGCACCAGATATTGAACCAGTATACCTTGACCCAGAATTGCTACTACCATATTTTCCAGATACTTCGTTGTTGGAATTGGGTGAATTTGTATATACGTACTCTACTGAAATAAAAGGAATTTATAATTTATTAGATGACGAAGATGGATCACACGTGCCTTTTATAGCACTTGAATACATCAGAGCAGCAACGTGCTGTGAGATGACAAGAGTCTATGGAAACGGAGGGGACGATGAGCTGTCTGTAAGGCTTGGCGATCTTTCGATAACTAATAAAAATTTACCTAGAAATACTTTAAGTAGAGCCAATGCTACAACTTGGTGTCAAATTGCAGCAATGCTAAGAAAAGAAATGCTAACAGCCAAGACGGGGATGAAGGCAGTGCAGCCTAAGGGGCTCCCAGCAATGCCTACAATAGGCGCAGGAAGGAATATGGACCCATATACAGGCTTGTCGGTATATTACACTCCTCGAGATCTATACGGCCCAACCGCAATACAAACACCTGATCAAAATCCAATTCCAGAAAGAGGAATAAGAAGATATGATTAACCCTAAAGAAGCGGTTCGTCACATGTTAAAGAATTGGGGACATAATATTCTTTTGCAAAGATTAGTGGATGAAAAATCTATGGCATATTCTTCTCGCCTTCAAAGGTATACCGTAAGAGGTTTTTGGCCAGGATCTGTAGCCTTTACCAACGCAATGCGAGAAGTTCCACAGGGTCTGGCAGTAAGTTCTGAGGTTGTTTATTACTTCGAATATGACGCTAATCCTAAATCTGGTGATAGAATATATGAAGACCTGCCAAATGGAGAAGAAGTCTTCTTGATAGATTTTGCTGCTCCCGCTAGGGGTAGAGGTGGTAAAATTGACTTTTGGACGGCTGGTGCAACAAGGGAAACAAATACACGACATGCTTAAAGTTTCAAATGGAAAAAGGATTAAATTTAGATTTGGCTTTATGAATAGTGGATTTTTTTTTGATCCTCTAAGTCAATCTCCCGCAACAGATGTATATGCAGCAATCACAAGAGGTAATGGGGGAAGCGGCAATATCGTTCACTCTACTACATCTTTGATTAACTCAAGTTATAGAATAACTAGCATTACCCTAAACTCGCATGTATCGAATGTAGTTTTGGCTAAATTTACGTTTGATATAAATCATAAATTTAATATTGGTGAAACTGTAGTCATTTATGGAGTAGGTGGTGGATATGATTCAGAATATACCATAACATCAATCCCAACATCAAATCAAATTATAGCCACTATGCAGTTTGTCGGATCATTAACTTTAAGTGGTTTTAATTCAAGTTTACATAAAGCAAGAGCAACTTTAAAGAATAATTTCTATTTTAATAGATTTTCTAATTCTGAGTATCAATTTATTTATACTATTCCTAACGAGTTATTTTCTGGGGTATACACATTATCTTTGCAAACAACTATAAATGGTAGAGAAGAAATAATAGAACACATATTCGAAGTCAGTGCTCAAGAACCTATCAGAACAGGTTTTTTAACCCATAAAAAATACTTAAATGGTAAAATTACTTTTACAACTGACTATGATCATGGATTAAAGGTTGGGGATTTAATCTCAATTAGAGAATTGGATCAATATGTAAACGGTGATTATTACATATCGGAAATACCAAGCGACAATCAATTTTCATTTCCCCTTAACACCGCAACACCACAAGGCGAATTTAATATAGCTGTAGCATATTCGTCAAATCAAATCACAGGTACTTCAGGAGAATTAGTTGGGCCAAGTCGTGGGACAAGTCTTTCTCGTAGACCAATATATGACTCCCTAGAATTATATTCAACAAATTCAATTTTACTATTAGGCCACTGCGATGGTCTTGAGTTGAACACGATAACTAGAATAAATTCTTTACAAGAAGCGGTAAACGTTTTGAGCGCAGATATGAATTCACCTCTACTTAGAGGAGTTTATGACGCATATAGTTGTGGTGCTAGGAATATATATGTTGCAGCAGTTGCTCCTATGTCGGAATATGTAGATGATGTTGCAAAAAGACTTACCAGTATGGATAATTTGACTTCTGCCCAAAATGGTTCTAGATTAAATTTTTATCAAAAATACTATGAACGTCTTGAAGATTCGTATGAAATCATGAAGGGTTATGAATTAATAGACATCATTGTTCCATTAGAAACGTCAATAATTGAAACTGGTAGTATTGATTTTATCAGACAATTAGCAGTTCATTGCTACAACTTCAACGAAACAACTGGCTTTGTACAGATTGGTATCATAAGCTCTAGGTCAAATGGCATTAAAGATGCTGACATCAGTGTTCTTGAAGCAAAATCAATTTTTAAGGATAAGTTAACAACGTATGATTTAAGCGGACAGATAGAATCAGACATAGGTAGATACATCATACCCGTATATGGAGAACTTACATTTAATCATTTAGGTTTTAACAGGGCATATACTAGCACTGCCGCCGCAGCATTTGCGGGAACAATGTCATCGAACCCAGTCTATAATGGGATGATAAGAAAAAATATTCCTGGAGCTTATTCAATTTTTGGTAGTTCTTTGTCTAAAGATTCATTAGTTCGTTTAGATAATCTTGGCATAAATACTATCTATAGAAGTAGAAAAGGAACTAAAGGTTTACCATTTGAAATCTACGTAACCAATGATTATACATTGGCCAATAAGACGAGCTCTTTTATAAAGACTCCACAAATCAGGCTCGCAGCTATGGTTATTAATGAGATAAAAGGTATTGCAAATGATGGATTGGGTAAATCATCTGAAGATAAAATTACCGCAAAGGTAAAAAGAATGTTAGATATCTTGGTTAATTCTAAGATCATTAAACATTATTCCTTGCAAAGCTATGGTTCTAAAACAGAAAGAGGATTCCTAATATTTGAAATAACATTAGTTTCTTGTCTTGGTTTAAAAAATATTAATTTTTCTGTAACTACAGGACCAGGAGTATAATATGCCACAGCATCCTTTTCCGGGTAGATTGAGTTCTGATATAGAAGCTGATGGTAAATGGGATAGTTTTGCCACATCAAAAATACGTGCAGCAGAACAAGAACCAAAATATTATAATGATACTGATAAAAACAGATTAAAGGCAGAAGGCAATTTACAATATCCAGAATTTATAGAACTTGTAAGACTGCTTTGGGAAAACTCATATCCTGATATTCCGCTAGTCCCAACTTACGGTGGAAAATTTGCCCAGTACCCTTGTATAGCTTATGGTCTTGAATTAAAGAGAGCTCATAACCAAGAGCCTAAGATGCGATACAGGGATAAGGCTGTTGGGGAAGATGGCAAGTATTACATTATAGAAGCTCAGCGCTTTCAAAATGTTGTTTCTTTTACAGTAATGACGGAAGCCGATGCAGGGAAAATAGCCGGGGATTCTGACCAATATGTTGGTGCAGCTGTAGCCGATAGGATTATAGAAATTTTTGAAGACTTTATGTTGGAATACACTGCAGTTTTTAAAAGATTAGGTGCTTCAGAATTCGTCTATGCAAGAAGACTTTCTGATACTGAAATTAATATGGACCAGACAGATATAGTTAAAAGGACTGTTACCTATCTTTTAACAACTGAAAAGATACAAGTATCTGCAGTAGACAAAATTGAAAAAATAGTCTTAGACGTTAGGCAGTGGATAGCGTATGAAAAGGACCTAGTAGACCAAGCTGCTACGCCATCTACCGGCTATATAGAAGGACTAGACGTTAATGTTGTCGACCTATTCCAGGGCGCTACGCCAAATGGATAAGATGTATAATATAGGCATAAAAATTGTAATCTAGTTAGTTTTTATAGGTTGGCCATTACTATATCTTTTGAATTAATTAAAGAAATCCTTTCACGGAGGTTTAAAATACAATGGCTCTACCAGGTGTAAAAACAATAATCAAAGATCGCTTTTATAGCATCTCGCGTCAAGATAGTCCGGTTGGGCCAAGAGTTGTCGTCATGGCTAAAAGAGACACTGCCAATGGCTATGGTAACGTTGCCGACCTTGACGTAGTTCTCTGCACAAACGAACAAGATGTTATCACAGCATTTGGTTCCGGATCAGCATGTCACAGAGCATATTTTGAATTAGTTGCAGGAGGAGCAGAAAGAATCTATATGGTACCACTACCAAGTGATACTGTATGGAACCACTCAACAGGTGCCGTAACAAGTACTAATTTTGGTGGCAGCATATTCGATGCAATGATGGCAGCCGCAGAAGCAGGAAATCCAGACATTTTAGTGCCTTGGGGCAGCGGTTCGAGAGCTGGACTTTGGAATGCTACACCATCTGAAGCATATAGCGCTAGTGCGGATACATTGTATGGTTTCCATGCAAATAACGCTTCTACATACAGTAATAGCTGGGTGTACAAGATCGCTACTTCGGTCAAAGCCATTAATGAAAACTCACATCCATGTTATGCGATTTTAGGCCTGAAGCCTTATACTGGTTCAGCTAATGAAGTTATGACACCAGGTGAAGTGTCAACGCACTTAGCAGCCAGTAACCTAGTAAGCAGAGACGACAATAATGTTAAAGAAATAGGAAGACACGTTGTTGTAGTGGGAACTGAATTAAAGCCTTCGAACTATCCTGCAACTTGGGGTTATGCAAACGGCGCAACAGCACTTGCATCGGCTTTGAGCAGAATGTCATCATACATTTCGACTATCAACAAAACTGTATATAACATTTCTTCATTGCGTTACAACCCAAGCAAGACAGTTCTCTCAACCTTAACTGATAAGGGTGTCAACTGCGTGATCTTGAACTTTAACGGAGCACCAATTTTCTCTGATGGCGTTACTTTTGCCGGAGCGAGTTCTGACTACACGAGATTAACGACTCTTAGAATCGTTAGCGAAGCTATGTTGGTTGTTCGTCAAAGCTGTCAAAAGTTTATTGGCCAACCATCAACATTACAGGTAAGAAACTCGATGGAAACATCGGTAACTTCATCACTCAGAGGAATGCAACAATTGGGAGCTGTCTTAGATAGCGATTTCAATATTAGATACATTCCAGAAGAGTCAAAGGCTTTGATCGACCTAGTGCTAACACCTGCATTTGAACTTAGAAATATTGAAGTTCAAATTTCAGTCGCACTTGGCTAATCAAATATAAAAAACACTGCAACTTATATATACCGATTAGGAGGGTACTATGGCAGGCGAATACTATGATAGCCCAGTAAATAAGTATTTAAATACTTACACAACATTTTCTGGTGCTGATATTGTTGCCACTTTTGGTGGCGTTGAGATAGGTGCACTTTCTGGAATCACTTTTTCCGTGACAAGAGAAAAGGCCCCAATTTATACTATGGGTTCACCAAACCCACGTTCATTCTCTAGGGGCAAAAGAGGAATTGCCGGTTCGTTAATATTCACAGTATTTGATCGCCCAGCGCTGTATCAGATGCTTGAAGCGCACCATAACTCCCCAACGGAAATGAAATTCTTTACAAGAACTCACAATACACTTCCTGGCGATCCAAGCCACAAGAGAGGTATTGCAGAAGTAAGCACACAGACAAGAGACGTAGTAAGCAAGACTCCATACTACGCAGACCAAATTCCACCATTCGATATTACAATTACGTTTGTTAACGAATACGGTCAAGCCGCTGTAAGGTCAATTTATGGTGTTGAACTCTTGAATGAAGGTTCTGGAGCTTCGATGGACGATATCGTTATCGAAGAAACAATGACATACGTTGCTCGTGAAATAGGACCAATGTACAAAATTGCTACAGACCAACTTAACAGATTCAACTCTGATGACCTTGGTTCATTAATTAGCAAAGATGCAGTAAGTTCTAGCGGATTGAACAGCGAAATTATCAGACCATAATTATAATTTAATCAATTTATATCATAGTGGGGGATATGGTTTAAACCGTTCCTCCACTATTTTATTTTAAGGAAGTATAATGGCATTTGATAGAGCCGAAGTATCAGATATTGGTAATCTTACCACTATATCTGCTAGAAAAAATGGATTATCTAATTACGAAAATAGTATTAAAGATTTTAGAAAGAATAATAATCTTCCTGATCCATTTTCAGATATGTCTTTTTCCGGTGCAGATATAACTGCTACTATAATTATTCCAAATATTGGAGAAAATGGAATAGAAAATGATCAAGGCGATATCCTTGAAATGGCAGAATTGCAAACAATCTCCTACTCAATGCACAGGGAAAATACACCCGTAAGAACATTGGGGCATGTTAACCCTCGCGGTTTTGTAAAAGGTTCCAGAACAATAGCTGGAAGCATGATCTTTACCCAGTTTAACGAGTATGCATTTTACAGGTTGGCTAAATTCAGATACCTATTAGCCGATAGCAAAGGCTCATATTCACCGTTGGCAGATATGTTGCCACCATTTGACGTTGTGTTTACATTTTTTAACGAGTATGGTCTTGCCGCTAAAATGAAAATCTTTGGAGTTACCCTAGTTGACGAAGGTGGTACTATGTCAATAGATGACCTTATCACTGAGCAGACATATACATATATGGCGCGTGGGATCCAACCTCTGATACAATTAGATACAGCTAGTGATGATATGAGATACCCAAATGGATATCAAGCTCAAAAAGATGAAAGACTTAGAATCAGCACAAATGCTTTTGGGGATAGAGTCCAAGATTACAAAAATTTTATAGAAAAAATATATCAACCATAATAGGTAAAAATGACTGCACAAAACAACTCTGTTCCATATAGACCATTCAGTGGCTATATACCATATGGTGGTACTGTTTCAAATAATCCTGGTATTAAAAATGAAGATGGAATCTTTGATCCATTAACAGCAGATTTAGATTTATACTGGGCCGGCGGAAAGCAATCGGGCGATCCAAGATTCAGTAATTATTATGATTACTTTTTCTCAGGCGAAGACATTAAAGTTTATATAGATGGACTTTTTGATGCAAAAGATGAATTGGATATTGGCAGTTTTGCTTTTTTAATTAAGCAACAAAAAATGCCAGTCTTTGGTTTTTGGTCATATAATTTTGATGCTGTAGCTAATGGAACAAGAATAATAACTGGAGAGTTTTCACTTTATTCTAGATATCCTAGAAGGATGACTGAGCTTCTAGAAGAAGCTGCTAGGGTTAGAGTTGATTCAGCTTCTGGGAAAAAGAGTTCTTCTGGTGTAATTTCAGTTATGAAATCAGAAAACGAATCAAGAAAAGATGAAGAGAATATTCAAAAATATTGGGCTAACTCACAGTTGGACAGGATTACGTCTGACCCTGCAATCAAATCGGCCAATAGCAATGGTGGTAATAATATATTTAGTGCTCATCCACCTTTTAACTTTGTTATATTATATGGGATAGAAGAAGCTTCATTAAGTTCTAATCCCGGTAGTCAGAATAGGGGCACCGCAACAATGGCAACTAGGGACAATTTAGATAGAATAATCTCGACAGATGTTAATGAAAGAAAGATAAAATTAGTAGATCAAAAAACTCCAATGAAGATTATTTTACAAAATGTTCACTTAATGAGTATGCGTACCGAGTATCAGGGTGGTGGATCTCCTTTAATCGAGCATTATAGTTTTATGGCTAGAGATTTTTATTTTACAGAAGCTAATTTAGGATTCAACCCATATGGTGATCAAAAAGCTTTTGTTACAACGGATGTAGGCAATGGCGCTAATAATCAAACCACCTTAAAACAACCTCCGATTAATAGCAATATAGCTTATACAAAATAATATATGTGATATAATGTACATAGAATTAATATAAGGGAGATAATATGTCTGAGAAAAGAAAAGTAGTTTTAAGAAAAGATTCTGAGCTTGCAGCAAATATGGAAGCTGATACAGCTGAGGTTATTATGGAAACGAATAATCCTGAAAAAGATGATGTAATTTTAGATGAAATAGAATCTGATTTTATTCAATCCGAAGATGCAGAGTTTGTAGAGCCCACAACCGTAGAAGAACTAGACGACGATCAGGTTATATTTGACAATGGCCCAACTGCTGGTCAAATCAAAGCTTGGAAAAAGCAATACGGTGAAGTATATGTTACTTCAATATCTTTTGATAAGCACGTTGTTTGGCGAGTTCTTTCTAGAATTGAATATAAGCAATTAGTAAAGAAGATGGAACAGCTTGTTCAAGCTGGACAGCTCTCCTCAGCTGAAGCTAATATGTGGAACGAAGAAGCAATTTCTGAAATGTGTATTCTATTCCCATCTTATGATAAAAAAGCATTGACCAATGAAATGGCAGGCCTTCCTTCGCTGATCTCTCAAGAGGTTCTTGAAGCTTCTGGATTCGTTGCATTAGAGGTTAGACAGCTCTAATATGCTGGATGCGGTAATTCTATTTGAACTTAAAAAGAAACATGGTTTAATCTTTCAAGTTGAAATAAAACGGGATTGAAATTGTTTTTAAAGAATTAACTTTTGCTGAGTTCGATAGAGCTGCGGCCTATAAAAACGATCCAGAAAGATCTTCAGCTGATGCAGAAGATGATATTATTAAAGCTGCAGTTGTATACCCTGAAGATTTTGATGTAAATAAATTCCCCCCTGGATCGATAACTTCCTTAGCTGAACAAATAGTCGAATTCTCCGGCTTTGCTTCAGCAAAAGCCGCTAAAAGGGTTTTAGACGAAAAAAGACTTAAAGCATCTCAAGTTAGAGGCTTAATGAAAGCCTTTGTACTCGCTACTATTCATACAGACAGCCCAGAATTTTTAGACAATTTAACCTTCTCTCAATTAGCGGAAAGAGTTGCTTTAGCCGAAAAGATCATAGAAGTAAAACAAGCTATCAACGGTATGGAATCTACGGATGTAACATTATCGCTAATTGATCCAGAAGAAGAAGACCAAAAACAAACGCAAACTGCAGCAAGGCACAACTCTTCAAAGCTTGAAGGGGCCGCTAAGTACGATGACCCCATTGCTCAAAAATTATGGGGTATGAGAAGATAGAAGGGGGTGAATTATGATAAGAGATAAAGGGCCTATAAATAACCTTGGTTTTGGAAAAACGTCTAGAGATTTTATTCCTAACGACGATGAAAGATCTGGCCCGTCCGCTCAATCTGGTTTCATATCTCGCGCTTTAGATGGCCACCCCGTGGCCAAGATGGCTACCGCCATGCTTGCTACAGGTATCGCAGCAAGCATGTCTGGCAAGTTTGTTAGACAGGGTGGACTAAAACTACGGAGTTAAATTAAGTAACGCAGCTTTGCGCGAAGGTGCTTCTGGTGGCGCTACGCTAGCACACGAAACACTATTAAAAATGCGCTCTGTGTTAGATGAGTTAGAGGGCGTTAGGAGAATACCAAAAGGATTAACGCACTTAGCTTGGGAAGATAAAGATGGTCTTTTAAAAACTGGCTATGAAGGTGTAAAAAGCTCAGCAGATGCAGGGTACGCATTTGATAGATTTGGCGCTTCAAAATTTAGAAGAGGCGCAACAAACGAAATAGCTAAATGGGACTATAGGGACCAATTACAAACAAAATTAATACGACAAGCTAGAAGACTACCATACGAAGTCCCAGGTTTCATTGCAGCAGATCGTGTAATGAGACCAATATTTGGAACTCAAAACGAGACCGATCCTTCACGTCCGTCTAAGAAATGGTATGACCCATCAAGGGGAGTTGATATAGCTAAAGAAGTTGGTAGAGCATCGCTCTTTCAACTTGGTGGCTTTATGCTACCTACAGCAGCAGCAGGCGCGGCTAAAGATAGCTCAATAAATTTTTTCAGGACCGCAGAACAAAGAATAGGTACATTAACTAAATCTCAAGAGTTTATCTGGAGAAGAGGCGTTAACCTTCAAGGGCTTCTACAATCTGTAGGTCAAGATCTTTCAACGGTATTTGATAGTTCTATCAAGTTTGCTGAAAGGTCTGCTGGCGGAATGTCGTCCGCCGTATTAGCCGCAAGCTCAAAGGACGAAAATCCAGTAGCGGCACTGTATAGACAAAGGCATGGTAACCCAGCAGGGTCAACGCAAAAACCATTAATGCATGGTGTTAAAGATTTAGCTGGTCAAATTTTTAATGGCAACAAAAAACCACTAACAGTTACAAATGAATTACTCGATCTTATACCTGGCTATAAAGGTGCTAGACAAGGTGTAATAAGTGGTTATAAACAATATAAGAACTTAGGTTTTGCTCAAGAGATACTTGACGGAGATGCCGTAAAAGGCAGGGGTATCAACTTAATCAAAAAAGATCTTAGAAGAGTAAACGGTATATCCGCAAATGCTTCTGATACACCAGTTGATGACATTATAAGAAGATCAGTAGATAACTTGCAGATTAAGAGATCATCGCCTTTAGCGGATGTTATTGGTCAATATAAAAAGAAAACAAGCGCTAGAAATTTTCAAGAACTTTTTTATGAAAGAGAATATAAAAAACAATTAGCCAGTAAGCTCATGCAGGAGCATGGCTTAGACGAAGTTTCTGCTAGAAGATTTACCAACAGTCTAACCATATCTGAACCAGTACAAAAATCATACGGTAAAACAAGAATCGTAGATGTACATCCGGTAGAAAGAATAACTATTGGTGATCAAAAAATTCTTAAAGGAGATTTTTTTCAAGAAGTAGTAGATAGATTTAACGCTAGTAAAATAGCTGGTGGGAAATCACTAGGGATAGATGGAAGTTCATTACAAAAATCTATAAGTTCTACAGATGATATGTTTTTAAATAACAAAGCATTGGGCTATGACAGAATTGCAATTCTAAAACAAAAACAATCTATTAACAATGCATTTATTCATTCGTCTAATAGCGTACTGAGTCCGGAAAAACTTTCAGCTAATAACTTTCAAAATGTTATGGGAAGAACTTCTGAAGCTATAGAAGGAAGGCGAATACTTACCACAAAAGTTGCAAACGTTCTTGGATTGAAGGGATTAACAGAACAAGAAATAAATTCAGCCCTTTTAACTAGGGGCATAGATCCAAGTAATGGTAATCAATTAAAAGCATATCTCGTAAATAATAAGGCCATGTACGAAGGCCAGCATCCTGGTATAGCTGGATTTTTTGGTTTTCAAAAACTTAGTCTTGATAAATTTCTTGATAATGAAAAAGCAATACAGGGAAGAGTTTCTGGCGTACTTAACGATGATCGCAAAGTAGGCAATCTTTTATTAGGGGAGAAAGAAGGAACTGGTGGTGCACTAGCTAGAAACTTAGGTAACGCAGTTTTAGAATCTCAAGGCAATAGTATAAGTAACGTTAAGGGATATTATACTGTTGGCAATAATATTATAAATGTTAATCCTCTTAGAGCAGGTGCTAGAAAAGCACTTAATTTTATAGGAACAGAAACTAAAATACCAATTATTAATATCAACCCACTGCAGATGGTGGGGTTAAAAGATTTTGCGGCAATGTCAAAAGCTGGAGAATTCCAGATGACTTCAGGTTCAGCGCTGCATCCATTTATTTCTGGAGAACAAGCTAACTTTTATACATGGCATAGAACTGGAGGTTTTTTAGGCACTAAGGGTAGCCTATATAGGCACACAGACAATGGCGCTGAACTCTTACGAGGAAAGTATAGACCACTCCCAACTGATTCCACTGGAATGTTTGCGGGTACTGCGGAAATGGCAGCTCGTAGTACTGGAAGAGCAGCTAGCACTGCAACATCAAGAATTGGAAGACTTAAAGAAAAATTTGATGTTGATCCTGAACAAGAAAATTCTTTATTTAGATTTTTTGGAAGATTAGTCAATAGACAAGCAGATGTAAATAATCCAGCCGTAATCAGTGCAGCCTTAAAAGCAGATTTAGATAAACCATTTTCTGTTGGCGGAGCCGGAAAATCTAGACAACTTGTATTGCGCCAAGAGGGAGAATCGTTTGGTCTTTTTGATTTTGGAACAGATAAACAAGTAGCATCACACGCAGAATTAATGGAATCTTTCCATAGATTTGCCAATGAAACTCTAAGTTACGGATCAAATAGTAAGGTTATTGAAGCAAGTCTGCCCGCTAATCTTCTCGCAAAATTAGCTAACGCTAAAGATTTCACAGGAGTTAGAGACCTTAACAAAGAATTCAGCCAACAATTAAATGCGCTTTATCGAAGTGCTCCACCAGGGCCAGCTGGAGATTCAATAAGAGAACAATATTTTAATCTAAGAAAAGCATATAGTAGATTAGAAAAATTTGAATCTGGAGCTGATCTTTCTTCTCAATCAAGAATGTTTGAAAAATCTTCGAGTATAGTTAGCAGGCAAGATGAATATTCTTCTGAAGTTTTAAGATACCATACTCAACATGCAGCTATAACTGGCAATAATAGCGAACAGGTCGTAGCGGCGCAAGTAGCAAAAATAAATTCTTTATTTACTAGCGGGAAGATATCATCAGCACAAAAAGCTGAAGCGCAAGCTTCACTAGCATCAACTTCATTTAACCTTAGCGCATTCGAAACATTTAATTTTGAAAATGGAATTTCTGGAGGACAGTTAATTAACCCCAGCGAAAGATTTAAATATGCTAGAGCTATTATCCAACATGGTAATAATGCGTCAATATTAGATCCCCATATTAAAGGCACGGTAGCTCAAGCCGGTAGCTCATCTTTAAATCCTTTGTCTAGAGTTCTTCCAGCTTTTAAAAGAAATTTTGGAATGGGCAAGTATGTTCATGGACCTAAAGTATCATCTATGTCTGGGCAATATGGTAAGGATAACTTTACATATATACCAACATTCGGAACAGCTTTAAAGAATAATCCAAAAGCAACTTTACTTAGCGCTAGTGGAATAAAAACTAATGGTAGCCCAGAGGGTTTCAGTCTAGCATCAGTTCCGGTGTCTCATGGTTTCAATAGATTAAATAGATACTTTGGTACCGTTGGTGCAAAAATAAATACCGATAATTCGCATGGTCCATTGGATATTTACTTAAGAGGAATGATTGGCAAGAGGATACTGCCAGCAGTTGCTGTTAGTACAACTGCTTTAGCCATAGATAGAACAGCTGGTGGATACACTAATAAAAAAGATGATAGAGGAGAAAGAGTATATTCTCCAATGGTACTCGGAGGAGCTGCAAGAGTAGCAGTAACTGCCCAGTCCGCATTGTCTGGATTAACACCAGGTGGTATGACCTATGGGCAAAAAAAGCAGCAGATGCTGCATGGTGAAGTTGCAATCAGAAAAGGAAGATTTTGGTCGTTAGGTAACACTCCATTTAAGGGCGGTAAAATAGAATACTATAGGCCCTCATGGTATAGAAGGTTTCAAGCTGGAGCGATGTTTACTTCCGATACATATGGAAGTCCATTAGAAAAAGAATTATTCTACAATGACTATTCACCACTTAAGCCGCTTGATCCGTATAGGTTTGAAAAGAAACATTATAAAGATAGACCATATCCTGTAACTGGACAATATTTTTCTGGTCCATTTGGTATAGCTACTCCACTTCTTAATGCAACAGTTGGGAAAATATTAAAACCACAAAAGGTAATGCATAAAGATGAAGTAGATGCTGGCTTAGCCGCCTATGTCCCAGCAGGGCACGGTGGAGCATACATGCCTCAAGAAGATCGAGGCTATAGAGGTGTTATAGGCCCAGTAGATCCTACCGTAAGTTATCCAGCTGCTCTTCCTCCAAATCTAGATATTAAACCATTGAAGTTTTTTTCCCTAAGAAGCGGACTTGGCGAAGCTGCAAAAATTTTAGATTCACAAAATTCTAATTCAAATATTTCTAATTTTAATTATAATTTAGCACAGAGTGCTGGAGCAACAAATACCGCTAAGGGTAGAGTTAACGCAACAATTGGATTACAAAATCAAACAAACGCTTTAGCAGCAAGACGCGGTGTAGGTAGCGTTGGCGTTGGTCAACCAATGGTTTATGGTCCACCAGTTGGAAGAGGAATAGCACCAGCTAAAATAGTTACAGCTGGTCTTCCTATAAGGTCAGGTAGTGCTAAATTCTTAGCTGGTGAGACTGGCTATCGTTTGCAAGAAACACTTGGTATATATGGTTTTGCTGGTGGTCAATTTAGAAAATCTTTAGGTCTTGGTCAGTATGATTTTGAACCAAATAAATCAGTATTGCAATCAGCAGATAAGGCCTATGGTTCTACTAGAGCTTTCTGGGATCTAAATCTTGGAGGTTTAGGTGACGTACCACTCCAATCTGAAGGCGCATTAGGTAACATTGAAGCTTCTGAAATCATAAGAAGATTTGTTCCTAAAGAAAGAACTAATGTTAACTTTATTAACCCAATAAAGAATACAATGGCTCAAAAGCATCCTTATCTCCCGGGGAACGATAACTTTATAGACTTTACCACAGGCGATCCTTTTGTTAAGGTAAAAGAAGGAGAACTTAGATTACCAGGAGTAGGGTATGAAAGGTTTAATAGACTATATCCAGATAAGAGCGGTGAGTATGGTGCAGTAAATCAATTAGATATTTTAGCTGACGTAGCTCCTTATTCTAAAGAGTTTAGAGCTCTTAATTCCAGGATTAATAAAATTGGTTTATCAGAAGAAGAAATTATTAAAGTTGGAAAAATTAGAGCTCAACAAAATGCAATAGAATTAAGTAAAACAAATTTTTCTCCATATGAAAAAGAATCTGGAGCACTAAATACATTAGCCAATCCTATTTCCTCTACTGTAGAAAAACTTCGCCACACCGATAACTTTATAAACAATAAATTCATGGGTGAAAAAAACGCCACAGAAGATTGGGAAAGAAGAAACGTATATGGCTCTACTTTTCCAGAATGGCAAAGACCAGTAGAAAGTTTTATTAAACCAAGCTTTTATAAAGGTACGCAAAGACATCCCCTGTTAGCAGCGGCAGTTGGTGCATTTGGATTTAAGTATTTTGGAAAAACAAAAGTAGCTCAAATAGGTTTTGCAACCGCTGGAGGTTTATTAGTTGGTGGTTATTCTGCAATACAAAAAGCAAAAAGTAAATTTCAACCAGAAGGACCAGGTGGACCCGAAAGATATATACCTAAAGAAAGAAAGAAAGAATTAGCCCTAGAAGAATACGCAGATATTCTTACGTATGTTAAGAATAGATCTTCAGCTTCAAGAGCTGAACAAGCAGGCGACGTAGAAGCAGCTAAGCAGTTTATGCTTGCTAGTAAAAAAACAATGTATGGAGTTGACTTAGACTCTAAGTCGTTAGATCAAATCGCAGTAGCAATTCCTAAAAGAAAAAGAAATCATTTTAGAGCAATGATTGAAGCTCCACCACAAGAAAGAAAAAAAATACTTTCTACAGCTGGAAGATTAGAAAGAAGAATTTATGAAGCTGCCTGGGGGATGCCAGTTGAAAGAAAACCAGATCTTGTAGACTATTTCAGTAAACATGAATTACCAGGAGCAGGATGGGAAGGTTGGCATCCCAATACAAACATGGACCATGTGAAGATAAAGATGGGCCAATCAATGGGATTAGAATTGTCTCAAATGGGTTACTTTCCGCAGCAAGTAAAAGAAGCGAATTTAGTTAATCCATCGTATCCTCAATTCGGTCGGCGGATCTGGAAATTCTCAAGATACTAGATCTAAGCTTCAAAGGTTAATGTTTGATATGGGGATCAATGGAAATATCACACAGGTTAAAAATAGCTTTAACCCAGATTCAGTCAATGTCTACGCTGGAGTTAATTAAAAATGGCTAGATATAATAGATTTAATATATTTGACGTAAAACCTAGAGAAGCAATTGCTCCGATAATTGGTAGAGAAGCGCAAAATATTTCTACAGAGTTACTGGAAAGTCGAGACTTTGTCCAAAAGGGCATAGCTAGAATTGGGATTGATGGAAAATTAATATCAAACGTTACTGGTAAAGCTCTTGAAGGAGATGATTTTTTACAACAAATACGATCCGCAAGAATGCATTCGATTAATGAACTCTCAGTCCTAACTGGTGGAGAAGCCGACGATGCAGGGTACGGAATCTTATCGGGAATGGTTAAGACGTTTAATAAAAAAATACAAAACGGAGATTTATCAGAAATTATTCCAGAATTAAATGGAAAAAAAATAGAAATGGTACGATTTGGTTTTTCTAAAACTGATGCAGAAACTTCGGGTATTTTAACGGGCGCACTAAAAGGTACTATGGGCATACCTCGAAGTGTGGATCCAGGTTTGGCTCCTGGTTTATTTTTCCCAGGTGATAAAAGCGCAACACTTTTAAGTCTTAGATATGCAAATGCAGATGGTGGATTTACCTATCTAACTGGAGAACAAACTATCAATGCTACAAATCAATTGGGCATGGGGATTTTTAATCCACAAAAATTACAAAAAGCTTTTTCTGGTGGAAGTATAGAAAATAACGCAGAGTTTAATGTTGGTTCTTTTTTTTCAAAAGCAATAAAAAGAACTAAATCTATAACATCAGAAAGAAATACTGTTATCCAAGGTGATCAGCTTCAATCAACTTTAAAAAGAATAGGTGAAGATGTAACTGGGAAGTTTAGAGCAATGGCAACAAGGCCAAAAGATTTAAGCGGAGCCTACCTCACTTATGATGCCAGGTTAGAAATGACATTAAAGGGATTAGGATTACAAGGAGAACACACGCAAAATGTTTTAAACGCAGCAGCTTCTACTCCAGAAGCTCGTTTAGTAGCTGAAAGAATGAGAGGCGCTACAGAATTAATTACGAGTAATTTATCAGAAGAGTACATGAAAAATACATTAAAGGGATACTTTACTTCCGCTGATGATTTTTCTGCCTTTGAGGGAATTGTAAAAAAGACTTTCAATGAGGTAACTGCATCAGGTGAAGTCTTAAATATGGGGCATATAGAAGCAGCTATAAAATCAAGCTTAGACTTAACAACTGCTCAGAAATCAAAAATATTTAATGGTGTTTCTGAAATGAAAAGAGTAACAGATGGTTCATCGTTTATTGCTGGAGCTTTTTTTGATCACCATATAAGTGAACTAGAAAAAAGTATAAAGAGATTACCGTCTAATTCTCCAGAGCGAATGAAGATACAAACGCAAATTAATTTACTTAAAACTGACCATGGACAAATGGGTTTACTAGAAGATCAGACAACAAGACTCATGCTAGGTGCAGAAGGGCAAATAAAAGCAGTTGCCGATATTAAAAGAACCGATATAGCAAATAGATTACTTAAGGAATATGGCTTTATTGGAGCTGGTTCTACAGAGCTACTAAAGGGCGAAGTAACTTTAGGTGGTTCAACTAATCAAGGATTAACAATGGCGCTATATAATGGATCGTTTAATGAGAATGTGACCGCAGACTATCAAGCTATAATACATAATGGAGAAGAATTTAATTCTCAGATGGCCGCAGAAATACGAAATACAAATGAATTGATAAAAAGTGATTTAGATAGTTTCGTTAAAACACGGAAAGATACCTACCAGAATACAAAAAAGCATAGATAGAGCAGCCTCTATAGACCCAACAGATTATGACAATTTACATTTTAGTAGCTACTCTAATGCCGTAAGATATAGAGATGAAGCGCGCATGCTCCAATCTCGAATACTCAACAGTGTTCCTGGAGAAGTTTCTTCGATACCTGAACTTGCTAATAATATAGTAGATATCTCTTCTAGAGAAGCATACAAGATAGGCAGAACATATAGAACTGGTTATGTAAATGGAAGAATGCAAGGCGGTTCTGTATTCCTTCCTACTCTTCCGCACAGCTTAAGAAGAGCAGTTGATACAGAAGGTAGAGTAGCTACTGGTGGGGAAATACCAATACTCGGGAATACCGTAGCGTCAAATAAGAGTATGACTTTAAGCGATGGAACAAATCTTAATATGTTTCAATTTAGAATGGATGGTCATAAAATAATCCTACCCGATGTTGCAACCGCTGAAGGCCTAGGCCTCTATGCTACCAAGGGTGGTTTTGACTTGGACGATAAATTGATAACAAATCTTCATTATGTCACTGACAGTAATAACAATAGATCATTAGCTGCATTTGCGTGGAGACAGCCAACTGGTCCACAAGAATTTTCTTTAATAACCCCACATATGGATGAGGGTACGTTCACCAATTTATTTGGCTCCGATAATATGTTAGGTGATAAATTTAAAAAACTTGCAGAAGCTGTTTCGGATAATATTTCAGAAAATAAGATTGGACAAATGCGTACATTAGCTAGTGCTCAAATGAATCCAGAAGAATTAGCAAGACTATCAAGAGAAGAAAGAATTGTTTTATACGCAAATTCTTTATTGTCGGGTAATAAAAAAGCTGCAAATATGTATAAAGGAAGTATGGATATTCAAGGAGGGGAGTTAGAAAAGTTAATCTTTAGTCTTACTGACGTAGGAAAAGATGGAGGTGGTTTTAACTTTGATCTTGGTACGGGTACTGGTGTCAACATTGGCCTTGATGATATGGGATCGTTTCAGCAACGCGATTTTATAAATTTAACACAACTTGATGCAAGGATTGCAAGAAGAGCAGCTCAAGGAAGAGGCGCACCGTTAACTCTTACAAATCAAGAATATGAAGCAATAGCGCAAGCTGATACAGTTTATGCAACACAATATAGAAATAGTCAATTTATGAAATTGTTTGATGCAAATACTAAACTCGCAGAAGATTCTAGTTTCACTAGTGAAATTGAAGATTTATACAAAACCATTTATGGATCGGAATCATATACCCAATATGGAACGGAACTAAGAAGTCAAACCCAAAGAAAACTTAATAATACGGAAGTTGCATATAGAGGTTTGGGAAGAATCTTGAATGATAGCGCCTTAGGTAAAGAGTCTAAAATAAAAGCACTAAACGCTGCAACAAAACTTAATCAACGAAATGCTCTATCTGGAATTGGAGCAGAAAATGGTTTAGGAAAATATGTAGATACTTTAAATTGGGCAGCTTCCAGTGAAGAGCAAAGGCTAGCGGTTCTTTCTAGAATGGACAGTGAGGGTTATGGGGGTTTGGCAAATAATCTTCGCTCAACACTAATGCCGATGTTTAGTCCGGAAGCAGCAATTGACCCTTCTATTGGTGGAACTTCAATATTAAGTTTTGGTGGGAATCTACAAGACATGAGAGATTCAATAAGGTTATCTTACGCAAAAAATGGCGTAGCGCTTTCACCTAGTCAAATAGACGAAGCTGTTAATAGATCAGTGTATAGTTTAGTCGGAAGAGGTGATGATGAACTTCGAGCTTTTTCAAAACTTTACGCAGAAGCTAATCCATCTATATACACAGCAGAGGAAGCAAGAGCCGCTTTTAAAGCAAGTAAAGATTTACACTTTAAAGCTTTCTTGGAATTATCAGAAGGAGATTACGCTCCACAATTAAATGAGTTAATAAATGTTTCTACAGAAAACATAAGAAGAAACATGATTAATCAGACTGGACTATTAACGGGACAAATAAGAGGAGCGCAAATATTATTGGGGCATCAAGATGAGGATCTCTTAGGCTTTGACCAACTAGTTACTAGAAGTAAATTTAACGTTTCAGCTAAGAGCGATGAATTAGATATACTCATTAAGCAAACAATGGCTGGTTTTGAATCAGCTAGGGAAATGGCTGTGGGTGGAGAACTACCCAATGATACAGCTGCTTTAGCGAGGATAGATCAATTGATAGAAAAGTTAAATCGAATGAGTAGCTCCCTTTCCGTTGAAGGCAAAAATGCTGTTAGTCCAGAGAGTGTAAGAGAAGAATTATTAACATTAATGGGACTAAGAGAAGGAAGCGAAGCGTCTAGATTATACGGAACTTCTACCCTTCCAGAAGCAGCCAGAGAAGCACAAGAAATGATATTTAGATTTAAAAATCAGATTAGAGATCAGGCAGTAGAGAAAAATGTTAACTCTGTATTAAGCCCAAAAATAGAAGAACTATTTGGGATGATAGAAAGTAGCATTAAAGATGAAATTTTAGATTCAAGCGAGGTTGGCAAAGTTGGAGTAATCGAACGTTTATTGGAAAATAAAAATCTTGTTAAAGAGATCCAAAATAGAGCAAGTTTTTATGGTGAAAAAGATCCATTGTATAAAGCTTTAGTAGAAACTCAGCTTATAGATGCATATGAAGTTGAAAGTTTTGGCGCTAAGTTTGGACTTCAATCAGCAGAAGACGCCATTGGAGTTGTTCAATCAAGTGCCCTAATAAATACAAGAAAAGTTCTTATCGATCAATTACAATCAGAATTGGATAATCGGCGGTTCGCCAAAAGGTCTCCTTGATTTAATACAAACTTTGGATAAAAGAATTGCAAATCTACAGTCCCGGTTTTCCTGGAGATTCTACAATTGTAAAAACTATGGAAGAGGCTCAACTCTTTGGCAATATACTTTATGATGCAATGAATTCAGAAGAAATTATAAAGATTGCAGGAAAGGAAGTAAAGTTATCAGAACTTTATTCCTATGCTCGTAATGGTAATTTATTTAGACAACAAGGAGCAGAATTAAATCCAATGATGAAAGCCATATCAGATACTTTAGCTGAATTAACGGGATCTGATTCATCAACAATTAATTCTTTTACTCCTGAAAATTTAGCTAAAATTGGAACTTTTGATCTAGCAGAAAATCAAGCGGAAATGACTGGTAAACTTATAACAATTCCAAAGATACTTAGAGCAGAAGGTGCTCAAGATATTCAGGAAATATTAAATAAGTCTGGTCAACTTTCGGGAGTAACAGCAGAGATTATCGATGATCTAATGAGCATGCATGCCATGAAAGACCCTACTGAAGTCTTAGATCTAATAGAACAACGACAAAAAGGATTATTTGGCGAAGAAGCGGCAGCAGCTTACAGGACAAAGTTGAGTTTATTAAAAGCAAGATTTGATATTGCACAAGATTTAATGTCTCCAAGAAATCAAGAAGTTTTTGGCGCAATCGGTTTAGAAACTACTCATGTGGGCATTAGTGGTGTAACCGTTACGTCACCGGCAACAGCCGAAGCTAGACAAGGTCTTCCCTCGGTTCAAGAATTTATGAAAAGAATTTTTGCGAATGAGGTCGACTATGATGCAAGCATACTAGATGATATGGCAACATCTCTAGGCGATGTAACAACAGAAACGGGAGGTAAAGGATACACCAGAATAGGTGATATGATTGGTGACTTATTTAAGACCGGAAAACCAATGACCGAAAGAGGTAGCCTAGGCCCTGCGGTTCAAGCTTTAATGAATAATAAGGGCAAGGTAATAGGCGCTGCAGCGATTGCTACGGGTTTGGCAGTGTTTGGTCACATAAAGGCTAAGCACCGCTCAGAAGACACGGCAGGGGGCCCTCCGTTGCTTCCTGGAGGCAGTGCGTATGAGGGGATGACGCCAGATGGAGCTGTGTATCCAGATATTAATTCTGGCATACAGGAACCAGGAACGTCTTATAATATAAGTATTTCTGGTGATGACGAACAATCTGAAAATTTTATAAAAAGCGCAGGGTTAGTAACGAATGGACAGGTTAGTGGTACTATGTACAATAACACACCGCGCTTAGGTAGAAACTCCTACGATGATATAGCCGGTTCTTTCTAGGATAAACTATGACACTTGTTTCGAGTAATCAAAATAGTAAATTAAAATCAGCTGCACGGTAGGGTAGATACCTCACCTAGAGTAGGTCAAGCTGTTAATCTATCTGGGAAAGTAGCTCGTTCACAATCTAATCCAAAGACTGCCGTTGGTCAATCTGGTGATAAAAACATTACGTCACAGACTATACGAAGAGGTGGATCCCCCGCAAAACCTTCCCTAGAAGGTTATATCAATGGCGCATCAACGCACATACAGATGAATAAAACGGGTTACGATAATCCAAAGCATCAAAAAGCAAGATATGAAAGAAGCATGGTTTCCGCCAATCTATCAAAAGCAGCGGGTATAGGAACCATAAATTCTAATTTAGGATATAGCAAAAACTCTGCTATAATTAACGATCAGTCAAAATGTTTCACAAAGAATTCTTGTGGAGAAAAACTACATAATATGTCCAGGGTAGAAAGAATGTTTGGTTAATATATGGCCTTTAATAAAGCTTCATATGATTATATTAAATTAAACTTTCCTACCAAGAAGCACGCAACTGATTACATCGCAGAATTAACACAGTTTGCAGCAGCAGCTTCGGGTCCTACTCGGATACCCAGCTTTTAAAACTCAACTATTACCGGCCTTAACGCAGGATAAGTATCAGTTAGGTCAGATAGAGGGAAGTGTTTGGAACGACGAACCTATTCCTGCAGCTAGATATATACTGCAACCCGATGCAAATGATGGAACATGGGTAAGCTTTAGAGAAGCTGGCGTCAAAGCTATAGTAAAAGAAATAACAGGCGCAGAAGCAAAAGACGCAGATGTACTAGAGCTTCTCAGGGTAAATTTTGATAAAAAAATACCTAATAATGTTACATTAAAAGATAAGACATTAGAGTCAGCTTGGGAGAAATGGTTTTCTAACGCAGAGTATGGTGGCAATGGAGACCCCAATGGTTTTGGTTGCTTTCAAAAGACAAGCTCCGCAATACTTTATGCCAATGCAGTACAGAATAGACTAAACGGTCTTTCTTTTCCACTATCAGATTCTCAAGCGCCAGGAAATCCTGACACCGATAAGAATACGACAGAGCCCCCACCGATAGATGAAACCGCTACAGATAATTATCTTATAAGACTAAGTGCTTTAGAAGATTTTCTTGGAGCAGCCGAAAGGTCTTCTGGCTTTGGTTTAAGTGCAGCAAAATTATTTTATGATGTAAAAGTTAGAAATAATTTTCCTTTAGATAAATTAGTCTTAGAACAACAGAGTTCATCTTACACGCAATTTGCTAAAGCAATAGCTCCTATTGAACAATTAGACTTAGATGATAAGTACCAAAAATCTTTATTTGACAAGATTGAAGCTTCTGGTCTTTATGATCTATTGGCTTATATAGATCAGATCCAATCATATGGTCGAGCAAGACTGCTAAACCTTAATAGAATTAAGGGGTCAGCTGGAGACAGAGTAAACGTTTTAGATGGCAGTAGGGATACCGCTTGGCTGCAGCAACTGACTATAGTATTAGCCAGGCTGTCTAGAGACCCTATGACAATGGCAACTATCTATAGATATTTTCCTGATCTTATTAATTACTTCTTCAGTGCATTAGCGGTAACCGCAGATTATTCCAATGATGGTAAAGGTGGCGGAGCTGAAGATAAACTTAACGATAGTCAAGCAATCTTAAATGATCTTATTGCAACTTTGGGCCAAGAAAATGGAGAGAATATATTTACTCCAGCTTGGGAGTTAATCAATACTGGAAAGCGTATTGAAAACGCATTGAAGGATTTTCCTTTTAGGCAAAACATACCTCCGGTATCTCCAGATATATTTCATCTTAGATTAGGAGCTGCAAATTTTTATATCCCCCCTACTTACATAGAGGTAAACACAAATTTCAAAACAGGCAGTTTAGGTCAAGGCGCGATAAGACAAAAGAATACTCCAAAATTTAGCACGGGGCATAGGGAAACTTCAATTTCTATGAAATTGTTTTTTCCAAACTACGAAGAGGTGTGGGGTATCTCGATTGAAGATGCATCAAAGATATCACTAAAAGATAATTTTGTTATAGACTTTGCATCTGGCGGAGACAATGAAGAGAAGATAGATAAATTTCTTTCTTCCCTAAGAGGACTTGTAGCAGCATTTAAGTACGCACCGTTCCTGCCAATCAGAAATCACTACCTTAACTCCGTCTACAATATAACCGGTGTAGCATTAAGTAATATGTCAATATCGACAATCCCTGAGTATCCCTTTGCTTTAGTCGTGGAATTAGAATTAAAGCAGTTTAACCATAAACCATTCTTGCCGATGATTAAAGATTTTAATCAAGCTGTTGACTGGGGGAAGTTTAGACAATACATGGGCAAAGCTGCAGGAGCCTTGCATAATTACATAAACGAAGAATTCTTAATGCAGAAATCACAAGAAGAAGCTCCTAACGTGGCGGGAGTTTTGGGTACCAATACCATTGGCCCATTGATGGACGATAGTATAACTAATGCAACAATACGTAACAAGGTTAGCAATTCAACAGCGCCAACCAAGATGGCAGATTCCGATGCATTGGGATATAGGGATGAAAAGTTCGTAACAAACGTAGTCAAAGAGTGGACTAACGGAAGTAACCTGACATTCTATATGCCGGCAGAAACGCAAACTAAAATATTTACTCCAGATTTATTTGGCTTTGCTAACGCAGAACAGTCAAATTTAGATGATCAAGGTAGGAGTGTTTGGAATTCACTATTCAACAGTTTTGGTATTGATGTTACTGAATCAGCTGGATATCATAGATCTTTAGATCAAGCATCTTTAACATCAGTCGGTAACGTAGTAGAATTTACAGTAAGGCAAAAAATTCTTGACAGCTTTTCAATACTTACAGCTGGGCGCAACGCAGCTGATTTTCAATCTCAGGCTTACGATTTTATAATACAAAGTTTTATTTTACAAAATCCATCCTTAGATGTTGAAAGAAAAGAATATCTTCTTAATTTCTCTAATGAGAATAATGCATTTACGGACACGGCTCAAAGATATGTTTTTGGTACAATTGTTTTCACCGATCAATCACTATTGGATATCAAAAAATATTTAAAGAATTTAGCCACAAGTACAACATCATACTTAGACTTCTTAGTAGATAGTGATTTAAACAAACGATCAGCAGCTCTTGGGATTGTGGGCAACGACGATGCCATTGCGGCTAAGAAAAAAGAATTAAAGAAACAGTATGGCGATGCTTACGCTGCTTTGGTATATGAAAGATTCTTTAGAATTGGACCTATCAGAGATTTGATGGAAGCTGCGAGGGAAAGAGCTGGGAGTTTTCACTTTAGAGAGTGGGAAGTCCCAATGGTTAAAGTAGATTTTGATCCATCTCAAGTCATCGTCACAGGAGTCTCTTTATCCACAAGCAACAATATAGTAAAACTTTGGTTCCAGATGCAAGACGAGCCCACTTATCAACACGTAGGTGGAGGTGATACTTTTGTAAATATTTCAATGAAAGTATTTGGCGAAAAAGAATTAATTAAGTTAAGAAGAATCTTTGATCACATTAATGGTTTGGCTAGGTTAGAGCATGCAACTGGCATATTGGGCTTCTTAGGTATAAAGAATATAGTTACCGCGCTTGCTGGAGTTAAATATGTATTACCATTAAGCTGTGATATAGCAACGATAGACAACGTGCCACATGTTTATGATGTTAATCTAAGACTAGTTGATTTTGATATTTTTCAACAAAAACGTGAAAAGATTTCATCTGATCAACAAGCAAAGTTAATTGAAGAATTCGGAACTAAAAAAAATCCGTTTTTACGAATAAAACAATTATGGAGTACCACAAACGCATACCCAGATTTTCCATTAGAAGTAAAAAATAAAGAAGGCGAAGTTGTTGGCTGTCTTGATCCAGATTTCTATTTTAGAAGTTTTGAAATGTTGGACTCTGATGTGGTCAATAACATAAGTCACAATCAAGGAAAACTAAATAGATTAAACATTGAACAGATTGATCCAGGATCAGACACTACAATATCCCGGACAAAGTGGCAGAGCAACACAGTATGAAAATTCTGCAATCATAGAAACATTTAGAGCTTATATCTTAAAAGATGATATAAATGGCCTAAAGAAATATTCAAAACAAGTTTTGGGTTTTGATGCGTCTAAGACTGGTTCATATATACAGCAAGCACTCAAGAATGAAAGCAGTGATAAATTTCTTTTACAATATGTAGACAGTTTAGATGAGGGAGAGTTTGCATACGCAGATTTAGCAGATTCTAATTGGACAATTTCTTCTGGAAAATTACAAGTAGGTGATATTTCATCTTTTGATCAACAAGCGAATGCCGATCTACAAGCTGCTTTAAACGGAAACCAAGTTGGTGATAAATTTAAGGGTAATAATTTAGTAAGCATTAACCCAGATGAATTAGACGGCCATGCCTTAATCCATACATTCCCAGCTGTAGAAGATCCTTCAGACTCTAAGATACCAGCAATGATGCAAACCGCAGATGGTTATCAATTTGGGTATATAGATAAAACTGATGGAAGATTCTATCTAACGGTAGACGACATTGCAATTAAAAAAGATGGAAGCACACATTACATAGGTATATCAGACATGCAGACCCCTGACGTAGGCATGGGTAAACCAGATCCAGGCATGAAGTCAATGTCAGGTGTCCCTGGTGTAGCGGCGCTATCAAACTACCAGTACGCATATTCAAACAATAGCTCAGGCGCAGAATCAATGGGTGATCCAGGCCACTCTAAGAGCGTATCAAGCCATTGGGAAAAAATGATGATAGATACTTCTTATAGAGATATTTCAGGAAGAATGTTAAGAGCATTTCCTACTTATATGCTATGGCTAATATCGGAAAGTAATTTTGCTGGTACTAAATTGTTTGACAACTTCTACGGTTTGCAATCGATCATAGACTTCTCTATTGTGTCCTCTGAAGACTTACTCGGTGATACTTTAGTATTCAAAGCATCTAACATGTATGCAAAGCTTTCCACCAAAGAAGCTACAACGTTATTTAGTGGGCCTGGAGAAACCAGTGCACCTCCAGGAACAGATATATTATCTTTATCTTCTGGTTTGGAATCTGTTATAGATCAAACGTTAAATAGAGCTAGAAATCTTTTAGGGCATATGGAAAGTCAATATGTAGTAGACATTGAAAATATTAGACTTAAACCTGGCGTCAGAGTTCACTTAAGATCTGGATACGGATCCAATCCAAACGCCTTACATACGCTATTTAATGGTGTTATAACCGAAGTAGAGCTTGGCGAAATAGTCACCGTAACCTGCCAATCAGATGCTATTGAGTTAAGTCCAATGGTCAACTCTACAGATAAGAAGGGTGACAGCGGACATATAGATGGGGGATTAAATACTGGGTTGTATTTGTCTGAGCCAAGAGACTTAATGGTAAGACTATTATCCATGGGTACTTCTAGGACACGAGAAGCATTCGCCCAATCAACTAGGGGATTAGTATTCTCTCAAAATAAATTTGGCATTAAACACTTTGGAACAATATTATATGAACCATTAAATGAAATAGAATACAATAGAAACGCAGGCATGAGAAATGCGATATCAGATGCTGCGTTAGCTATGGGCGGTGGAAGCGGATACACGCAAGGAATGGGCGCTCCATTTAATGCATTTAATCCTTTTGGAGATAACAAAAACGGTACTGGAATTAGTTTAGGCGCAGATGTCAGATTACCGATTGTTGGGACCATGAGAACTATGTGGGCAAACTTTTCTGCACAAAGAGACATAGAATTATTTAAAAGAAATATCTATCCTGGAAACGGAACTGGAATTGCTCAATTCATGGGTGGAGATATTGGCGATGGTTGGCAGAATGCTGCGTCCCTGACGCCAGAAGACATGCCAAATAAACGATTAGATTACCTAAATCGTTTAACTGATTCATCTTGGAATGATTTACTACAGAAGTATGATACCGGATCTGCCGCAGCATCAAGTGCTTTAGACACGCTAACACAAGGTATGGGAGTTAATCAGAGCGGAGGCACTGCATCTACATTATTGGGTGGAGGATTACTAGCCGCCGGAACAGCTCTGGCGATAGGCACTGGTGGTATGGCTCTTCCAGTAATTGGTGGAGTAATGGCTCTTAGTGGTGGCGCTAGTCTATTAGGCTCTTTATCCGGTAGGGGCGGAGTTAATATTTGGAAAACATTTGGCCTGGTCAGTGATTTAGATGACGACATGCCTGGTTTTGATGAAGTTTCATTTAGGGCTCAAACATACATGAAGTCTATATGGGATTTATTCCAAACATGCGCAAGGCTTCTTCCAAACTACATTGTTGCGGTAAGACCATTTGAAGATAGATCAACTATATTCTACGGTAAGCCACACTGGTTATATACTTCTGGTGTGGTTCCTATTACCACGGGTTTCCCTTCTGAGGACAAAGCAGTGCGCCTCGGTCTTAAAAGGCCATCTTATAGAAGTCCCGACGCAGAGTTGATGAATCTACTCAATACGGTAAATAAAAATTCTAATCCAACAGCAGACTATAATGCATTCAGAAACGCAGCAAATCCAAGCATAAGCTTAGAAACTATAATCAAAGAACAATCAGCATTTGCTGATGTCTATGCTCCAGCTGGAATTTTAAGAGGAAAGGTAATCAACCTCACCGATCCTGGTAGACTTTTTTATCAAGACAGCAACAAGAAAACTATTTCGGAAATTCCTCAAAATAAAGGATATGTCACAGTAGGCTTTCACTTACCGATAGATCCAACTGGAACTTCTTCAGAGTCTGAAATAGACGGAACAATCACACTACATAAAGAAATACCCCAAATGCCTCTGAGATTTTCTTTCCCTTTTTTCACGGACAGAGCAGCTAGTGCGCCACTGTTAGACTATTCATTTTATGCATTAAGCAATAATAGGTCTACCGATAAAGGCGCACTTGATTCTGAGGACAAAGACGTAAAGAAATTAGGAAAAGATATCCTATACACAAACCTATTAGATACTGAAGCGTCAATGCTTAGTGGAACAAAATTGATAGACGTTCCAGAAGGAGCTAAAAACGATGAGTTCTCTATTAATTTATCAGCTGTTTCATTTACCTCACAGTTTGACACTATAGCTAATTTTGGTTCAGAAAATTTTATTTTTGATATATCTAAAACTGGAACGTCTGGCAAAAAAACAATCATAAGAATGCCACTTCCAATTATATCTAAAACACAATTTCCAGCAGCTATAGCTGGCAAAATTGAGGGATCTTGGGAATATGAGTATGTAAATCAAAATCTTTTTACGGAAAAAACTTTATTTTCGTATAGAGATTGGGGTTCTCCAGCTACTGCTTTAGACGAACAATTTTATATAGCTATGAGATGGCCTTACAATATTAATAAAGATAATAATGCAGATCCATCAATGTTAAAGAAATTTAAAAGCACATATTTTCCAGATAGAGATGATGATGAATTCTATGGTACGCCAAAAGATTATAAGAATAGAAAAGTATTGGTATACAGTCCACTAACTAGAACTGCAGTTGTATGTAAGCCGGCATATTTTATGTGGGGAGATGATAATGCAGATCTGGTAACTAGTGGCATAGGGGTCAATAGAACTGATACAAATTTTGTTAATTATAAAAACCCAAATTTTAGAAACATACAAGATGGTAATTTAGCAGCTGTTATTTCTCCTGATGCAGCGTACTACTTGGGCGTAATGCACCTTTCTGAAACTGAAAAAGAATACTTTAGTGCTGATGAAGAAGGTAATAAATCAGTTGTTGCATTAGCTGGGGTAAACTTAGCTCCGGCGCCAATGCCAAGAGATTGTTACTTTGTATTTGTTGATGACTCGATTCCAGTTGGCGTTGTAACTACACTATATAACCCAGCACAAGATTTCACATATCAAGACACAGACGGAGAAAATGGCAAAGGTAAATACATAGGTTTTGGTAAATTTCAAAGTCCAAAAGACGCAAGTACAAGCCTTACGGCAATTGAAGCAGGACTAGCTGGTCAACAAAACTTACATGGTAGCGCTGATAGAATGGAACAACAAATTGAATCGCTTGGTGAAAGACCAACTGCGCTCTCCACTCAATGGAAAGAATATTTACCTACAGGTGGAATTACTTTACTCGATGCTGGTTTTTTTGCTGAGTCAGCAGCAAGGGGTGGAAACTTACTAGCCAGTGATGGTGGCAAGGGTGAAGATGGTTATTTTGATCTAATCATTAAGGGAGATTATAATGACGCCTTAAGTAAGGAAACACTCTACGCAATATTGGATAAAGAATTAATAACCACCGGTGATGATGAAAAAACTGGAACTGGTAGAGTCCAGTTTGCTGCGGTATATGATCCAGCATCTGAGGAGTCAGTTCAAGCTAGGTCTTTCTATGATGAAGGCTTTAGTAATACAACTCACGTCATTGCTGGAAATGGAAGAACACTAGCTCAGGCAAGCGATGTATGGGATCAATTCAGAATGGGGTATCATGACTATGATTCAGTTAAGAAGATATTTTTTGATGCGTTCGGCTTAGATCCAGAAGATGTTACGCCTCTTCCAGATTTTATATTACAGATTATTAAAAATCCAAAAGCTAATATAGAAATATTTAAATCATTTGGATCTAATGGAGAAAAAGGAGCAAATGATGAATTCTCACTACTCCTTGGTTCAGATTTTACTGACACTTCATATTCAAAGATAAATACTTTAGGTCGGCGGTACCGCAGATTCGCTAGAGAGAAGAGCAGCTTTAAATAATCCTCAGATATCTCAAGCTATAGAATATGCTAGAAAAAACTTTGTTGATGCCCCATTAGATCAAAATGGAATTATAAAATATTTTGATGCACTAGTTAAAAATAGATATAAAAAATTAGGAGCTTTTTTACAACTTCCTTCTAACATAAATTTAATCTTTGGCGCAGATCTATCTGGCGGTGTAAGAACTCTCGACTCGTTAATAGCTGATACATTTACGTCAAGACAAATCTTTTTATTAATAGTGGGTATGTTTAGACAAGCAATGTGGCAAGACCCTTACTCTAGAGCCTGGCTGGTCTTGAAGCCCAATAGAAAATATAACTCTAATGATATGTGGGATTTCAGTCCAGTACATAAAATCTTTGCAGCATTTATAGATCCAAACAATAATTATTCTTCAGACAAAAGAAAGTTTTTAAAACTATTAGCAGACAATAAAGGTGAAGGCAATAGCGCCGGAAATGTTGTTGGAGTTTTAACTCACGATATTGGAAGTTTTTGGGATTCAAATATAGGACCAATATTCACGGCACTCAGTGATGGTCTTTCTGGATTAATGAATATGTTTAGAATGTCAATGCAGCAGATGGGGTATGGGTTATCTCAAGTGGATAATTTTGCTAGACAGGCAAACGTTCTTAATAAGGCATTTAACGATTCTATTTATTATTCTCTGGGAAGACCAGGATCTTTACTCCGCGCTATAGATAATCCATTTACAAGAGAATATGGCGAACCAGTAGTCGAGATTAGAGAACCGTTCCAAAGAATGCATTATCTGAGTTCATTCTCACATATCATTTCAAACAACATACAAGAAAGCACAATAAATGTTGCGACTCAAGTAACTGCTGTTTCAGATGGAAAATATCCAGTAACTGTAGCTTTGGACAAGAGTATACCTTCAGAAAGACAAATAGAAAAAACAGTAGAAACAGGTATATATTTTGACAACATAGCTGGAGAAGGATTATTTGGTATAGCACAGCCCTTATTCCACCCTATAGAGTTTGCACGAGGAGCTATAAAGTTATCACAAGGCGCTCCAGATGAATTATCTGCAAGAAGAATTGCGCTCGCTCACTTAAAAGAATCGCTTAAAGATATCTATTCAGGAGAATTATTGGTTATAGGTAGTCCAGATATTAGACCTCATGATATAGTTTATCTTGCAGACGTGTATGAAAGAATGTACGGTATGTTTGAAGTTGAACAAGTTGTTCATCATTTCAATAGCAGGACAGGTTTCATAACATCGATAACTCCTAATGCTATGGTTACCGTGAATGACCCAGCTAGATGGTTCATGTCCTCATGGATGCATTCATGGTTCTCTATCCAGAACATTAGAAATGATACTAGATTATTAATGAACTCAGTACAAGCTGGTAATACCGGAATACTATCAAGTGGTAATATATCGCTAAATGGTCTGACGCAATCCCTCAGTGCGCAAATGTTGGGCGGACTTCAGTTTACCCATGGATCAAGTGCCCTTATGTCTGATATTATGTCCAACTTTGCAGCCGAGGGATTATCTGACGCACAGGCGCAAATTGAAAAACAAGTTAAACAAAATAACGATGCCAAGATCAGCGTTGGCGGAATTGCGGCAACCTATCTAGCAACTGTAGGACTTACGGCTACAGCTGGCGCATTACTTGGTGGTCCACTGGGTGCTGGTTTGGCAGCTGGAGTAGGTACTGATTTATTCTGGAAGGGCTGGAAGTGGATTAGGGATAATGTACTAGATCAACACGGCTGTTATATTGCTTACTTGAATAAGAATGGCCAACCCATGGATGCAGGATTAGCAATTAATCAGGGAATGGTTGTAGGAAGATATCACACTAAGAGATTACTCCCTGGAATTTTAGGCGTCAAGAGTAAGGTCAGAACTGTTGAGGGGAATTCGTACGTAACCTACGACGAAATGCTAAAGAATATGGGTTGGAAAGAAAAACAAATTTCTAGTCTTATAAGGCAAGTAAGCTACGAAAATGCATTAGTTAATGCAGAAGTGCTTAAGTATTCAGGAACTGGTCCAGATAAAACTGGATTAAATCAGTTCTTTAAAACTGTTTGTAAATTGAATAGGGTTATAGATGGTGATGAAATTGAAGTTATAGATTTAATGAACCCTACATCTATTCCATTTAAAGTTAGACTAGAAGGTATAGTCTCATCAAACATCAATGTTTTTCAAGCTGTAGTTAATAGTTCGGTAAAAGCGGGATATGGTTTAAATGACCCCATTGCAGCAGTAAACAGTACGGCTCCAGGAACTAAAGCAGCAGTGTTCGTAAATGAAAGATTGTTTAAAAGACCATTTGTTATAAGAATTTCTCCAAATGATCAATCATCTGCTTCGATATATACAGAGGAAGATTTGGCACCTGGTTCATCTCTAAATAATATTAAGAGTTATCAAAAGGGAGTTAATTACGGTGATAGCGAAAGAGAAAAAGCATTAGGCACTGTATTCTACAGAATGATAGATGAAGATATTCAAAACCTTATAAATAATATAAGATCTTTATTTATTAATAATCAAGATAAATCAATTGATACTATCAAAAATATTTATAAAGAAACTTTGTTTAAAGATTTAGCGTTCTACAAGAAATTTGATCAAATCTATAATTCTTTAAATTTAGCAGAAATGGAAGAACATTTTGTTACAACTGGCAATCAAGATCCATTGGTTAATCTTTCTAGTCAGCGAATAAAAGCTTTTAATATTTTAGTTAGTTTTGCTATAATGGAAGTATTATACTCTAAAGCTTCAGAATGGCCATACGTCTCATGGGATGAGTACTATAACGATGGTCAACCAGCTACTTTGAATTGGGAGCTAGTAACAAATAACCTTGCTCGAGTTTATACTAACGATCTATTAAGGGCACGTCCTTCACAGATTGGCCTTGACGATGAACTTGCTATGCCAAGGATAGTAGGATAGGATGAATAATGTCTGATTTTGGTTTTGATATAACTGACTTAAATAATTCTGGATCTATAACTCAAAAAATTGGAGAAGGCTTTAATCCTGATGGTAGACCTAGTCTCTCGACTACGGCCTCTAGGGAACAGGATAAATATTCTAGTCAAACTTTAACCTCTAGAGATGTTACAGATATCATGGCTGGTGGAGCTTTGACAAGAAATCCAGCGGCCCTACTTGATGCATCGTCTAAATTTGTTAAATCATCTCTTCATTCAATATTAGCAGTTGGAGCACAAGCAGAAGGTTTCCAAATTGATAACCCAGATTTTCAAGGCAATAAGGGAGAGAGTCCAACTCTTACTGGACACGATGCTTATCTTAAAGCTGTATCTGGATCTTTAATGGGTACTGGTTTTGCTCCAAGCGGAACTCAGAATCCTCTATTGGAAGCTTTAAGCGGTAAATGGCCTAGCGACAATGCTGCTTCGACACTAGTGGATACTAGCGGTGCAACGTATACTCATAATAATATAGCATATACCATCAACGAGACTAGTCCTAGTCTTGGCGAAAGATCTGTAGCCATTATAGATGAGCTAGGGGAAGATGAAAAAGCTATATATTTAGAAAGGGGAACTCTCTTAAAAAAGAGTTTAAATGAACTCGCTTTAACTATAGGATTCCAGTTTGATATACCTAATGAGCTTTCATCTTATAGTTTCGTACAAACTAATACATATTATCTAGGCGATGAGTCCGTAGCACAAGGTATAGATACTGCAGTAATTACTGCTCCACAGAAGAAAGCATACGTTAGCGCAGCGCTAATAGAGTGCTTGTTGATGTTGACAGATGTAACTAAAGGTATAAGCTTAAATGGCTCCTTTGGATTAGCTAGAGCTATTTTATCAGAAGATGATAATTCGGATAGAAACATAAATCCAGAAAAAGGTTTAGATAAAAATAATAAAAATTCAATATCAGATCATGTATTTGGAAGAGGCTTTGATGTTACTCAAGTGGGTAATTTCGTTAACTTAGGAAAAAATAAGTTAACCTACGCAGCAGCGCTTGATCAATTCTTGAATAAGTTGTCGACGCTACCGCAACCACTGCATCCAGATCTTATTGTCATACATCCAGATGTGGCTAAAGATATGGGTATAGCTGAGGGTTTTGAATCTACGGATACAGTCGTAAGAACAAAATACCCAAGTTTAAAATATGTTAATTTTGAGTCAGGCAAAGAGCACACGAATAATATTCACATAAGCTTTAGTCCCCAAAGAGGTGGACAGTATATAGGCACTCAAGGGTGGACAACTAAAAACGCCAGCAGTAGTTCAAATCCCGGCACTTCAAATCCAGAAGATCTTACAGGGGATGTAGCAACGGCAAAGCAAAAAGCATTTACTAGTTATAAAACCGGTGGGACAGACATAAGTCTTTATGAGCTATTCCTAATGTTGACAGACGCTGACTATGGAATTTTCTCAGATGAAGCAGCTGCAATCATGTGCGCTATTTCAGGAAGAGAAAGCCGTACTAATCCTAATTCATTCAATGGAAAATGTAATGAAGGAACAACATCTTGGGGAGGTGATTGGTCTGTCGGTATGTTCCAATTTAATTTAATCGCCTATATAAATAAAGCCAACAATTCATCAGATACTATTATAATGTATTACGATGGCAAAGAATCTAATCCCAAATCAGTGTTAGCTTCTGCATTAGCATATGCACCGGGTGGTGTAGCCCCTAGTTGGGATGCAAACGCTGTAGCTAAAAAATTGATAGAATTACAGAATGAAGGAAAAGGCGATGTAGACGATAGAATGTGGTATCCAGTTAATCAAATCTACATGATGTTAAAAAAATGGGACAAAAATGATAACAAGAAAAAAATTGACCAGTCAGGTGGTTTTTTTGCCTGGGGGGATTACAATAATAAAGATGGCACTCCAAGGTCTGAATGTGGTTTTATTTTTAATACAAAATTTCAAGATGCAGTTAATGTATATATAACAACTGGAAAAACATATGAAGACTTACAAGCTTGGGTCAATACCAATCTTAAAAAATCTAATCCAAAAACTGTTCCCTATATCGCTAACTGGATGAATGGTGATGTCATGTATTCTAAGCCAGTTAATGGATCGCTAAAGAATGAAGAACTATCTGCGCCGATTAATCCAGGAGGAGCATCAGTAGCAGTTGTTGCTCAGAGCACTGGTGCGGAACCGCCATTTACTGGCGCAGCTAGTATTAAAGCCTGTGCTGATTGGTTAAAGGCTAATAGAGTACCTAGCTATGCAACTTACTGGAAACCAAAAGATCCAGATAATCTACAAGATGGTGGTATCGGTTGCGAAAGATTTGCCAGAATACTCTCCGCTTCTCTCGGACTTTTCGGGAATGCCCAAACAGAATTAATTGACAAACAATGGGAAATCTCCAATCCTGAAAATATTAGTATTTCCACTCCAGGTCTTTCAAGTAGCAACACCGCTCAACAGCATTATGAAAAATTGAAAAATAGTTCAAGCTTTAACGCGGTAGGTACCACTAATGGCGATAACCCACCAGCTGGATATTTAGTGCTCTGGAAGAATACAGACGGTAAGGACTGGGGTCATATTGGCGTCTCTATAGGTAACAAGCAGTATGTCGATCAAAATACAATAGCAGAACCAAGGTCTATAACGGATACTACCTGGCCAGGAAGCGTTGTCCAGTATATGGGCTCTTGTTCATCATGGAATGCATAAGGAGAAATAATGAAACATTTTCCAAAATTTGATGATAAATTAAATTCACATCTAACAGGTAAAAAATTTCAACAATCTAAAACTAGACCAGGAACTCTCATGTCCTACAACAGTATGATGAATACAGCTGTGATAGTATTAGATGATAGGGTTACTAATCAGATTGGAAATATAATTAAAGATGTACCATGCCCCGCAATACAGGGGGTCCAAACCGTAGCTCCAACAGCCGGATCTCGTTGCTTGGTAGCCTTTACTGACGATAACGAGAGATACCCGTATATTATTTCGTATACAGATAATTCAACTTCAGCTGGAAAACACATGTCAAACTATTATGTTAACACTGGCATACCTAAGTTCTTGGTGTAAATATGGCTGAAAAAATAAACTCACAGAAATCTTTTGAATCCACAGCTAGTAGCACTACGTCTGAATCTCTAGAAATGTCACGTAGAAAAAACTTCTCCCAAAGGGAAGTTGGGCTCAATCACCCAGATAATCCAAGCTTCATTAGACTAACAGATTCCGGGGATATAGAGATATTTGCTACTCCTGGAGTCGGGATAGTCATTAACGGCTCCACTAGAACGATCTCTTTTCATGCTGATAATATTAAATTCTATACCAAAGAAGATGGTTTAAAGTGGAATTCTATGGACTTTAACCATTCAGCTACGACGTTCGCCGAACCGACCTTTGTAAGTTCAGACGCAAAATCCTACAATCCAGGCTTTTTAAATGTAGATTATTTTATTAATAATTTACAACAATTGGAAGAAGAAGAGTCCCAACAAAGTGTTACTATAACTGGAGATTACTCTTATACCGGGACAACTAATACCGATATAGTAGACGTAAGTTTTGCTAGTGAAAATGATATTTTTAAAAACTATACAGAAGAAGAAAAAAATAATATACAGGATTTTTGGAATAAAAATTCAGAAGTACTTAAAAAAACTCAAGAAACAACTATAAATTCTTTGATAGATTTAATGACTCAATATAAGCTCAAAGGTTATACTATTGAGCAATCTAAGAATATTATTTTAAATGATATCACAAAAAGTTAAAGGTGAATAATGTCTGATTTATATATAGATTTAAGTGGAGATTTATTAGTGACCGGTTATGGTGATTTAGCTTTGGCTACAGATTCAACTACTAGGGACGTTCAACAAATCTATATTAGACTTATGACAGAGCCAGGCGATTTCTTTATATACCCAGGTCTTGGGACTGATCTAGGCGTGTTATATGGGATGCCACAGTCTCCAGAAACTGGAGATATGGGAAAGCGATTAATTAGGGCTGCATTAGAAAGAGAAGGCGTTTTTAACAATAGGCAAATTACTATTGAAGCAGTCCCCACATCTGCAGACTCTGTAAGATTTGATGTATATCTAACGGGAAACTATAGTGAACCTACAGTACTTTCGATAACCCAAGATCTTGGAGCATAAATGCCAACCGTCAATATAAAAACAAAAGAACAAATGTTGATAGCAACACTGGATAGTCTTCAGAAAAACGTAGGTATTAATTCAATAACTCCAGGCTCTATAGCAAGAGCTTTTGCAGAAGCAATACACTCAGAGATTTATGATTTATATAATTCTTTAAAATTAAGCATCGAGCAGTCAAACCTTTCTACTGCTTCTGGTAATAATCTAGATATGATTGGCTCTCTATATAATGTTGCTCGTAGAAGCATATCTTCAGATTTAGCGTTTGAGCGTGTTACTGGGAATGTTGAGTTCTTCTTAAATACTACCTATTCAGCTACGGTAACAATTCCCAAAGGAACTATGGTATTTAATGATGTTAATAACTATGCAACTCTTCAGTATAATTATGAAATACAAGGAGACATATCAATACCAGCGGGAGAGACTAGAGCGTATGGTATAGCCAAAGCAAACTTTGCTGATAATAATGTAACAGCAGCTAGAAATACATTGATAAAACATAATTTTATAGCTCCACCTGGAATAATAGTTTACTGTAATAACCCTAAGGAAATCTACAGTAGTGTAAATTCTGAATCTGATGACAACTATAGAAGAAGAATTATCTCAGCAGTACGAGGTTCTACTTCAGGGACTGCAGAGTCTATAAGATTTGCAGCTCTTTCAATTAGAGGCGTAAAGGATGCAAAGATCAGAGAAGCTTCATTCGGTATGGGATCATGCGACATTATAATAGTTCCAGAAACTCAATCTGGGATAGCTACAATTAGCCAACAAGTTTATGATCTAGTTAGAACCATAAAGCCAGTGGGAATTAGTCTAAATCTAAGAATAGCCGAAAAAAAATTCATAGACGTTTCAGCAACTTTAGTCTTAAGAGAAGGAGTAAACAGTTCTGTTGCGCGTGGAGCTGA
>Ga0049085_10000070_pt1 | contig 43672 bp, 39 predicted proteins | sample GreLakmeSU08MSRF_FD_66721 | JGI IMG/M metagenome (GOLD analysis project Ga0049085, IMG submission 66721) | Freshwater lentic microbial communities from great Laurentian Lakes, MI, USA - Great Lakes metaG SU08MSRF | ecosystem: Environmental > Aquatic > Freshwater > Lake | place: Great Lakes... | reverse complement strand
GCGTGTTGTGCAGGAATCGGCCTAGCGTTTGGCCACTCCCTCTGGTTGCTGGCCCCCATCGCCCTCGTGTGGGGGTTCTTCATCATTGCCGATAGCGCACAGTTCAGTGTTCTGGTCACCGAGAGCGTCGCTCCGCACGCCGTCGGAACGGCAATTACACTGCAGGTGTCGCTCGGGTTTTTGCTGACGACAGCCACAATTCAGGTGGTACCAGTCGTCGTCAGGACCCTCGGGTGGCCATGGGTATTCGCGCTGCTCAGCATCGGTCCACTCGCGGGAATCGTGGCCGTGCGGCGGCTAACTTTGAGTGCAGAACCCAGAGGACTCGCGCTATGACCATCATCAAGCAGGACGATTTCGTCCAGTCCATTCAGGACGCCCTCCAGCACATCTCGTACTTCCATCCCCTCGACTACATCAGCGCGCTCGCCGATGCGTACGAACGCGAGCAGTCGCCCGCCGCAAAGGACGCGATCGCGCAGATCCTCACCAACTCACGGATGTGCGCCGAAGGACATCGCCCGATCTGCCAGGACACGGGTATCGTCGTGGTCTTCCTGAAGGTCGGCATGAACGTCCGCTGGGAAGCAACGCTGTCGGTCACGGAGATGGTGAACGAGGGCGTGCGTCGCGCCTACCTCCAACCTGACAATGTGTTGCGCGCCTCGATCGTTGCGGACCCTGCGTTCGGGCGAACAAATACCAAGGACAACACACCAGCCGTCATCCACTACGAGATTGTTCCTGGCGACACCGTCGACGTGAAGATCGCGGCCAAGGGGGGCGGTTCCGAGAACAAGGCTAAGTTCGCGATGCTCAATCCCAGCGATTCCATCGTTGACTGGGTCGTCAAGACGGTGCCGACGATGGGTGCCGGCTGGTGCCCTCCGGGAATGCTCGGCATCGGCATCGGTGGGACCGCGGAGAAGGCGATGATTCTTGCGAAGGAAGCGCTCATGGACCACATCGACATGACGCAACTCAAGGCGCGCGGTCCGAATAACAAGATCGAGGAACTACGCATCGAGCTGTACGAAAAGGTCAATGCGCTCGGGATCGGCGCACAGGGACTGGGCGGCCTTTCGACGGTACTCGACATCAAGATCCTCGATTATCCGACGCATGCCGCGTCAAAGCCGATCGCCATCATCCCGAACTGCGCGGCAACGCGCCATGCCCACTTCACACTCGACGGCTCGGGCGTGGCGGTGCTGCCGACACCACGGCTCGATGCATGGCCCGATATCACCTGGCATCCCGATCGCAACGCGCGGCGCGTGGATCTCGACACGCTGACGCCTGCTGACGTGGCAAGCTGGAAAGCCGGTGATCGTTTGCTGTTGTCTGGGCGCCTGCTGACTGGCCGCGACGCCGCGCACAAGCGCATCGCCGACCTGTTTGCCAGCGGACAAGGATTGCCGCCGGGTGTCGACTTCACGAATCGCGTGATCTACTACGTTGGCCCAGTTGCTCCGGTCCGCGAAGAAGTGGTCGGGCCGGCCGGTCCAACCACCGCCACGCGGATGGACAAATTCACGGAAATGATGCTTGAAAAAACCGGGCTCATCGCCATGGTCGGAAAGGCCGAACGCGGGCCGCTCGGGCTCGAAGCCATTCGCAAGCACAAGGCCGCCTATCTCATGGCGGTCGGTGGCGCGGCGTACCTCGTATCCAAGGCAATTCGGGCATCCCGATGCGTGGCATTCGAAGAACTTGGCATGGAGGCCATCTACGAATTCACTGTTGACGATATGCCGGTAACCGTAGCCGTTGATGCCGCCGGCAGCAATGTGCACGAGACCGGTCCAGCCGAGTGGAAGCAACGAATTCGGAATCTGCCGATTCTCGGCTGAAAAATAACGCAACCCATTGTACCATATTGGGTTAGGCGTACATTATCGAGTTGGCACATTTCCCGGCGGCGAAGCTCTCGGGACTTAGAATTCGGACCAAAATTGATTATCTTCAAGTGGCTGTGCCGTTGAGGTTGCCCTGAACTCTGTCGGCGCCCTTGAAGTCTCCATATGGAGTGCAGATGCGCAAGCCACGCCCGGCCTCGTACAATCCCGCGCAGGCCCTGAACCTGATAGCAAATGACCGGAACGGCACGCCCCTCTCGTGCCCATCGTGCTCCGGATCAATCGAGCGGGATCCGCTCGAGATTCCGCCTCCGCCGCGATGTCAGGTGACCCTCCGCTGCACAAACTGCGGTCGGTTCGCCAAGTACCTCGCCGGCGCCGCCTAGCCCCTCCCAATCGCGGGAGGGACGCCGGTCGCGGTCAGTGGCTGATCGTGCCCTGTTTCGTTGTATCGACAACGTCACCCTGGCCCGCCTTGAACAGGAACGCTTCCATGTTCCTCGTCAGGTATTGGCGTGCCTGAGGATCCATCACGTTGAGGCCGTAGTGATTGATCAGCATGGTTTGCTGTTTCAGCCAGTCAGCCCAGCATTCACGACAGGTCGATTCAACAATCCGCGCACCGACCGCGCCCGGAAACGGGGCGCGATCAAAGGCGTCTTTCGTTTTGGCGCAACGCGCGCAGGTAATCGTCGGCATCCCTGAAATTATCCGGTCGACCAGCGCGGTGCTCGCGTGGTGGCCATCATGGTGCCGTCGGCCGTGCCAAGGAATCCGGATGGCGCGCCAACCACTGGTCGAGCCCGTGCTCGCAGCGCTCAACCCGGTCGCGCACCGTGCCTTCGAAGATCGCGTGATTTTGGTCGAGCGAAGCCTGTGACCGCGTCGGGTGGTGCAAATGCCAGGCGACGGCCGAAAACTTCAAGTTCCGGCGTAGCACCCCGCTCTGTTGCAAGCGCGCCGCGAGTTCGCTGTCCTCGCGACCCCACCCCTCGATGGCTTCGTTGTAGCCGTTCACGCGGACAACGTCGTCACGCCAGAACGCCATGTTGCAGCCCCGTGTCCTGCGCAATGGATCGGTCGGCCCACGAATGATCCCCGAGAGCAGGGGCAGGTGAAAAGCGTTCACCCGGTTTCGTACGCCTGCCGACCACGCAGCGGTTACGATCCGCCCCGCGCGCAGGCACTCGGCGGTACGTCCCTCGCTGAGCATCACGCGACTGCCTTGCACGTATGTGCCGGGGCGCGCGAACGCGAGATGCGACGACACGAACTCGGGATGCAGCACGAGGTCCCCATCAAGCTGGATCAGATATTCGCCGATGGCAGCCGCCATCGCCTTGTTTCGGATCGTTCCGAGGCGAAAACCGGAGTCCTCATGCCAGATGTGCCGAAGCGGAACCGGAAAGGTCGCCGCCTCACGCAACACCAGTTCGCGCGTGTCGCCGCGCGATCCATCGTCGGCGATGAGCACTTCTGTTGGCCGCACCCGCTGGGCCCGGACGCTCGCGAGCACAAGCGCTAGCGCGGCCGGCCAGTTGTACGTGGCGATCAGCAAGCTCGACGACTTTGGTGTCACGAGGCCACGAACTTCCGTAACAGTTGGCGCGCGAGCACGGCGCTGGTCACGACTTTCGTAGAAATCCGTGCGCGACTTGGCCGGCGATCCCGTCAAAATCGAGCGTAGTCTTGTAGCGTTCGTGCCGGCCGTCGCCGGCGACCTGACGCGCCTTCTGGCGAAGAGCGTCCATTTCGCCAGCATGAAACGGCGCGAAACCCGCAGCCAGTTTCAGATTCTTGCGTAGCACGGCAACACTGTCCATGCCACAGATAATCGTGCTGGCCGGCAGGGAAAAGCAGTAGCGGAGCGCCTCCTCTGGCCTGACGCACCGCGTCGCCGTCATCGCACCTCCGGCAATCGGCTTGCAGCCGAACACCGCCGCGCCGCGCCGAATGGTCTCCGGGAGCACCTGCTTCTCGAACGAGCGGAAGGTGGAATCGAGCGGATTCAAAGGCATGGTGACCGCGTCCCAGGCAAAACCACGATTCAGCAGCTTCAGGTGGATGTGCGGTGACTTGTGCCCGCCAAATCCGATCAATCGGACCCGCCCCTGCTCCCGCGCTTCCTGAGCGGCGTCGAGTCCGCCATGATCGTACAGCCAGTCGGGGTCGTTGTCGCAGTTCACGTCATGAACGCTCCACAGGTCGAACGTCGCCGTGCGGATGCGCTTCAGCGACTCCTCAAACTGCTGCATCGACGTTTTGTAGTCGCGTAGTGGGGCGCAGCACTGCCAGATGAGGGTCACGCGTTCGCGGTAGCCATCCCGCAGCGCCAGCCCCAGCCATTGCTCAACGCGCCCATCACCATACTCGTGACCGGTTTCGATCACCGTCACACCATGGTCGATCGCCTCGCGCACAATCTGGATCGCTGCCCGCTGACCTACCTTTGCCAGTCGGCGCGTGCCGAGCGCCAGAATGGCGACACCGTGCCCGTTGCGACCCAAGCGGCGCTGTTCGAGAACCTGTGGTGGCTTCGGCATTGAGGAAGTGGGAAAGGTGAAGGTCGCGAATCAGGCGTTGTCTTCGAATGCAGCGCGCGACGCCGCGATCAGGAGTCGGAGGCGACCATCCCGATCCGTCTCGTCCGTCGCGATACTACGCACGAGCACACTGAAATACCGCGCCATCTCGTGCCGCACGAACGCGGCGCTGTGCGGCACACCCAACTGCGTGAGCGAGTACTCGGCCAACAGCCGGAGTTCTGCATGAGTTGCCTCGTCAAGGTCGCCCAGCATCGCCAGATCAGTCGGCGTTTCCGCAGACGCACGCGACCGGGAGCCCACGGGGCGGTCATACAACGCGCTCATCGGCGCCAACTCCACGACGCACGAGCCAGGGGTGTGCTCCACTATTCGCCCCACAACACCTTGGCGCTTGAGTCTCGTCAGCAACTGATGCACGGCTTCGCGCACGACACCGACGCCGCCTGGACTCCCACGTCCGCGCCCTGTGACGATCAGCACCTCTCCCGCGCGCGCTATCTGCCGTTCGCGCAGCCATGGCTCGACGCGTCGCACTGCCTCGGCGGCCGTTGGAAGCCTCGATCGCAGGTCCAAGATGCGCGCAGAGCCAAACCGTGCCTCATCGAACGCGCGAACCAGGGCCGTGCGATCGTGGCTGGCCATGATCACGAGCCGCTACCGAACGACTTGGCTGAGCACGCGGCCATCCAATCGCTCGGTCGGCTTTACACCGAGGAGCGCGGCAAGCGTAGGCGCCATGTCCACGACACGGACCACGTTGGCGTGCTGTCCCGGCACAACGCCCGCACCCCAGAAGATGATCGGTACATTCGCGTCGGAGTCGTGCGGCGAACCGTGGGTGGGGTATGAGTCGGACAACCAGTAGCTGTACGGCGTCAGCGTCACGATGAGGCGCACGTCCTGGTCGGGGCGGAACATATGCAACCAGCGGCGGGCAATGACGTCGCGAACAGTGTCTGCTTTCGCGAGGTTCGTCATCAGATCGGCGCGCTGTACACCCTGCACTCGCAGGAAATCCCTTGCGAGTGCCGCAAGCAACGCGTCGGCACCACCCGTGACGTCCTTGAACGCCAGCGGATTCATCACAGTGACCAGGCCCTCTATAAGCGCGACCGCATTGGTGTCTATGCCAACACCCAGCAGTCGCTGCTGAAACGCTCGCCACGGGGCATCCAACGCAACGCGCTTCGCCTCTCCATTCGGGTAGATCGTCGACTTGAGCGTCGGAAGCGGCGTGATCCCGTGATCCGCGGTCAGCGCCACGACGAAAGTTCCCGCTCCACGTATTGCCTCGAGCGAATCAAGGAAGGCATCCAGATACCGGTCAACCCGCAGCACCTGATCATGAACTTCTTTAGAGTCCGGTCCAAACCGGTGCCCCACGGCATCGAGCGTCGACAGCGAAACCGCGAGTACGTCCGTTCGATTGGGGTCAGCACCGAGTCCCTGCGCCCGCACACCGGTCAGTGCCAGGCGAAGGGTGAGCTCATCCATCCACGGAAACCCGACGAACGCCGCCGCCGCACTAGCGGGATCTGCCGGGACGGTGTGCGGAAATGTTACATCGCCGCCCGTACTGTTTGCCTCGATCCCGACCGTATCTGCTTCGGGATACGACGCCGCGTCTAGTAGTGGTTCCCACGACTTTCCCGCATACGATTGCGGGATTTTCAGCGCGTTGAACGCACGTACCCAGGTTGGGAGTGTATCGGCGTAGTACGTGGACGTAGTAAACTCGCCCGTTGGCAGGTACCAGTAAACGTCACCCTTGCTCTTGCCGATCGGCAGGATTGCGCTGCGGTCCTTGCGACTGACCGAGAGCCATTTCGTGGACGGATTCGCGGCGCGCAGCCAGTCGACAAGCGTCGTGCCTTTGAATCGGTCCGGCGATGCGGATTGGCCAGCACGCGCACCAAGCACCTGAGCGTTCGGAACGCCGTTGACGCCCTGACTGTTCGTTACGATTCCGGTGTGCACCGGGAATCGTCCCGACAGAATCGCCGCGTGACCCGGCGCCGTTTCGGTGATCGCGTGATCATGAAACCCGTTCTTGAAACTCGCCCCGCCTCTAGACAGCCGTTTGAGTCCGCCCGTCAGCTGGCGATCGAACCGAGCGATGTAGTCTGCCCGCATCTGGTCGGTCGTGATAAACACGATGAGCGTCGGCTTTTTGGAAGAGGACGCACGCACCGGAGCTTGGGCTGTCACGCCAGCCGAAGCGCCGGCGATGAACAGGACCAACGCGGCAGCTCTCGGAATCAGACGAAACACAGAACGTGCAAATGGCATCTACTTGAGCTCACCTAGAGTGAGGGTGGAGGCTTGAGCCGGTCGCCAATACGATGCGCGCCCGGCTGGCGTAGCCGCTAGATGGCAGCCGGTTCGGCAACCAACAGCGGGAAAAATAAACGTCTGTGTGCTCTGGCGGACAATGTCGACCCATCTGGGGCTGGGCGCCTGAGGCGCCCGGAGCGCGATGCTAGCCGATCGCGCGCGCGAGGAGGTCAATGCCACGCTGTAGATCACCGCGCGAGATCACCAATGGAGGCAACAACCGCAGCGTATGCTCGCCTGCCGAACAGATCAGCAGGCCGAGGTCCATCGCACGGGCCACGACGTCCTTTGCCGGCTCGGCGACATCGATTCCCCACATCAGCCCCATCCCGCGGACGGCCCTCACCTTTCCGTTCGAGGATTGCAATGCGACCAGCGCGGTTCGCAGCTCGTCGCCTCGCGCACGTACGCTCGTGAGTAGTTCGGGATCGGAAAGGCGATCAAGCACGTGCAGCGCAACTGACGACACGAATGGGCCGCCGCCGAATGTCGTGCCATGATCCCCGGGCTGCATCACGTCCGCGACCGCTTGCGTGACCAGAACGGCACCCATCGGCAGGCCGCCTGCCATCGGCTTGGCCGCAGTGAGAATGTCCGGCGTAATTCCCGAGTTCTCGTATGCCCAAAACGAACCGGTTCGGGCATACCCGCACTGAATCTCGTCGAGGATGAGCAGGATTCCCCGCTCTCGCGTCAGCGCACGCAACTCTTGCAGGAAGGTGCGCTCGAGCACCCGCACACCGCCCTCCCCTTGAATCGGCTCGACAATCAGGGCGGCAACGGTCTCGGGGTTCAACGCAACTCGCAACTCATCGAGATCGCGCTCCATAATCGAAATACCACCAGCGAGCGGACGGAATGGTGCGCGATACTGTGGCCGGTCGGTCGCAGCCAGTGTACCGAACAGCCGTCCGTGAAATCCACCACGAAGCGAGACGATCTCATGCTTCGGCGCACCGCCGACTGAACGGCCCCACCGACGGGCCATCTTGAACGCTCCTTCGTTCGCCTCAGCACCGGAATTACAGAAGAACACGCGATCGGCAAAACTTTTTTTCACCAGCTGCTCGGCCAACCGCTCGCCCGCCTGCGTCCTGTACAGATTCGACAGGTGAATCAGCGACCCGTCGAGCGCATTGCGCATCGCCTGCTCAAGTTCCGCGTCACCGTAGCCCAGCGCGTTGACCGCGATTCCAGCGACGAAGTCGAGGTACGCCTTGCCATCGCTATCAAACAGCTCGACACCGGCGCCGCGAACGAACTCCACCGGTGGTTTGCGATAGACGCCAACAAGGGCATCGGTTGTCGTAGGCAGCGGTGCGGCCATCGGGGTCACCGAACAGAGAGGGGAGAGAATGCGATTCGCGTGCCCGCCGCGACGTCTGAGATACCGGCCACGCCGGCGATTCGCACCGAGGCAACACCGCCCTTGAGGGCGAACGCCGTCGCTTCGAGCTTTGCCGCCATGCCGCCGGTCGCAACGCCGCGTTGAATGAGCGCGGCGGCGGCATCAAGATCGAGCGATGGAATCACCTTGCCGTCCTCGATCACGCCGAGGACGTCTGCGACCAATACGAGGTCGTCGGCACCAAGCGCGACGGCGAGCGCCGCAGCGGCGTCATCACCGTTGACGTTCAGGCCCGCGCCGTCTTGGGAGCCGGCCTCGCGAGCGAGTGGCGAGACCACTGGCACGTAGCCGCCGGCAAGTAGATGGGAAATCAGTGACGCGTCGGCTCTGATATCACCGCCGACGCGACCCATGCGCTCGGGATCGGTCGCGCGTGCCTGAAACAGCGACGCGTCTTCACCGGACACGCCGACGGCCCGAATGCCAGCGCTGATGAATTGCGCTACCAACCGTTTGTTGATGGCACCCGAAAGCACCATGCGAACCACCTCGAGATCTTCGACGCTCGTGACGCGGCGCCCGCCAGAAAACTTCGGCTCCATCCCGAGCCGCCGTTGAAAACTGGAGACGTCATCGCCACCACCGTGAACCACGCAGACCGCGTCACCCTGCGCAACGGCGGCAGCGATTGCGCCCGCGAGCCCGGGGTCGCCCTGGGCGCGGCCGCCAATCTTCACCACCCGCATCATTCGTGGCGTCACGCCGGCAATCCCATCGTTTCTTCGAGGCCCAGCATGAGATTGGCGTTCTGCACGGCCTGCCCCGCTGCGCCCTTCATCAGGTTGTCGATCGCCGAGAACACGACCAGGGTCGGGGTCCGGACATGCGCGGCCGGCACGACCCCAATGCGCACAACGTTTCGGCCGATCACATGCCTCATTTCAGGCGGCCCGGCAACCAGCTCGATGAACGGCTCATTCGCGTAACGCTCGCGCCATGGACCGAGTGGATCGGCTAACTCGCGAACGAGCGGCACCGTCATCGTCGCAAGTATTCCGCGCGCCGTCGGCAGGAGGTGCGGAGTGAACAAGAGGTCAATGTCGGCTCCCGTCTCCGCAACGAGCGCGCGCATCTCATTGAGATGCCGATGCGTGTTGCCCACACCGTAGGCCCGGAAGTTTTCCGTCACCTCGCCGAATAGCAGGTCGAGGCGTGCGGTGAGCCCCGCTCCGGTTACCCCACTCGCCGCGGCGATCGAAATCGTCGCGCCCGGCGCGACCAGTCCCTGCTCGAGCAGCGGCAGCAGACCAAGCAACACCGACGTCGGATAACATCCCGGGTTGGCAACCACCTGGGCACCGCGGACCTGTTCGCGGCGCGCTTCGGTCAGTCCGTATGGAACACCCTCCACTCCGTTACCGATTCGGAGATCATTCGAGAGATCAACAACGCGAGTTCCGGCCGCTCGCGCGCGGTCCACCCACTGCTTCGACGCCCCATGCGGAAGCGCGCTGAACACGAGCGCTGCGTCCGCCAGCGGAGCCTGGTCCGTCGGAATGAAGGTGACGCTCCCGCCCCCTCGTAACTCGGCGGTATTTCCGCTTTGTGCATTGGCCGTCGCGAACGCGAGCGACAACCGCGGATGGTTCCGGACGAGGGCGCAAAGCTCCCGACCAGCGTAACCGCTTGCCCCTAGCACACCAACCGGGATATTATGCATATGTAATGCATAAGTTTGCTGCATACTATTGTCAACTGGTATTACGTTCCCGGACAGCCGATTTACAACCGCGTTTTGGGCTGAGCCGATCCTCCGACCCTTCTAATGTCTGCCGCTAAACAGGACCGACAGCAGGTCATCCGCGAAATCGTCACCTCGCGGACCGTCGCGAGCCAGGAGGAGCTGCGCCAGCTCCTCGTCGAGCGGGGCTGGGAGGTGACGCAGTCCACGCTGTCTCGCGACATGCGTGACCTGCGTCTCGCCCGGGTACCCACCGCGGCCGGCACCCGCTACACCACCGCAGACTCGTCTTCTCCAAACGCAGAACGGGCAACCCTCGAGTCGATTTTTCCGCAGTTCTTCGCCCGACTCGACACCATGCGGGAGTTTCTGGTCGTGAGAACGAAGACCGCGGGCGCTCAGCCGATCGCCGAAGCAATCGACGCCGAAGACAACCCCGATATTCTCGGGACAATCGCCGGCGAGAACACCATCCTGATCATCTGTCGGTCTGAGGCGGCGCGCGATCGCGCCGCCAAGCGTTTACTGGCACTTGCCCGTCGGTAAAAGGCCACAATTGAGCCACTTGTGGACCTTGAATCAGCATATTTATGTGATTATCATCCGTTCTGCTGAATAGTCATTCATTTGCGGGGAATCCGATGCGTACGATCGCGCTGGCATACTCTGGCGGCCTCGACACTTCGATCATCGTCCCGTGGCTTCGCGAGCACTACGATGCCAAGGTCATCTGCGTCGCCGCCGACATCGGCCAGGGTGAGGAACTTGACGGCGTAAAGCAGAAGGCAATCGCCTCCGGTGCCGCGGAGTGCTACGTCGAAGACTTACGTACCGAATATGTGCGCGATTTTATCTGGCCGACGCTTCGGGCTGGGGCGATCTACAACCGGAAGTACCTGCTCGGCACCTCGATGGCGCGTCCGCTCATCGCGAAAAAGCAGGTCGAGGTCGCACGCGCCGTCGGCGCTGATGCGCTGGCCCACGGCTGCACCGGCAAGGGCAACGACCAGGTGCGGTTCGAGCTGACCTATATGTCGTTTGCTCCCGACCTTCCGGTCATTGCGCCCTGGCGCATCTGGGATCTTCGCTCGCGCGAGGATTGCCTCGCCTATGCGGCTGCGCACAATGTGCCAGTCGCCGCCACAACCACCAAGATTTATTCGCGCGACCGCAACATCTGGCACATCTCCCATGAAGGTGGCGTCCTCGAGGATCCGAACAGCGTTCCCCCCAAGGACCTGTTCATGCTCACCACCGATCCGGTTGACGCGCCGATGACTCCGGAAGACGTCACGATCGGTTTCGACGAGGGTATGCCGGCATCAGTGAACGGCGAAACACTCGATCCAGTCACGCTCCTGACGAAGCTGAATGAAATCGGCGGACGCCATGGAATTGGGCGCGCCGACATCGTCGAGGATCGCCTCGTGGGAATGAAATCGCGTGGGGTCTACGAGACCCCCGGCGGAACCCTGCTCTACACGGCGCACAGCGAGCTCGAGATGCTGGTGCTCGACCGCCGCACGCTTGCGGCCAAGGACCTCATCGCGCCGCGGTATGCGGACCTCGTCTATGAAGGGCGTTGGTGGACCACTGAACGTGAAGCGTACGACGCATTCGTGAACGCCACGCAGGGGCGTGTTACAGGAAGCATCACCCTGCGCCTCTGCCGAGGCACGGTCACCATCGCGGGCCGCCAGAGTGCGCATGCGCTCTACGACGAACGCTTCGTTACGTTCGGCGAAGACGACGTGTTCGAGCAGAGCGACGCCGCTGGATTCATCCGCCTTTTTGGCCTCGCCGCGCGCGTTCGCGCGCTCAAGGACATGGAAGCCGCAGGCGATGCCAACGCAGCATCGGCCGGCAAGATCAAAAACACACGCACGCCGAAGCCTGGCGAACTCACCAACGCATGAAGAAGCGCAGCGCCCGTGCCAAGTTCCACCAGCTCTGGGGCGGGCGCTTCGCCGCCGCGCCCCATCCCTCGCTCGAAGCGGTCAACCGCTCGATCGATGTGGATTTTCGGCTCTGGCCGCACGACATCAACCTGTCGAAGGCGTGGGCAACAGCGCTCGTGGGCGCTCGGGTCCTTTCGCGCGTCGAAGCAACGAGGATACAGCGTGGGCTCGATCGCGTAGCGCGGCGAATTCGCAGTGGCAACAAGCCGATCCGCACCGACGAAGATGTCCATACGATGATCGACCGCCTGCTGCACGATGAATCCGGCTCCGTGGCTTCCCGCCTCCACACCGGGCGGAGTCGCAACGACCAGGTGGCAACCGCATCTCGCCTGCTGGTGATGCACGAACTCGACGCCGTCACGCAGCTTGTGGAAGAATTGCAGCGCACCTGCCACAAGCGCGCGGCCGGGTTATTGGACGCCATCATGCCGGCGTACACGCACATGCAGCGTGCGCAGCCGGTGAGCGCGGCGCACTGGATGCTGTCTCATTTCTGGGCGCTCGACCGCGACCGCGTACGCCTCCAGGCCGCGCGGGTCAGTGCCGGTGTCATGCCGCTTGGGTCAGGCGCGATAGCCGGCTCTGCATTTCGCGTGAACCGCACGCGCCTCGCCAAGACGCTTGGCTTTCATTCGATTTCGCCAAACAGTATCGACGCGGTCGGAGACAGGGACTTCATGGCCGATGCGTTGTACGCGCTGACCGGCCTCGCGACCCACCTGTCGCGCCTCGCCGAAGACCTAATTTTGTTTGGCTCAAGCGAGTTTGGGTTCGTACGATTCGCCGATGCATTCAGCACCGGCAGTTCAATGATGCCGCAAAAACGGAACCCGGACGCACTGGAACTCGCCCGATCATCGCCGGCGCGGATCGGCGGCGACCTCTTCACACTTCTGGTGATGCTCAAGGGAACGCCGAGCGGCTACAACAAGGATTTCCAGGAAGACAAACGGGCGCTATTTGATGCGCTCGACGCCATCACCCTCCTGCTCCCCGCGGTCTCGGGATCAGTCAGAACCCTCCGATTCGACCGGGCAAGGATGCGTGCAGCGGTGTCATCGTCGATGATGGCAACAGACCTTGCTGATTATCTCGTGCGGCGCCGGGTCACGTTCCGTGAGGCCCACGGCGCGGTCGGCTCGCTTGTACGCCAGGCTGAACTTGCACAGGTCGAACTCGACATGCTTGGCGCGAGCGTGTTTCGCTCCGCCCATCCGTTGTTTGCTTCCGCAGCACGCCGTGAGCTCAACGCAGAATCGTCTCTGTCCCACCGTGAGATCCCCGGTGGAACAGGCCCGCGTGCTGTGCGAACGCAGCTTGCACAGGCGGCAAAGAGAGTTCGGAAGAGTCGCTAACACTCAGTACAACTAAAGACTACATACGTTTACCGGTTGATTGTTATCTACAGTGGATGTTTGGTTTACAACACACTAAGTATTATCTTCAGCCAAGAGGATAATACATGAACTACACAACAACCGATGTTGCGGCAGCGCTCGGTGCGACGACGAAGATGGTCGACAACTTGCTCGCCAGGGAGGCAAAGCACCTTCTCTCCACTGGTAAAAGAGGAAAGTCGCGCCTGATTGACGAGTCGCTGATCGAAATACTCGCCATTGCATTGCTTCTTCGGCGCGACCTCGGAACGTCGGCTCGCACCTCGGTAAAATTGGCCTCTGGCATCGCGGCCTCACCGGCTTCCAACGTGGCCGTTGGCAGGCTGGGCGTGCTCCACTTTGACATCGCCAGCCTCAGACTGGTACTCCGCCAGGCGCTCGCCGATTCGCTCGAGGACAGGCGGCCGGTTCGGCGCGGACGACCCTTACTTAGCGCACAACGGGGGACCTCGTTGTGAGGCACCCCGCCGTAGCAGCCAGGCGAGCAGTGCCGGGGCGTTCCCGGTACGGCAAGAGTCCCGCGGGCCGCCAAAACTAGCGGAGAAGCGGCTAGCGCTTCACCGAAGCTACTCGATCGACAAAGTGGCCTGTTTCGCCGAAGCAGCTCGACGGAACGCCGCGGTGCTCCTCATACCATAGGGTCACCTGCGTGCCCTCCAGCCGAGTGACCTCTGCCGCGATCGAGTCAGAGCGCACCGAGAATGCGAAAATGACCGGCGCCACACCAGGTTGTGTCGTCATGGCCATTTCGCCTTCCCATGTTTTGCAGATCCAGCCCTTCTTCGACAGCTTCTGCACGAAACCCGTTCGGGTGCCCTCGGAATAGCTGTAGGAGAGCGTGACACCAGACCAAAAAGTGAAGGCGAGCACGGGGACTCCGATCAGCACGGCCACGGTCGTACCAAGCCAGTGGCGCCGGTAAAACCCTGCCGGTTTCATGGTCGGCGCACCAGGAACACCAAGGGACGCGCTGGTCTTGCCTGAAGCCTGTTGGTCTGGCGTGTCGGACATGAACGAACCTCGCAGTGAAAGGGCGTACACTGCACAAGATCACCGGCGCAGGGATTAACTTCTACCTCGCCACTCCGCCTCAATCGCCAATCACCCCGTGATCTTCAAGTCTCGCCGGCAGTCTGTCACCGCCATCGTGGGCGGCGTCCCTATTGGGTCGTCCGCCCCGATCGTCGTACAGTCGATGACCAACACCGACACGGCTGACCCCGAGTCGACCGCGGCCCAGGTCATCTCCCTCGCCGCCGCCGGCTCGCAACTGGTGCGCATCACGGTCAATACCGATGAAGCGGCTCAGGCTGTTCCGGAAATCGTCGCGCGGGTGACGGGCGCCGGCGTCACCGTGCCTATTATCGGTGATTTTCATTACAACGGGCACCTGCTGCTCGTGAAGCACACGGCGTGCGCGCGAGCCCTCGCCAAGTACCGAATCAACCCGGGAAATGTCGGATCCAAGCGCCGCGACGAGAATTTTCGAACCATCGTCCAGGTGGCAATCGAGCACGGAAAGCCGGTGCGGATTGGCGTCAACTGGGGGTCGCTTGACCAGGACCTCCTGACGTCAATGATGGACGAGAATGCGTTGCGCCAAGCGCCGCTCGCCGCAAAAGACGTTTACATGGAAGCGATGATCGAAAGTGCGCTCCGCTCCGCGGCGCTCGCGGAAGAGACAGGGCTTCCGCACGACCGTATCATCATTTCCGCCAAGATCTCCCAGGTTCAGGACCTACTCGACTGCTATCGTCGCCTCGCCGCGCGCTGTGACTACCCGCTCCACCTCGGGCTCACCGAGGCTGGGCTGGGCATGAAGGGCACGGTGGCTACGACGGCCGCACTGTCGCTGATCCTCGCCGAGGGAATCGGCGACACCATCCGCGTGTCCCTCACACCACGGCCCGGCGACGACCGCGCAGAAGAAGTCTTCATCGCACAGCAGGTCCTGCAATCGCTTGGCCTCCGCAGTTTCACGCCTCAGGTCAGTGCCTGTCCCGGGTGCGGCCGCACGACGAGTACGTTCTTCCAGAAGATGGCCGAAGACATCCAAGAGTATCTGCGTACTCAGATGCCTGTCTGGCGCGAGCGTCACCCAGGAGTCGAGGAGCTGAGGGTTGCGGTGATGGGGTGCGTCGTCAATGGTCCGGGCGAAAGCAAGCACGCCGATATCGGCATCTCGCTGCCCGGGACCTTTGAAGACCCCAAAGCCCCTGTCTACGTTGACGGTACGCTTCGGGTCACACTCAAGGGAGACGCGATCGTCTCTGAGTTTCTTCAAATCCTGAACGACTACGTCGCGCGTAAGTACGCAACGCCGGCCAATACCTAGGCAGTCGCCTCGACCTGCTCGACGGTCGCCCGTAGTTCGTTCATGATCGGGGCGGCGAACCCAAGCTCGACAAGCCGATCATAGGCCGCCCGATAGTTGGCAACAGCCGCGGTCCGTCCGCCAGCGAAGCGACCCCAGACCGACATCGGATCGATCGTGCGACGTAGGTCGGCTAGTGTCGCATTGGCGTTGTGCACCTGATCGGCGGCGCATACCCACCGGCTTCGGTCATCGGCGCTCGATAAGCGGGAGAGGTAGTCCGCATGGCGTTCGTTGCGATCCATTTCGTTGCCGTCGTCGTCGAGACGGCGCTTGGTCACCGCGAGCACCGCGACGAGCACATCCTCGCCAAATTTTTCAGCCATCCGCGACTCAAGCATCGCGTGAGTCCAACTCTCTTGCACGCAGTCTTCGATGACATCGTGCAGGATTCCCGCCACGACGATCGTTTCGTCGCAACCATAGCGGGTCAGGATCAGCGCGACATTCGCCGCGTGCGTCAGGTACGGCAGGCGCACCCCCTTCCGAACCTGCTGGTCGTGGTGTTTCGCCGCGAACGCGAGCGCGTGATTGATGCGGTCTGAATAGCCGTTCATCGCCTGCGGCATCGCCTCCGAGTTGACCCAGAACTTACCCGTCAGCGAACTCCACCGATACAGGCGATCGCCAAAAGTGGTGTCTCAAAAACAGAGCGGGCGCCCGGTCATCCCGGGCGCCCGCTGCACTTCAAACCACCCTGTGCCTTACGGCGTAACCGTCAGCGTGCCCTTCATGTTCATGGCGAGGTGCGGCGTGCAGTTGAACTCGTACTTGCCGGCGACCACACCACCCAATGACAGCGTGAACGACTCACCTGGATTCATCTTGAGGCCGCTGGACAGTTCGCCCATGCGGTCGGTACCGAAGTTCGCATCAAGCTGCGCCTTCGCGTCAGCCGGAACCATCGCGGCATCGAACGCCACGTTGTGTGGGCCACCGGATTCCATGATGAACTTGATACCGTCGCCGACCTTCGCCGTGACATTCGCCGGCTCGAAGCGGTAACCCTTCGCATCGCCGACCATCTTCACTTCAATCGTCTTGCCCGTGATCGGCATCGCCGCGCCAGTCGAAGCCGTGGTAGCCGCTGCCGGAGCGGCCGCTGCCTCGGGCGCCTGTGTTTCAGGAGCCTTTTCGCCGCCGCCGCACGCCCCAAGCACCATCACGCTCGCTACAAGCACCACACCCTTAAACAGCATGTCCTAAATCCTCCAAAATCGTTCTGAATGAATGAGATATGTCGACGCACAGGCGCACCCGTTTGTCGTATGTGAAATTATTCACAAACAATCCGGAAAGCAAACCTCTCCCGCTGGCTCAGAAGACGAGCAGCCTACTCTTCGTAACTCGTTCCGTATCACCGACATACGCCCAGTGTGCGTTCTTGAAATACCGCTCCGCCACGCGCCGAACGTCTGCGCCGGTTACGGCGCGCAGCTCGGCCACAAACCGCTCCCCCGCCGAGTAGTCGCCACGATAGAGCTGAGCACGGGCAAGAAAGTCAGCCTGCGCGGTCGATGTCTCGTTGTTCAGAAAGTATTCCGTGATGAACTGCTGTACGATCGGCCGCAGAAATTCCGTCTGGATCTCGAATTGTTGCAGCGTCCGAATCTCGCCAACCATCAACCTGAGCACGGAATCCGGTTCGGTGGTCGTCACGTAAAGCCCGATCGAGGTCAGCGCCCGATCCCGATAGTTCGCACTGACGGCATAGGTGAGGTTGCGTTTCGACCGAATCTCGCCAAACATCCGACCGGAGAGTACGGCCGACGCCACTCGAAGTGCCGCGACATCCGGACTAGTGGCCGCGGGACCACGGAAATATCCCTGGATGTAGTTGGTCGGAAGCGCACGCTTGGTGATCGCGGCATCGGCACGCGACGACGCCAGTGTATCGGGCATCGTCCACGCATAGGTCCCAGCAGGCAGCGTTCCGAGCGTCTTGCCAACGAGGCGCTCGACCGTCGCCCGATCAACGTTTCCGACGACGACGAGAAGCAGCCGTGATTTGACGAACTGCTCGCGGTGATACCGCAACAGATCTGCGCGCGAAATACCAGCGAGCGAGCGTTCTGTTCCAACCGGGGAAAGCGAATACACATGTCCGGCAAAGGTGCTGCTGTCGGCGAGATGCTCAAGCATCGCATCTGGACTGTCGTCGCGCTGCCGGAGGGCGGCGAGCATCTGTGCCTTAACGAATTCGACGTCCGTCGAATCGAGCCGCGGTTGCATCACCCGGTCCGCAAAAATCGACCAGGTTGAGTCGAGTTCGGCGGGTGTGGTACGGATTCCGACGAGCGTCCAATCCTCGCGTGGATCAATCACAATTTCACTGCCGGTACGCGCCATCGACCGCCGCAGTACATCACGTGCGTAGCGGGTCGTTCCGCGTTCACTGACCTGCAACAGGAAGTGCTCGAGTCCCGCCTGCCCGCCTGGCGCCGATCGCACGCCTCCGAGGAGATAGAGATTGGCGACCACTGTACTGATATTGGCGCGGCGATGAATGACTTTGACGCCAGCCACCGAATACGTACTGGTCGTCGAATCGGCGCGCGGCGCTGGTGCGCCGGGTTGGGCACCGGCGGCTCCCGAGCCACTGGCCAGCATGAACGCAAGTGCAGCGGCAGAGCGGATCACTTGGCAACCCCCAGCAACACGAGTTCGCGTTCTGTGAGATTGATTCGACGCCGATCACCAGGCGGAATCAATACGCCCAGGACAAAGGGTTTACCGACGATATAGGTCCGAGCATACCGGACAAGGTCGGCCGTTGTCCTGGTCGCCATTTCGTCGATGTACTTCATGTAATAGTCGAGACCCGATACGCTCCACCAGAAGCCGATGGTGTGCGCGAACTCCGAACTTCGCTCCATACCGAACTGCGTGGTGACGGCGCGGCTTGCCTTGGTTGCGGCCAGCTCGTCAGCCGAGAAATAGCCGGGTTCAACCGATGCCCTCAGCTCTTGGAGCATCACACGAATGGCCTCCCTCAGCCGCTCCGGTGTGGTCTGCCCACTCACGGAAATCGGACCGATGTTGTTCAGTGTGTAGTAGTTCACACCGATGCCTTGCCAGAGGCCGCTGTCCACGAGGCGACGCTGAAATCGTGACTGCGGATTATTGAGCACGTCCGAATAGACATCGGCGACGAATGTGGCGGCTTCGTCGCGACGGACACTTGGACCATGCCATTGAATGAGCACGGTGACCGCATTGACATCCTCTTCGACAATCACGGCCTGCGAGGCGGTCACCGGGAGGATCGGAGGCACCGGCATACGCACAAACGGGTCCGCTCCACGCTTCCACGGCCCAAAGATCCGCTCAGCCTGGGCGAACGCGGTCGCCGGGTTCACATCACCGGCGATGATGAGCACCGAGTTGTTTGGCACGTAGTAGAGCTCTTGGATCGTCCGCATCTTTTCCGGCGTCGTGCCAAGGATCACGGCGCGATCACCGATCACGTTCTTGCGGCTCCACTCCGTGGAGTAGAGGCGCCTTCCCGTCTCTTGTTCCATGCGAAAGAACGGACTCGACTCGTTGCGGTCGTATTCGCCGATCACGACCTGTCGTTCGCGTTCCAGTTCATCAGCGCGAAACTTCGGCGAGAGAAAGCCGGTGACAAGCAACTGCAGGCCGGCCTCGAGCGAGTCTGCCGATACCGTGAGGTAGTAGTTGACCTGCTCCTCCCGGGTGGACGCATTAAACACCGCGCCGAGTTTTGACATTTCGTCGATATACTGATCGGAATTGGGATAGCGATCATTGGCCTTGAAGAACATGTGCTCGTACAAGTGCGCAAGCCCCGCGTACTCCGGCGACTGCGTAAACGCGCCGTTCCTGACAGTGACCTCGGCCGTCACCAGCGGGACGCCATGGTTCTCAATGACGATCACCTCGAGCCCGTTGGGCAACGTCTTCCGCTGGACCACTTTTTCTAGTTGCGCCCGCTGTGCGGCGAGCGGCGCGGTCCCGATCAGCGCACAAAACAGCAGTAACGCACGCAGCCAGGGAGCCCGGAGGCCGCTGTTTGCCGCATGTTGGTGCCTGCGCCCTCTGGCGACCGCTCGCGGCCGACCGTTGATTTCCAGCATCATGACTCCTGAAGGTGGTCCCGTGGACGATGCGGGCGAAGCAATTGTTGTGGCGCTGGCCGCATCACTCGACCACGCCCGTCTCCGCGCCAACGTACCGCTCGCCCCGCTGACCACATTTCGCATCGGCGGGCCTGCGGACGCGCTGTACGATGCCACATCGGGTGACGATCTCGCAAACGCCGTGACCGCGGCTCGGCGAGCCGGCATTCCCTGGATGGTACTCGGACTCGGTGCAAATGTTCTTGTCGGCGACCGGGGGGTTCGCGGCCTGGTGATCCGAAATGCGACCGGCGGGATGGTGTTCGATGACACCAGTGTAACGGTGGACTCCGGCGTGATCGTGCGCGACCTGATTCGCGCGTCGATTGCGCGAGATCTCTCCGGACTGGAGCACTTCGTCGGAATTCCGAGTACCGTCGGCGGTGCGCTCTGGCAGAATCTGCACTTCCTCTCGCCTGCCCCAGAACGCGACCGAACGATGTTCATCGCCGATGTTGTCGAGTCGGTCGATCTATTGCTTCCCAACGGCACGCGCACGCGTGTTCGCGGCCGTGAGATGGGCTTCGGCTACGATACCAGCCGACTGCACGACTCAGGTGAGATCGCACTTTCGGCCACGTTTTGCCTCGAACGCGGTGAACGGATGCACCTCGACCGCATCGCCCAAGAAAACCTCAGCTGGCGCGGCGCGCGGCATCCCTGGCTCGAAATCCATCCAAGCGCCGGTTCAATTTTCAAGAAGATCGAAGGAGTGGGCGCCGGGCGTTTGATCGACCAGTGCGGTCTCAAGGGTCACCGGATCGGCGGGGCTCAGGTATCGCATTTACACGCAAACATCATCGTGAACGGGGGCGGGGCCACCGCCGCCGAGGTCCGCGCCCTCATCGAACACCTCCAGGCAACGGTATTAGCGAAACTTGGACACCACCTCGAACAGGAAATCGCGTTCGTCGGCGAGTTTTGACACGCGTGTAGGTAAGACCTGGGTCGACCAACCACGCCAGACGCACCTAGAACGGCTTTTCCAGGCTTTCGGACTGGGGAGTGAAGAGCTCTGCTCCAGACTGCGTGATGAGCATGTCGTCTTCGAGTCGAATGCCGAACTCGCCCGGGATGTAGATGCCCGGCTCGTCACTGAACACCATACCAGGAGCGAGCGGCAGCTTGTTGCCGCGGACGAGGTATGGCCACTCGTGGCCATCCATACCCATGCCGTGGCCAACGCGGTGGCTGAAGTATTTGTAGTCCGGCCCAAAACCGGCATCCGTGATCACCTTTCGCGCGGCCGCGTCGACTGCCTCGCACGCCAGTCCGGGACGCGCGATCCTGACCGCTGCGGTTTGGGCCCTATGCTCCACCTCGAACACATCTTTCATCCGCTGCGTTGCCTTCCCCATCACGAATGTCCGCGAGAGATCTGAACTATAGCCCTCGGCTTTGCACCCCCCGTCAATCAACAGAATGGCCCCCTCCCGAATCACCTGGGGTGTAGTCGATCCGTGCGGTAGCGCTGAATATTTTCCAACCTGCACGCCGGCCGAACCGTCGTACCCAAGCTGTCGATGCGCCAGTTGGACAAGGTTGGCAAAATCGGCCTGTGTCATCCCTTCTTTCAGTGACTTCCAGGCCGCTTCGTACGCCTTGAGCGTGACCTGACTTGCGAGGCGCATCAGCGCCACCTCGTGTGCGTCCTTCACGGTCCGGCAGCCGGCCGTCACCGGGGTTCCACTCACGACTTTCACGGCTGGGATGTGCGCGGCACCATCGGCGAACACAAATCGCACGGTTTCTTCGGCTCCGATCGTTGCCGTGCTCAGCCCACGAGCCTTGAGTCCCTTCGCCATGAGGGTGTAGGGATTCTCGTTTTCCTCCCAGGCGAACACATCGGCTTCCCGGCCAAGCGGCCCCTGATGGGCCTGCTCCATCGCGCGCTCTTCTTCGAACTTCGGGGTCACGAGAAACGCGCTGCCGGTCACCGGAATCACCGCGGCGAGAAGTCGCTCCGACAGACCCCACCGGATGCCCGTGAAATACTCCATGGACGTTCCACCGGTGAGCAGTAGCGCGTCGTGGCCGTTGGCGCGCATCAGCTCCCGTGCCTTCTGGAGCCGACCACGCCGTTCGTCGATCGTGATGGGCTTTGCGAGCGCCTTCATCGACTTCAGTGCGCGAATCGCCGGCGGCAGATTCTCGGCCGCGATGGGAGCTTGTTCACCCGTGAACGTGGTGGCGCCGAACATGCCGGCTGTGCCAGCTGCCGACGTGGCAATAAAGTCTCGACGAGACGACATCGCAGTGGTCCTGTGTCTGAGGGGGATCCCAAGAATCTCGTGCACATCGGCGTAAGCCGGAAGCCCGCACGAACAATCAATGCTATGTTGACGCGTGCCCAAAGGCCTATCGTCAACTGGAGGTCTGACCCGCTGCGCGTGGTGTGGCGACGATCCGCTCTACGTCGCGTACCATGACTCCGAGTGGGGCTTTCCCGTCCGCGACGAGACACGGCTGTTCGAGAAGATTTCACTCGAGGGATTTCAGAGCGGACTCTCGTGGATCACGATCCTGCGCAAGCGCGAGAACTTCCGCCGAGCCTTCGCGGCCTTCGACGTCGAGCGTGTTGCGCGATTCACGGCCCGCGACATCCAACGCCTCCTCGGCGACGCAGGGATCGTGCGCCATCGCGGAAAGATCGAAAGTACGATCAACAATGCACGCCGATTCGATGCCATCGTGAGCGCGTGTGGGTCGTTTGCCAATTACGTGTGGCAGTTTGAGCCCGATCCTCGTCACCGCGCGCGGCGCCTCACCTGGGCTGCACTCCAGCGCATGACCACTACGCCAGAGTCCCACGCACTTTCGAAAGACCTCAAGCGTCGCGGGTGGTCGTTCATCGGACCGACCACGATGTACGCATTCATGCAGGGGACTGGCCTGGTGAACGACCACCTGCACGGATGCCACACGCGAACCCGCGTCGAACGCCAACGACTGGAAGATCAATGAACCACCGTCAGACCCCTGTGATCCTTGCCGTCGCGGCAATCGCCGTGCTCACAAGCGCCCTGTTCGCCCAGCCCCCATCCGGTGTCGCATCGTCGGCGCTGGATGGCCGCGGCGTGTCGATCGAACTCGCCCGTCTCCGGGCACGGACCATTCGCGACGTCCGGTACGACCTGCAACTCGGACTCTCGGCGGCCGACAGCGCGACCGGGCTCGTGAAGATCGACTTCACACGAACCGGCAATGAGGATGTGTTGGTCGACTTTCGTGGGCGCCGCCTTCGCGAACTCATGGTCAACGATCGCAGAGTGGACCATCCCGTCTTCAATGGCAACCACATCCGGATCGCGACGCGCGACCTGCGCGGCGGCCCGAATACGGTCCTGATCTCGTTCGTCACCGAGATCGCGCCAAGCGGAGCCAGTATCATCCGAACACGCGATGCCGTGGACGGCAGCGACTACCTCTACACGCTCCTGGTTCCGGCTGATGCAAACCAACTCTTCCCCTGTTTCGATCAGCCTGACCTGAAAGCCCGTGTGTCGCTCACGCTCACAGCTCCAGCGTCGTGGACCGTCATCGCCAATGGGTCCGTGCGCGGCGCCGACACGACGGGCGACCTCGTCACGACCCGGTTCAGAGAAACACGCCCGCTCAGCACCTACCTGATCGGGTTTGCGGCCGGTCCGTGGTCCCGTTTCACCAGTGTCGTCAACGGTCGGCCCGTGTCGCTGTATACCCGTAAGTCGCGAGCACCAGAAGTCGACACAGACACGTTACTCGCGCTGTCGCACCGCGCGCTGGCGTGGATGGAAGAGTACTTCGATCGTCCGTATCCATTTGAAAAATTCGACCTCATGCTCGCGCCGGCATTTCCGTTTGGTGGGATGGAGCATCCAGGACTCGTCATGTACAACGAGGATCGGTTCGTCTTTCGTGACCGACCGACGCTCGCCCGGCGGGTGGGGCGATTCTCGACGATCCTGCACGAGACCGCTCATCAGTGGTTCGGCGACCTCGTCACCATGCGGTGGTTCGACGACCTTTGGCTCAAGGAGGGATTCGCCACCTACATAGGCGCCAAGGCGCTCGCCGACCTGGAGCCGGCAAGCGATGCATGGAAATCATTTTTCCAGAGCAACAAGCCGTCGGCATATGCGGTGGACCAAACCTTGGGGACGACGCCGCTCTGGCAATCGCTCGGCAATCTCGATCAGGCCAAGAGCGCCTATGGCGCGATCGTGTACAACAAGGCGCCAAGCGTGCTCAAGCAACTGAACCATCTGGTCGGTGAAGATGCGTTCAGGCAGGGCGTTCGCGCATTTCTCACCACGCATGCCTACGGCAACGCGACCTGGCAGGACCTCTTGGGCGCGATCGGCGCCGCATCGGGACGCTCGATGCGTGCGTTCGGTGAGCATTTCATGCTTCGGCCTGGCATGCCCTCAGTCGAACCGCGCTTCACTGTTGCCAACGACCGGATCGTCAGACTCGAACTGACGCAGCGTGCTATCCAACCGGCCTTATCCGGGTCCGGCGCCTGGCCGATGCGCACACGCGTCCTACTTGCCTACCCCGATGGCACATCGGAGCGTATCGATGTCGACCTCACCGGGCCGGTCACGACCGTTGCGTCGGCCCGCGGAAAGCCAGCGCCGCTCTTTGTGTTTCCGAACGTCGACGATTTTGGATACTTCGTCTCCCTGCTCGATTCAACCAGCGTGCATTCTCTTGAGCGCGGTGCGATCCGCGGCATCACCGACCCCCTGTTGCGAACCATGCTGTGGGGAGCACTCTGGGATCAGGTCCGTGACGCGCGAATGCCAGCAGCCCGGTTCGTGCGCCTTGTCCTGGACGAGTTGCCGTTCGAGCGCGACGAACAGATCATTCCCTCGCTTACCGGACGCCTAGATCGGGCGATTCGTGTCTACCTGTCGACTGATGACGCACCGGCACTTCGTACCCGTGCCGAAACCGTCCTCTGGACAGGCCTCGGCGACCCAGATCGGTCGTTCGGTGTACGCCGCGGCATGCTGGATGCGTTCATCGGGCTCGCGGCAAGTGACAATGGTCGCCTACGATTAGCCGGGATTCTCAACACCGACTCAGTCGCCGGCGAACCACTCCGCGATCCAACCCGTTGGTCGATTGTTGAACGCCTCCTCGTGCTTGGCGATGCACGAGCCGAGTCGTTGCTGACCGCACAAATCGCACGCGATACCACACCGGATGGACGTCGGCGCGTCTTTACTGCCGGAGCGGCACGACCCAGCGCAACGGCCAAGGCAGATTACTTCGCCCGGTATTTCTCGGATCGCTCACTCAATGAGGACTGGGCCAGTGGTTCACTCGGCGCGTTCAATGCGCTGGAACATCAGGAGTTGACACTCCCGTATCTCAAGCCGGCACTCGACTCGCTCCAGTTCATCCAGCAGAACCGGCGGATCTTCTTTCTTGGCTCATGGCTTGGCTCATTTCTCAATGGCCATAGTTCAGCCGACGCACTCGGCATCGTGGAGCAATGGCTCGCCGTTCACCCTACCCTTCCTACCGACCTCAGGCAGAAAGTGCTTCAGTCCGCCGACGAGCTCAAGCGCACCGTGCGAATCCGCAAGGCAATAGGCGCGGCGCCGTAGCCGACCGCGCGATCGCGCGCTAAAACCAAGGATGATGGCCAGGATGACCCAGGCGAAGGCAGGGAATGCTGTCTACGCGCCGATCAATTCTTCTTTTCCGTATCAATCCAGTGCTGCCACACCTTTTCCTCGGAGCCAATCGCCAGTTTCCCACCAAAGCGGGTGAGTGGCTGGCGCAGCAGTAGAGGCTCGTCGCATAACAGGTTGATCCAGTGTTCATCGGAGTAGCGACCGGTTGCGAGCCCGAGGTCGCGGTACCGCGGCGACGACAGGTCGATCAGCGCGGTCACGCCAAACTTCTGGATGAATCGGGTGAGCTCGCCCTTGCTGGCGGCCCGTTCGCGCAGATCAACGAAGTGCACTTTGACCCGCCGTTCACTGAAGAATCGAAGCGCCTTGCGCGTGTCCTGACTTTTTTGAGTTCCGAACACCTGTACTTCCATATTTCTCCCTTTCGGCCATGGACTTCGCAAAGCTGCGCACCTGGACGTTGGCGGCATACTACTATCGTACGGTGCGCCAACGAAGGCTCCTCGACCATCAATTGACTCTACCCATCCCCTACCGGCGACAGCGATGAGGCCGTTTAGGCCTTCGTGGCTACTACCTGATGCGCATCTACAAACGATCTGGGGCAAGAAGATGCGCCGGCAATTGCCAGTTCACGACCGGGTCGAAAGGATCCCAACACCGGATGGCGATCATCTGACTCTGGCTCGTGCCGGGATTCCAGTCCCTGGCAGCCGGCACCTCTTGGTCCTACACGGCCTCGAGGCCACGATCACCGCCAAGTATGCGCATGGACTGCTTGCGCTCGCCCTCGCGCGCGGGTGGAGTGCCGACCTGCTGCTGTTTCGGTCCTGCGACGGCGAAAGCAACACCGCCCGCCGACTCTATCATTCTGGCGAAACCTCTGACGTCGACCTTGTCGTCCGTCATCTTCACGCCACCATTCCCGGTGTGCAGTTGGTGATTTGCGGCGTTTCACTCGGCGGCAACGTGCTGGTGAAATGGCTGGGAGAGTCGGCGCATGCAGGACCGTCGTTGGTGCATCGCGCGGCCGCGGTCAGCGTACCATTTGACCTTGGTGCTGGCGCGAAATTCCTCGAACGCGGGCTGTCCCGGTTCTACACCCGCCACTTCCTGTCGACGCTGATCCCGAAGGCGCTCAGGAAACTTGAACAGTTTCCCGGCGCGTTCGACCGCGACCAGGCGCTGAGGGCCAGGACCTTCTGGGAGTTTGACGACGCGGTGACGGCGCCATTACACGGATTTCGGGACGCGGCTGACTACTACGACCGCAGCAGTTCAATGGCATTTATCGATCAGGTGCGAGTACCGACTTTGTTGTTCAGTGCGCTAGACGACCCATTTGTTCCTCCGCCGGTCATGGCGCTAGCCGAAGCAACTGCTCGCAGGGGAAGCCATGTTGAAACAGAGTTCACCAACAGCGGCGGCCACGTTGGGTGGGTCGAAGGTGCACTGTGGCCGCGAGAGTACTACATGGAAAAGCGTGTTATAGAGTATTTGTCGTTATAGTGTTTTATATATGGCTTGATACTGTAATGAAATATAGAGAAATTGCAACAATATCTGGCTTTCGTTGCCAATGTCGCCATGGATATTGCAGCGGCTTTATCGCTTTTGCGCACACACATTTAACACAATATCTAAAGTAGATATATATTTAGATTATCAGTTTCATGGTGAGCCCCAATTGCTGTCAGACGCCGCGCTCTCGATCGCGATCGGTTGTGAAATAAAATGGCTCTACAACTCTGCTCGCCGGCTGGCTCTGCCTGTCCGTCGCTCCTCGGCCGATGCCACCTGGTGGCGGCTGGTACACCACCTCGCCGTTGACCTCGGGATTCCGCTGGTTAACGCTGCCCGTTCCGCCGACACATTGATCGTCGCAGGCGTGGCGCCTGGTCGTGTCAGGCTGCGGGCAACCCGGGATGGCTCTGTTTCGGTCAGTATAGACCTTGACCGCTTTCACGACGGGGCTGCACTGGCCATAGCGGCGGCGATATACCTCGCCGTCCCAAGGGCCCGGGGACGTCCAAGAAAGCACTCCGGGACCGAGGCTGTAGCAGCCCTTTCCCAGTCGGAGATGGAAGAGGTCGTGCGGCTTCGAGCGCTCGGCACAAGCAAGCGACTTGAGCGCGCGGTCACACTAGGCTCTGGTATGGACCTGCCCGAGCCACCGGCAATCGTCGTCGTTCGTGAACTACTCTCCGCTGGGATTCCATTTGTCGTTGTCGGAACCACCGCGGCCGCATTTCATTGTGCGCCATGGCCAGCCGAACACCTTGACTTGTGCGTAGACGCCTCGGGTCGCAACGCAGCCGCAGTCGCGCGCACCCTTAACCGACTTGGCGCCATTCCTCGTGGCACAGGGGTCCGCGACGGGTTTTGCGTTGACGCGGCGATCGTCGGCGCAACACCGACATTGGCCCTGCGCGTCAACAACCTCTCACTGAACCTGTTTGCGGCTCTCAATGGCATAGGCGAATACCCACAGGTCGAACAACTGTCCATTCCGGTACCTACGAAATGGGGGCAGGTCCGTGTACTGAGCCTTCCCGGCTTACTCAAAAGCGGAACTCCAGGCCCGGTCAGTGAAGGTGCAGCCAAGCAGGCTCGGTGGATCCAGTTCGCGGCATCCCAGGATTCACCGTCGGGGACTCGCTAGGCGTGTAGAGAACGGATAGTTTCACGCTTCCCTCCCCTGTACGAGGCACGTGTGAATTCGCTCCGACTGCTCGCCATGTCTGCCTTCGCGCTTTCGGCCTGCACTATCCAGCGCTGGCAGCCCGTTCGCATTGCAGCGACGGATGACCATACCGCCCATATGATGCCCGCCGACCTCCGGGTAGCGGCAACGGCGCCACGCTCTGGTGCCATACCGCAGGGCGCACCCGCCCTACCAGCAAGCAACGCGGCCGCGGCCGCTAGGCTGGCCGCCAGTCCGCGACATGGTGAATGGGTGAAAATGGCGTGGGAGCCAGGATCCAAAGATTCATTGATGGCCTGGATCGTGTATCCCGTGTCGCGGACCAAGGCACCCGTGGTGGTGGTGGTCCATGAGATATTTGGCCTTTCGAGCTGGGCGCGAGCCGTCGCCGATCAAGCGGCTGCCGATGGCTTCATCGCCATCGCCCCAGACTTTCTTTCAAAGGTTCGTGGTGGCCCGAGTTCCGTCGAACTGTCGAGCGACACCGCAAGACGGCTTACTGCCGGCGTGGATGCCGCCGATCGGAATCGCGCCATCGCGGCGGCGGCAAACTTTGCCATGATGCAGCCCTCTGCCGAACCGCGATATGGCGTGATCGGGTATTGCTGGGGCGGCTCGGCGGTTTGGGGACACGCCGTGAACGGTGGAGTTAAGGGTTTTTCTGGTGGTGTCGCGTTTTATGGCGCACCGTACACGCTTCCGGGAACGCCAGCCACGGCCACGACGGCTGCGGTACCCGGGGGGCTCGCTGTCGATTCTCTTGCCAAGATCAACGTACCGGTGATGCTCCTCAATGGCTCCAAGGATGCCAGGATCGGTGCGATGATGCCAACCATCGACTCGACGATGAGGGCGCTGAAAAAAGATTATTCCGGAACGAACTACGATGGCGCGATCCACGGATTCCTGCGCGCGCAGGATGATCCGGCCACCGGACAAAATGCCGACGCTGGCCCAGCGAACCTTGCGGCCGTCAAGGACGCGTGGCCCAAGACCATCGCCTTTCTCAGAAAGCAGCTCAACAAGTAGCGCAGCACCCGATTACTATCGGCGGGTCGCCGAAGGCCGCACGAATCAGATCAATCGGCGCGCGACATCGAAAAGAGTGCCAGCCATTCCGGCCAGTTTCCACTCATTTCGAAAAAATCTTCGAAATAGGAAAGACCGGACGCCTCAAAGAGCTGCACGAGTGCTGTGAGCCCATCGTCACTGTAGATCGGTCCAATGGCGATGAGGTCACGTTCCACCCGGAATTCATCTGGTGTCAACACGAGCGCCCGGTCAATCGCTTCACGTGATAATCCGGTTCGCTCGAAAGCTTCGCGCCGCACGATAATCGTCGGCGCGCCCGCAGTAAGAGAGAGTGGCATGCAGCCACAATACACATAGAGCAATGACGCGAGCAAGCGCAAAAGATTTTGACGTCATCGTCGTCGGTGGCGGACATGCCGGCGTCGAGGCGGCTGTCGCTGCCTCACGGGCCGGCGCGCGACGCACGGCACTGGTCACCAGTAGCGCATCCACGATCGGCCAGATGTCGTGCAACCCGGCCATTGGCGGAATCGCGAAAGGCACCGTCGTGCGCGAAGTCGACGCCCTCGGCGGAATCATGGGCCGCGCCACGGACATGGCGGCGATCCAGTTCCGTATGCTCAACCGCGGAAAGGGACCGGCAGTGTGGGCTCCCCGCGCGCAGTGTGATCGAAATCGGTACCGCGAAGCCGTTCAGTCGCTGCTCACCACATGGCCGGGCCTCTCGATCGTCGCGGCCACCGTTGAGTCACTGCTTTTTGCGCCCGACGGTTCGATCCTAGGAATACAAACCCTCGATGGTTCCAGGATCACCGCGCACGCAGTCGTGATCGCCACCGGCACATTTCTCCGCGGAAAAATCTTCATCGGGACCGACGTTCAGGTTCCTGGGGGACGCGCCGGTGAGCCGCCGACGACCGACCTTGCTCTCCAATTGGCCGCTCGCGGGTTCGTGACTGGACGATTCAAGACGGGCACACCGCCACGGATCGATGGACGCACCGTGCGATATGACAGGCTTCAGCGTCAAGACAGCGAACTTGAGGCGTTCGATTATCGGTGGTCACGCCTCCGTGATCGCCCGGCACCACTGGCGCAACTTCCATGCTGGATCACCTGGACGGACACCAACACCAAGACGGTGGTATCGGAGAACATCGAACGCTCGGCGATGTATGGCGGCGCCATCGCGACACGCGGGCCGCGATACTGCCCATCCATCGAAGACAAGTTTGTCCGGTTCCCAGACGCCGAGCGACATCAGGTCTTTTTGGAGCCAGAAGGCCTTGATACACCGGAACTCTATGTCAATGGACTGTCGACGTCGCTCCCCGTAGGCGTGCAGCGCGACATGCTGCGCACGGTGCCCGGACTCGAACAGGTGGAGATGACGAAGCCGGGCTACGCAATCGAATATGACTATTACGATCCGACCCAACTGTACCCGTGGCTCGAGTCGCGACATGTCGCCGGCCTCTATTTCGCTGGGCAGGTAAACGGAACGACCGGGTATGAAGAGGCCGCGGCGCAGGGCGTCGTCGCAGGGCTCAATGCTGGTCGCCGCGCCGCAGATCTCGAGCCGGTCACCATTGGACGAGATACGTCCTACATCGGCGTACTCGTCGACGATCTCGTGAATCGCGGAGTCGACGAACCGTACCGGCTCTTCACGTCGCGAAGCGAATTTCGCCTCACCGTCCGTCAGGACAATGCGATTCGCCGCCTCGCTGTGATTGGTGATGCACTCGGGTTGTACACCGCGCCGGAACAGCTCGCGATCCAACGACGACTTGATGAAGAAGACCGACTCACGTCCGTCGCTCGGGGCACTAGCGTGTCACCGTCCTCGGTCGAGGCCCTGCTCTCTCTGGCTGGTTCGACACCAATTCCGCACGCGGTGAGAGTCGCCGAGCTGGTCAAGCGAAATGGCGTATCGCTCGACGACGTACTCCACGCATGTGGCGTAGAGGCATCGGATGATGGCGAGGTACGGGCCACGGTGGAGCTCGAACTGAAATACGCCGGATATTTTGCGCGCGAACGGGCCAGCGCGCAGCGAATACAGGCGATGGGTGCGTTCGTGTTGCCAGAGGATGCGCGATATGCCGGAATGCGATCGCTGAGCATCGAAGCGCGCCAAAAACTCGCAATCAGAAAGCCAGTAACGCTTGCCCAGGCTGCAATGATTCCCGGTGTCAGCCCATCGGACATCCAGAATCTCGTGCTCGAGGTCGAACGAGCGCGCACTCCTGCGGCAGGTACCACGGCGCACTGACGCACACCACGCCGCCACCTGCTCAGCTGACCGCGGTATCGAAAAAAATCCAGCAGGGAATAGTTTTCGTCGACGCAACACACAGGCGACATTGTTTGTATGTGTTGTACATGTAAAGCATTACACAGCAAAACAATACAAAGTAATAAAATCATATGTTTACTTAAAAAAAAGCAGCAATAATTATCAACATTTTACCTGTTCATATCTACAAGATCGATACCGGTATCGCGGATTGATCAACGGCACCGAATGTTCCACGTGGAACATTCGGACTTGCGCTCCGAATGCTACGGCCGGTAGCTTCGTCGAGACTTCACTGAGGGCGAACTGGATGGCAGCAAGGGTAATCGCGGTCGCAAACCAGAAGGGTGGTGTCGGTAAGACAACGACGGCCATCAACGTTGCGGCCGGGCTCGCTGCCGCTGAGCGACGAACGTTGCTGATTGACGGCGATCCTCAGGGAAATGCGTCCAGTGGTGTTGGCCTGGTTCGCGGAGGGGATGTGGTGTCAACCTACGACGTACTACTTGACCCGGCTCTCGCATTGTCGGCGATTGTTCGTGGAGTCCAGTTTGCGAACCTTGACGTCATGCCATCATCGCCAGATCTCGCCGCAGCTGAAATAGAGCTCGCCGGCGTAGTCGGCCGCGAGCTTCGTATGCGTGAGGCAATAGAATCGCTACAGTCAAGCTATGACTACATCGTTATTGACTGCCCGCCGTCGCTTGGGTTGATAACAATAAACCTGCTCGTTTCGGCTAACTCCGTATTGATCCCGCTACAGTGCGAATACTACGCGCTTGAGGGTCTTACACAGCTGCTACGGACGATTTCTTCTATTCAGGAGAACCTCTCCCCTTCGCTGGTAGTCGAAGGTGTTGTGCTCACTATGTATGACTCACGCCTCAACCTCTCCCGTCAGGTTGCAGAGGACGCCAGGGCACACTTCGGGAACCTGGTATTCAAGAACGTCGTGCCACGAAACATCCGGCTAGCAGAAGCACCAAGTTTTGGAAAGCCAATTATCACCTACGACCTCGCATCGATCGGAGCGCAAACATACCTCGGCGTTGTCGGCGAGATTATCAGTAGAAATGAACCTGGATTGGCATTCGTTTAACACTCTTTTTAAGAGAGTATAATGTCGCAGGAGAAAATTCGACGCCTTGGCCGCGGGCTTGATGCCCTATTGCCTACCGTGGCTGTGCCGATTGGCGAGGGGAAGGGTGTTGCGCGCGCCGAGACCGCGTTCCGTACGGTTCCGGTCTCCTTGATTGTCGCGAACCCGAATCAGCCAAGAAAAGAATTCGACCCCGTAGGTCTCGAGGATCTCAGAAAGAGCATTCAGTCGAGTGGACTACTGCAGCCGCTCTTGGTCCGACCGAAGGGAGCGGGATTTGAGCTGGTCGCTGGCGAGCGCCGTTTTCGCGCGATTCAGGCACTTGGTTGGCGCGACGTGCCTGTCCATGTACGCGAGCTCGATGATCAGGCAATGCTCACACTGGCGCTCATCGAAAACCTGCAGCGTAGCGACCTCAACCCGATCGAAGAGGCCGAGGGGTATCAAGAACTCGTAGCCCGATTCACGCTGACACAACAGCAGGTCGCCGATTCTGTAGGACGTGAGCGATCGACCGTGGCCAACATGCTCAGATTGCTTGCCCTTCCGGCAGTAGTCCGCAACATGGTTCGCGATGGATCGCTGTCGCTTGGGCACGCGCGCGCGCTGCTTGGTTTTTCTGATCTGGATCGAATGGTGGCGCTCGCAGCCGTTGTTGTCGCAGACGGACTGACGGTTCGAGAAGTTGAGCGCCGCGTCCGTGAGGCTGGGACGAAGCCTACTGTACATCGAAAGGCAAAGCAGGCTTCCGCGGCGGCCGCCACTCCAGAGGTGAAGGGAATCGAAGATCAGCTGCGCCGTCACTTCCAGACGGACGTCACCATGTCGCTGACCGCCGCGGATCGTGGCGAAGTTCGTCTCGCGTTCTACTCAACGGACGACCTCGAACGACTCTTGGACCTGATGCTTGGCAGTCACCGAGAAACCGTCTAATGTCCGGCGGATCGTTCGTCGATCCCGACGTAGACGGTCACCGTGAGCTGTTTGCACGCGAGCTCGGAGCCATGATCGTTCATGTTCAGCGCGAAACAGGGCTCGCACACCGCACCTATGTTTTGCGTCCGTGGCAGGTACCGATTGCACGGGCTGCGACCAGCCGATGGACCTGGCTGGTTCTGATCGGCGGAGTGGTAAGCTGGGGAGTTTTTGCCGTCCAAGCGGCCCGAATTCCCCTACTGAATACTCGCATCGCGCAATTGGAGCGCGATGCTCTACGTTTGGATACGCTACAGCAGACTCTTCGGGAGCTGCAGTCCCGGTATGAACAGGTTCAATCGATGCTCAGCCGCCCAGCTCAATCGGTCGGTGGTGATTTGCAGGGCCCGGCCGTTCGACGTCCGTAGATCCGCGATTCCAAATCAGTCACCACGGAGGTTTCCATGTCGATGTTCAGCAAAGAAGTCGGTTCTAAACCGGAAGTCCGCTCAGCGGCAGCGCCCGTTGAATCAGCACTTTCAATCGTTGCGACTGGAATGCGAATCACCGGCGACGTCGAAACCTCTGGCGTGCTGAGGGTCGACGGCGAGATCAACGGGTCGATAACCGGCGCCCGCCAAGTACTCCTCGGACGAGGAGCCACGGTACGCGGGAACGTCACGGCCGCCGATGTCGTCATTGGCGGACATGTCGAAGGCTCTGTGGCCGCGCTTGATCGTCTCGAGCTCCAGGCGACAGCAACCATCGCCGGAGACATTGAAACGCGATCGATCATCGTACTGGAAGGTGCCCGGATCAATGGTCGGGTAAAAATGACAGATGTCGCCGCTGTTCGAAGCGAGCCACTCCGCATCGCGCGAGCCTAGGAAAGGGAAGATTCAGCTAAACTTATGTTTTTTATTATGTATAAAACGTTTCCGGTAAACAACTTGTACGAAATACTTACCGGCAAGATCATGCGCCTTTCAACGCTACTGATCGTGTTTATTGGAGTTGCCGCGTGCTGGCCAGGCGACGGTGGCGGAGTGTCCGGGTTTCGTGTTGCCCTGTTGACGCCTGGGCCAATATCCGACCAGTCGTGGAATGCGAGTGCGTTTACCGGGCTGATGCGAATCCGTGATAGCCTTACCGCACAAACCAGCCATATCCAGGTCAAAACCCCAGCAGACTTCGAAGAAAATTTTCGCCAATACGGCGCGTCTGGCTATTCGCTCGTCATCGGACATGGATTCGAATTTCAGGACGCCGCCGGTCGCGTTGCATCCTCCTACCCAGCCACGGTGTTCGTCACGACTGGCGGCGAGACGGTTCGGCCAAATGTTGCAGCCCTTTCGTTCGCGTTCGACGAACCGTCGTTTCTTGCTGGCATGGCGGCGGCGGCGGCCAGTAAGACGGGGATTATTGCCTGTGTCGGCGGAACCGAACTCCCACCAGTGAAGGCGTCTTTCGCGGCCTTTGTCGCCGGCGCACAGCTCATGAGACCGGATGTGCGGGTGATCGTGACGTACCTAGGCAATTGGGACGATACGGGCGCCGGAAAGGAACAGGCGCTCGCCCTGATCCAGCAGCGCGTAGATGTGATTTTCCAAAACGCCGATGCCGCTGGGCTCGGAGTTTTTCAGGCAGCGCGAGAGCGAGAGGGCGTACTCGTTATCGGGTCAAACACAAACCAAAACTCCCTTGCACCGGCCAGTACAATCGGCAGCGTGGTGGTTGATGTGCCGCATGCATTTCTCCTGGTCGCGAAAGAGGTTCACGCGAAGACATTCACGGCGCGGGTGATTCGATTTGGCACCCGTGACAACGTCGTCCGCTGGGAGCCAGGTCCAGTATTCGGACAGCGTGTGGCCCGTGCTCAGCAGCAGCGCATCGACTCGGTGCAAACCGTGATGCGCTCCGGTTCATTCACCACACCTCCATCGCCGTCACCACGGTGACCGTTCCGCTCGCCACCCTCACGGCACATCTCGATGCGCGGCTCGAGATTCATGCCGTGCCAGACTATGCGAACGCCATGAACGGCGTTCAGTGTGGCCATCGCGGACCCGTTCGAGCAGTCGCGAGCGCCGTGGATGCCTCGGAGCGCACAATTCGTGGCGCGATCGAATGCGGCGCCAACCTCCTGCTCGTTCACCATGGGCTATTCTGGGGCGGCTCACAGCCCGTGGTCGGCGCACGCTACGAACGCATGCGGCTCCTTATTGAGCACGACATCGCCGTCTACTCCGCACACCTTCCACTGGATGTGCATGCGCAGTTCGGAAACTCGAAACTGCTCGCTGATGCACTGGCGCTTGAGGTCAGTGACGGATTCGCCCGATTCGAGAGCGTAGCGTGTGGTGTACAGGGCGTGGCGGACCTCGCCACCGAGGACCTACTGCAGCGAGTAACCGCATTTTCAGCACTCCACGACAGCCAGGTGGTCGCATCAGCATTTGCGCCAGGATGTCGCACGAGACGGTGGGCGATTTGCAGTGGAGCTGGCGCCGGAGTAGCAACACTCGACGAAGCGTCGGCCGCGGGAGTAGACACACTCATCGTCGGCGAAGGCCCGCACTGGACCGCCGTTGACGCGCCAGAGCGTGGCCTGGTGATTATCTACGCCGGCCACTACGCGACCGAGACACTTGGTGTTCGCGCGCTGGGTGCTCATCTACAAGAAACGTTCAATCTCCCGCATCACGCCCTTTCCTCGCCCACCGGGTTGTGACCGCCGGGGGCGTTGCCCTCGACCTCCGGGGGATCCATAAGCGTTTCGGCGACACGATCGCACTCGACGGCGCATCGCTGTCCGTGGCGTCCGGTACACTTCACGCCTTGCTCGGCGAGAACGGGGCGGGGAAGACTACGCTACTCGACGTCGCCGCTGGCCTGACGCGACCGGACGGTGGTGCGCTCACGATCAACGCCCAGCCGGTGAGAGGGCACACTCCCGCCGACGCCAGATCGGCAGGCCTCAGCGCCGTGCACCAGCACTTCTCCCTGGTACCGGCGATGACGGTCGCCGAGAACGTCGCGCTTTCAAGCCCAGGTCTGTTCCGGACGTTTTCGGCCAGCGATGCCGCTGAACGGGTTCGTACCATCGCCACTGCCGCTGGATTTCGCATTGACCCTAGCGCGCTCGTCGCCAACCTGCCGGTTGCGGCACAACAACGAGTGGAGATCATCAAGGCTCTCGCGAGCGACCCGGCGGTACTCATGCTCGACGAACCGACCGCTGCGCTGTCTCCATCAGAAGCGGCGGACCTGTTCGTCTGGTTGCGGGCGTTTGTCGATCGTGGCCGGACGGTTGTGTTTATCACGCATCGCATTCGCGAGGCCATGCAAAACGCCGACGCCGTCACGGTACTCCGGTCAGGGCGCACGGTGATGACATCGGCGGTTTGCGACACCGACGAATCCTCGGTGCTCACCGCGATACTCGGCGAAGCTCCCATACGGGTCCACGGTACGCCAACGCGTAACCCTGGTTCTGCCGCTGCGATGACCCCGGTACTCGTATTACGGAACTCGACCGTTATCGACGCCGGGGGCGTGACACGACTCTCGCCGCTTTCGCTGGCCGTGCACGCGGGGGAGGTCCTGGGTGTTGCCGGTATCGACGGCGGCGCGCAGCATGCGCTACTGCGTGTCCTTGCCGGACGGAGGCGGCCTGACTCCGGAACTGCCGAACTTCCCACAACGATCGGATTCGTTCCAGAGGATCGGCTACACGACTCCATCATCCCCGAGTTATCACTCGTGGAGAACCTGGCCCTGCGTGGAGCAGGGAAGCGTCACGGCAGGATCCGTTGGTCCGATCTTACCAACGCGACGCGGCAAGCAATCCGCGGCTTCGGCGTCCAGGCCCGAGATGAGTACGCGCCGGCATCGAGCCTCTCTGGTGGCAATCAGCAAAAATTCGTCCTTGCCAGAGAACTTGCCGATTCTCCCGCTGCGTTCATCGCGGAAAATCCAACGCGCGGACTCGATGTCCGGGCGGCGAGCGACGTCCTCGAACGCATTCGCAGTGCGCGTGATCGCGGCGCGGCCGTCGTCGTATACTCGAGCGACCTTGACGAACTCCTGTCTATCGCAGATCGGATAGTGGTTTGCTTTGGAAGTTCCGTACATGAGACGCCACTGGACGCCGCCGTCATCGGCCGGGCCATGGTCGGTGCACAGTGAAACCGAACATGGCGTCGCTTCTCGCCTCCACTGGAGTCTTCACCTGTGCGCTGGCCGTCGTCGCGTTGGTCATCGCCGCCGCCGGATACGATCTCAGCGGTGCCGCGCGCGCTGCTGTGGAGGGGGCGGTCGGCAGCCCATTTGCCGTTTTGTCCGCAACATTGAAACGCACGGCTCCATTCCTCATGCTCGGACTCGCCGTTGCGGTCGCCTTTCGCGCCGGTGTGCTGAACATCGGTGCCGAAGGACAATTCCTCGCCGGAGCGGCAGCCGCATGCGCCGTCGGCTTGTTCGCGACGCCAGTCCTTGGTCGCGCGACACTCTTGCTCGAGATCGCAGCGGGCATGGTCGCTGGCGCTGGCTGGGCCGGCATTGCCGCTATGCTCAAGCGACGGTTTGCCGTGGCGGAGGTCGTGAGCACGCTCCTCCTGAATTTCGTGGCGGCGAATGTCGTGGCCTACCTCGTTCGCGGTCCGCTTCAGGAACCAACGGGCGCATACCCGCAATCCTCCATGCTTGAGCCGATTGCACGGTTGCCTTTGTTGATTGATGGACAGCGGCTCCACGCCGGATTTCCAATCGCCCTGATCCTCGCGCTCGCCACTTGGTGGTTTTTTCGCTCGACGGCCGCCGGATTTCGATTTCGCATGACGGGGTCAGGTCGCGCGGCAGCCGCGAGCGCCGGGCTCATCAACGTGAATGCCGTGCAGATGCATGCGCTCATTGCCAGTGGCGCGATCGCCGGGCTGGCTGGTGCCTGCGAGATTACTGGTGTGACATACGTGCTCTATGAAGGGCTGTCGCCGGGGTATGGCTACACGGCGATTGCCGTGGCAATGCTTGGTGGGCTCCACCCGCTTGCGGTCGTGGCCTCAGCAACCCTGTTCGGGGCGCTCGGAGCTGGTGCCGATGCCATGCAGCGCAACGCCGGCGTGCCAGCCGGATTCGCCGTGGTCGCCGCCGCATTGGTCGTCTTGGGGGTCCTCGCGATTCCGAGGACTCTCCGATTATTGCGGCCGGCTTGGCCGGGACGGTCCTGATGGCCGAGATGGAAGTGGTAGGGAATTTCCTCGAGGCCGCCGTGCGGTCCGCGACACCACTGGGGTTTGCCGCACTGGGCGCACTCATCGCCGAGCGCGCCGGTGTCGTGAATATTGGTATCGAGGGATCGCTGGTGTGCGGTGCGTTTGCGTCGTTCGTCGTTGCGGGGTTATTGGGCCCAGAAGCCGGGTTCGTCGCCGGTGGACTTGCCGGGATGTCTATGGGATTGGTGTTCGCCGTCTTCGTCGTGGCGCTCCGCGCACAACAGATCATCGTGGGTGCAGCGGTCAGCATGCTGGGACTCGGCCTCACGGCCAGTCTTCATCGAATCGCGGTTTCCTCAACTGGCCCCGGCGCACCGATCAGCACGTTCTTGCCGCTACAGGTCCCTGTTCTTTCAGAGATCCCCGTGTTTGGCCAAGCATTTATTTCGCAGCCGGTGACGACGTATCTGTTGTACGCCCTTTTTCCTCTTGTCGGATGGGGCCTGTACCGGACCGTGGGTGGGATCGCCCTGCGCGCCGTCGGTGAGCAGCCATCCGCCGCCGTTTCCGCTGGACACTCTCCGGCCAGGATTCAGTGTGCTGCATTGCTGGCTTGTGGATTCCTTTCCGGCCTAGGAGGCGCAACGCTCGTCGTGGCACAGACTGGCATCTATTCCGATGGAATGTCCGCCGGGCGCGGATACATCGCGATGGCGATCGTCGCACTCGGGCGCTGGACACCTCGTGGTGTCGCGGCGGGTGCACTGATCTTTGGCGGCGTGAGCGCGCTTCAGTTTCTCACACAGGCCGTGAACTGGCGCGTACCGTACACGATCGTTCTCGCAACACCGTACCTGCTCACCCTCGTGGCGATGGCAGCGCTGCGGGGAGCGCGGGCCGCTCCAGCAGCACTCGGGCGGACACTGAATCGGCTATAGTCGGCACGCTCCTAGCCCTTGGCCTCCAGCCAGTTGTCGCCGATTCCAAAGTCGACGACCAGCGGCACGCGTAGCATCACGGCCGTGGTCATTTCTTTTGATACGAGCGCTTCGAGTGTAACGACTTCGGCTGGCGGTGCCTCAAAGACCAGTTCGTCATGCACCTGCAACAACATCCGGCTTTCGAGGCCGGCGCGTTTCATTTCTCGGTGCACACGGATCATCGCCACCTTGATCAGGTCTGCGGCGGATCCCTGAATGGGCGAATTCTGTGCGGTACGTTCACCGAACGCCCGAATATTGAAATTTCGATCCTGTAGCTCGGGGATATAGCGACGACGACCCAGTAGGGTTTCGACATACCCACGCTCGCGCGCCCCTTCGACTGTGGTATCGAGAAAGGTGCGAACACCGGCAAATCGCTGGAAATACGTTTCGATGAATTCCTTGGCGCTGGCGTGCTCAATTTTGAGTTGCCGCGAGAGTGCGTGCGCCCCCTGCCCATAGATCGTCGCAAAGTTGATCGTCTTTGCGCGGGCGCGCATCTCTCCGTTGACGTCAGTGAGCGGTACGCCAAAAATGATTGCCGCGGTTTGACGATGGATGTCTCCGCCAGCCAGGAAGGCCTCGACGAACGCCGGATCTCCCGAGAGGTGGGCCAGTAACCGGAGTTCGATCTGGGAATAGTCTGCCGCCACCAACTTCCATCCGGCGCGTGGAACGAAACCGCGGCGGATCGCCTTCCCGAGCTCGCGCCTGATGGGAATGTTTTGCAGGTTCGGATCGCTCGATGCCAGCCTTCCGGTCGCCGCAACGGCCTGGTTATACGAGGTGTGCAACCGGCCGGTGGCTGGATTCACCAGCGCCGGGAGCGTGTCCAGATAGGTGTTTTCGAGTTTGGCGAGCTCCCGGTATTCCATGACCAGCGACGGAAGCGCATGCCCCTCGTCGGCAAGCTGCTGCAACACAGACGCATCGGTACTTGGTCCGGTTGCCGTTTTCTTCCTGACAGGGAGCTGCATTTTCTCGAACAACACGGTGGCGAGCTGGCGATTTGAGTTCACATTAAAGCGCTCGTCGGCCACTTGGTAGATGGCCTCTTCGGCCACTGTGCGCTCTTTGGTGAATCGGGTTTTTAGGGAATGAAACCACGGCACGTCAATGGTAATTCCCGTCGACTCCATATCCATAAGCACGTCAACAAGCGGTAGTTCGACGTCCCGCATTAACCCGACCGCCCCAACCGCCGCGAGTCGTGGTTCAAGGATTCCGCGGAGCAGGAGTGTGACGTCGGCATCGGCCGCCGAATAGTCGCGGGCCGCGTCGATCGCGACGCGATCGAACGCCACCTGCTGCTTTCCCTTGCCAGCCACCTGGTCATACGACGTCATGGGCCGTTGCAGAAACTCAACGGCAACGGCATCGAGCGCATGCGACCTGCGACTGGGATCGATCAGGTAACTCGCGAGCATAGTATCAAAATCCACGCCGCGCACTTCGATTCCTTCGCGGCGTAGGACAAGAAGGTCGTATTTGATGTTGTGCCCAGCCTTCGCAACCGACGGATCTGCGAGGAGCGCACGCAGCGGTTCGAGCGACGGGCTCAAGGGTTCCGGCAGATTCCGAACCCCGCCAACGTCTGGCGTCCCAGGGGTCTGCCCCATGTCCATGTCGAGCCCGCCCTGTTCCGGATCATTGACCCGATGTCGAAACGGGAGGTAGAAGCTGACGCCGGGCGCCGTTGCAATGGCGAGGCCTACTAGCCGGGATCTCATTGCATTCACGACAGGCGGAGCGCCGGGCTCGAGCATCGTTTCCGTATCAATCGCGATTGATCCAGCGGCCCTGGAGAGTTCGATCACCCTGGCGACTCCATCTAGGGTATCGATCGTCTCGTAGGTGGACACCGGCGAGCCAGCGGGATCACGCGAGGTGGCTGGGCGTGCGCCGGCCTTGGTCGCCGCGTCTTGGGCGTGATTCCGAAATTCGAGTTTCACAAACAGGTCCCGTAGGCGCGCCCAGTCGGGCTCCTGAACAGCAAGGGCGCCGAGGTCCAGTGTCATCGGAAGGTCTGTCCGTATGGTCACCAGTTCCTTCGACATTCGTCCGTTGTCGCCGTACTGGGTGAGCGCCGTCCGAGCACGCGTCGGTTCCACCTGATCGATGTGCTCAAGGATCGTTTCGAGTGGACCCCACTTTTCGATCAGGGCATGTGCAGTTTTTTCACCAACCCCCTTCACGCCGGGCACATTGTCGGACGCATCCCCAAGTAAGGCGAGGTAGTCGACGACCCTGTTCGGAGGAACTCCGAGGCGCTCGGCGGCATTCGAGTGGTCATACCATTTCTCAGTCGTGCGCCCCGGCCGACCGTGCCAAGGATTGAGAATCACCACATCGGGCGAGACGAGTTGGACGAAATCCTTGTCACCCGACACGATGACAGACTTGAGCCCGGCCGCACCAGCCTGGCGCGCTAACGTCCCGATCACGTCATCGGCTTCGAATCCCTCGAGTTTGAGGATGGGCACTCGGTATGCCGAGAGAATTTCCGTTACCCGCTCAATGCCCGTATCGAAGTCGGCTTGTTGGGCCGGCTCGAGCCTTTCGCGCGTGGCCTTATATGCCGGATAGCGCTCGTTCCGAAACGATAGCCCTGCGTCGTGCACCCAGCCGAGATACTCTGGGTGATGTCGCTCGATCAGCTTCCGCAGAAATTCGATCGCCCCGCGGGCGATGGCCGTGTTTTCCCCTTTACTGCTGACGAACTGTTGCTCTCCAAGCGCAAAGAAGGCTCGATAGATCAGTGCGTAGCCGTCAACGAGAAAGAGGCGCGGTGGTGGTGTGTCGCTCATGCGGGCGAATTATCGCACGCGACGACGCCACGCGTTGAGAAACTCATTTTCTCCAGCACTCGTCAGGCGCCACCGACCGAACCCGCTCTGGTCGTAAAAGGTCAGCGTAACGCCCTGGTTCCGGTACTCCCAAATCTGGGTGCGCCCCTGCTGTGAGAGGCTCCGGCTGGTCTGCTCATACACCTGGTCCGGCCTGCCGAGGCCGAGGAGCACGCGGCCCCGATCGGTCATCCACCCAGGAAGCGTTTCTTCGCGAAACCGGCTGTTTGCCTCGAACATCCGGTTGAAGTACTCGCGTAGCTCGTCCCCGGTTCCGGTTGGGTTCGCATAGTCTTTCACGAACGAGGCCCACGCGGCCGCTCGCAATTCTGGCACCGCATCGCGCAGCACATTTAATCGATAGAGCGGTGCGAACCAGCGTAGGTAGTTGAGCATTTCTTCATACGACGCGAGCGGTAGGTCGCCGCCGAATCCGACGAACAGCGGAGCCCGCACGGTATCATTTCCGCCTGGCGTCCAGACCGCGAGTGTCATGGCGCCAATACCCACTCGACTCGTGGGCACGGCGATCGTTCCTGCATACAACGCGCCCCTGCGGGGCAGGACGGTGCTGTCACGATACATGTTGCGCCCATTCTCTGTTCGTACATCGAAATGCACCGGCTGCCCGGCACCGCTGGCTCCGTACGCCTCAACAAAGAACGGAACGACCGAGTCCCGTCCAAAGGTGGCACTGGCCGTCGGGTTCACGATCATCTGGGGGAGGGCGCCAAGTGTTCCACGAACCCCGCCGCGTGCAAACGATACGGGACTGGAGAGCCCCGTGGCGCCAACCGTCGGCACCACCAACGCAACGGCATCCTCGGAGTTTCGGGCGCTTCCATTGTCGCGCACGGCAACGGAAAACTCGTACCGCCCCGGCGGCATGGTGAGTATTTCCTCAAACAGCACGCTCTCGTCCATCCGTTGCGTTTCTTTGAAACTCGCGACAACCACGGTTTCGCGTGCCTCGATATTTCGTACGACCACTGGACCGCTCCGCATCGTGATCGTCACCGTATACGCTGCACGAAACCGGTCGTTTTCCCTCGCGAACGTCAGCGATCCGTTCGCAAGAGAAATGGCCACTAGGGTGTGGGTGGAGTCGGTCGTCCCAGCTGCGAAAAAGGACACGCTGCCAACAAATGGCATGGGCGCGCCCCTCGCCAGTAGTCCGAGTTTTCGATACAGCGCAATCACGTCATACTGGGGTCCGGTAATGTTTTTGGGACCCTGGCCTGGTGACGGGGCTGCC
>Ga0049085_10000068_pt1 | contig 44061 bp, 42 predicted proteins | sample GreLakmeSU08MSRF_FD_66721 | JGI IMG/M metagenome (GOLD analysis project Ga0049085, IMG submission 66721) | Freshwater lentic microbial communities from great Laurentian Lakes, MI, USA - Great Lakes metaG SU08MSRF | ecosystem: Environmental > Aquatic > Freshwater > Lake | place: Great Lakes... | reverse complement strand
TTAGCATCTGCGATTGCGATTGATGTGGGGGATGTTAACTTACCAATTGCTGATGCCGGCGGTCTTGGCGGTTGTTGCGGTCTTAGCGGTTGCCTTCTGACTAACTGCTAATTGGTGTTCAATAGATGTGCCTTAACGCTTGAAAGGACTGTGATATGAAAAAGAAACTACTAGTACTGCTCTCGCTAGCAACCTTATCTAGTAGCTTGCGGTAGTTACTCTACTCACAGCTAGCCCTAACTACCAGCCACTCTACGGAGTGGTTTTTTAATATATACCCCCTACCTTTTTGATTTGAAACATTAACGGGGGGTGTTTCTATAAGCCCGCTTATCCCTAGTCTGGAAACTTCATCAAGGAGTACCCCCTCTTTTATAAAGTAATCGTTTGAGCAGATTAGAGCGTATGGCTGTGCAAGGGACTGCGGTCGATTTGGGTGGATGGGGGTGCAGTGGGGTCTGGGTTATTAGAAATGACTTAGCCCCCCGTACTAATAAGAACGTTCTTGTGCTAATCTTTGTCCAAATGCTGTCCAATTTCTGTCCAATTGAGGTCGAAAAAAGACATACTTTTAACCAGCAGGGTTTGGATTCAATAAATTTACTAAAGCGGGAACAGTTTGCTAAGTCGTTGTATTAATTAACGAACTCTTCTACATGGATAAAACCATGATGGTCTTCGGGGATGCCAAGAAGGTCGTAGAGGATATGGTCAAAGCGGTCGATTAGGGCCAATAAATCCGCTATTTAACCCATATTTGAGGGTTTTCCCGAAGGCTTTAATTTAAATGAAGTCTTATACTTAAACTCTTGTAGGAATTGATTGTCTATCAAGAAGTAAAAATAATATCTGGGAGAATTAAATGTCTGAAATTAAAAACCAAGTTCCACGTCGTAAATTCTTAAAAGGTGCTGCTGCTGGCTCCGTTGGCGCAGCTGCTCTCGGATTCCCAATGATTTCGAAAGCACAAGCTCAAACTATTACCTTACGCTTTCAGTCTACCTGGCCTACGAAAGATATCTTTCATGAATATGCCAATGACTACGCTGCTAAGGTCAATGCCATGTCTGGCGGTCGACTCAAAATTGAAGTGCTACCAGCTGGTTCAGTTGTTAAAGCCTTTGATCTACTCGACGCAGTTTCAAGCGGGACATTAGATGGCGGTCATGGTGTTTTGGCTTATTGGTACGGTAAAAGTGCTGCCTTAGCACTGTGGGGTTCAGGCCCAGCTTTCGGTATGGATGCCAATACTGTTTTGTCTTGGAACCAATATGGTGGTGGTCAACAACTCATTAATGAAATCTACTCTGGCTTGAAGTTAGACGTCGTCTCTTTCCCATATGGCCCAATGCCAACTCAGCCTCTAGGTTGGTTCAAGAAGCCAATTGCTAAAGCCGATGACTTAAAGGGTTTAAAGTTCCGTACCGTCGGTCTCTCGATTGAAATCTTTACCGATATGGGCGCGTCAGTTCAGGCTCTTCCTGGCGGCGATATTATTCCCGCGATGGATCGTGGTCTTTTAGATGCTGCTGAATTTAATAATGCTTCTTCAGATCGCTTACTTGGCTTCCCCGATGTATCTAAAATCAATATGCTCCAAAGCTTTCACCAAAGCTCAGAGCAATTTGAAATTATCTTTAATAAGAAAAAATATGACTCATTAGCACCCGATCTGCGTTCAATTCTGGCAATCGCTACCCAAGCAGCTTCAGCTGATATGTCGTGGAAAGCAATTGATCGCTACTCAAAAGACTTTGTTGAGTTGCAAACCAAAGATAAGGTGAAGTTTTACGCTACACCGAAGTCAATTTTGGTCGCTCAGTTAAAGGCCTGGGACAAAATTATTGAGAAGAAGGCAGCTGAGAACCCCATGTTTAAGAAAGTGCTTGAATCACAAAAAGCCTTTGCTCAACGCGCAGTTCGTTGGCAGCTCTTGACCGATGTTGACATGAAGATTGCCTATGACCATTACTTCAAAGATGGTCAAGCAAAAGCTTAATCGTCCTCATTTAAAATAGTTTTATTTGGTAGCAAAACCGGACGGCTTCCCGTCCGGTTTTTTTATAGCGATTAATAGTATTTTATTTAGTCAAGTTTTAAAGAGAGGTGTAATAGATGAATAAGTTCATGCTAAGAGTCGATGAGATCAGCACCTATGTTGGTAAGGCCGCTTCATGGCTCATCATTCTTTTAATGCTCATGGTCTGCACCGATGTAGTAAGACGTTATGCTCTCAATGCCCCTTCAGCCTGGATTGGCGAATTATCTGTCATGGCCTACGGCACTCTCTTTATGATGTGCGGGGCCTATACCTTGGCACAAAATGGGCACGTACGGGGCGACTTCCTCTATGGCTCAATGAAACCACGCACCCAAGCCACTCTTGACTTAATTCTATACATTACCTTTTTCTTGCCTGGCATTACAGCTTTAGTATATGCCGGCTATACCTATGCAGGTGAATCATGGCGTATTGGCGAGCACACTACATTAATTGCCAATGGGCCGCCACTATATCCCTTTAAAACCATTATTCCGATAGCTGGTGCCTTCGTGCTCCTCCAAGGTTGTGTCGAAATTTTGCGCTGCATTGTTTGCTTACAAACTGGCGAATGGCCGCCACGCTTAAAAGATGCTGCAGAAATTGATGTAATTGAACAACAACTAGCAGCCTCAACCCACGTTGATGAAGAAGCTCGTCAAATGGCCATGAAAAATGCTAAAGCTATTGATGAAGCCGCACACCACCGCATTGGCCAAACCAAGGAGATAAACCATGAGTGATCCATTACTTGGCCTAAGTATGTTGGGCCTGATTATCGTGGTGATTATGCTGGGATTCCCAACTGCATTTACCTTAATGGGCCTAGGCATGATGTTTGGTTTTGCCGCTTTTTATGACCCATCTCAAAGCTGGGCCGCAAATAAAGTATTTACTCTCATGGTGCAAAGAACGTTTGGAGGTATGACCAACGATGTCCTGTTGTCCATTCCCTTATTTGTTTTAATGGGCTATGTAATGGAGCGAGGGGCATTAGTTGACAAAATGTTCTATAGCATTCAGCTTGCCTTTCGTCGCGTACCTGCATCGCTTGCTGTCGCAACCTTAATTGTTTGTACATTTTGGGGTATTGCCAGTGGTCTAGTTGGTGCAGTTGTAGTGCTAATGGGCGTGATCGCCATGAAACCCATGTTGAATGCCGGTTACGATACTCGCTTAGCAGCTGGTGTTATTACTGCTGGTGGTACCTTGGGTATTTTGATTCCACCTTCAGTAATGATTATTGTGTACGCAGCGGTCGCTGGTCAATCGGTAGTGAAACTGTATGCAGCTGCGATGGTGCCAGGCTTCTTTCTCGCATTTTTATATTTGGTTTACATCATTGGCTGGGCTTTAATAAATCCTAAAGTAGCACCTAAACTGCCCCCTGAAAAACAACAGGTGCCTATTCCAGCGCCTATCCGTTTCTTGCGTGAGCAGTATTCACACAATATGTTTGTGGCAACTTTTAAAGCGCTATTTGCACCGGCGAAGTTTTTCAATGCGCCTGTTGATGCACGCCTCTCCTTTGGTAAAATTTTCAAAAATGTATTAGCGGCCTTAACCCCGTTCATTCTTGCTGCAGTCACTTTATGGGGAGTTTGGTGGTATGTCATCATCCATCAACAAGCTGAGCGTGATGCGCAAAATGTTCCCGTAGCCACTCAGGTTGCTAAAGTTGCTACTGCTGATAAAGCTGCGCCTGTAGAAGAAGGCTTGGTTTCACTAGATGCAACCTCCAACAACGTTAAAACCAAAGAGGTTGAAGAAGCTGATGCCCCATTAGTTGCTCTAGATGCTGCTGCTGGTGATGCACCAACTGCTGGCGCTGCCGAACCTGAAGCTGCTGTTGGTCCGCCGGAAAACTTTGAACTGTATTTTGGATTAAGCTCAGTGCTCTTACTCTTGTTGCTCATCTACTACTACATTAAGCTAGATGAAGAGCAGTTTGAAATTCTGAAACTGTTAATTGAGTCAGTGATGCCTTTAGGTCTTCTCACTATTTTGGTTTTAGCGGTGATCTTATTGGGTATTACTACCGCAACTGAATCAGCCGCAGTGGGCGCTTTTGGCGCGTTTATTCTGGCGTTTCAAGCGGGCACATTAAACTTTGATCGTACCAAGCAGGCGGTTTTTCTCACTGCTAAAACTACCTCAATGGTGTGTTGGCTGTTCGTTGGGTCGGCTTTATTCTCCGCTGTCTTCACGATTCTGGGTGGTCAATCGATCATTGAAAAATGGGTGCTCATGTTAGATCTGACGCCGATTCAGTTTATGCTGCTTTCGCAAGCAATTATTTTCTTCCTTGGCTGGCCTTTAGAGTGGACTGAGATTATTGTGATTTTCGTGCCAATTTTCTTGCCGTTGTTGGCGCACTTCCAAATCGATCCTTTGTTATGGGGTACCTTGGTCTTTGTGAATTTACAAGCCGCTTTCTTATCGCCACCGGTTGCAATGTCGGCCTTCTATCTCAAAGGGGTATCACCGCCAGGTGTCACGCTCAATCAGATTTTTGCGGGCATGATGCCTTATATGTTTATCGTAATTGCGTGCATGGTCTTTATGTATATTTGGCCAGGCATGACGCTGTGGTTACCGAAGTTTCTTTATGGGGGCTAGAAAGCTCGATTGAGAATACTTTTTTTGATAAGTAAAAAAGCGCCTTAAAAAGGCGCTTTTTTACTGCTTCGCTGACATCGCCATATGGGTATAGGCCATCTTTAATAATAGGCAGGAGATATTTTGGGTAAGTCCCTTTTTAATCATCTGACCCAAAATATGTTCGTGCTCTGTATTTTGTTTGGCTAATAAGTCTCGAAGCATTGAGGCTGTAAAGGCTGAGCCTGCTTGGGTTAAGAGCTCGGTAGCCTTTTTACGTGCTTGCTCTGCTATTGAAAATCCAGTCGCTTGCGCAATCGCGCAACATTCTGCATACATTTCGAGGGCCAATTCTTGGCCATAGGGCGTAGCGACAATTTGCCCAACCGAGCCTTGACAGAGGGTTGTCATGCCCGCTAAAGTAGCTAAGAAAACCCATTTATCCCACAAAGCTTGTTCAATCTGCTCGCTATAAACATGATCAAAATCGGCTTTTTGACATAGCGCAAAAAATGCTCTTGCTAAGATCTCATGTTCAGGGTCACGATGCCCGACTGTCAGGATATGCAAATCACTTAATTGCTTTACCGAGCCAGTAGCAGTAATCGTTGCTGCAATATGCGCTACTCCGCCCATCACTCGCGCTCTACCAAATTCTTGATCTAAGGTGTTGAGGTGCGTAAAACCATTTAAGAATGGTAAAAATACAGCTTTGGGGCCAATATTTGCAAAGTCTTTTAAGCAATGATCTAAATCAAATGCTTTCGGCGCTAAAATAACCAGGTCATAGATAGGCGTTAATTGATCTATAGTAATTGATTGTGGATGAATGAGAAAACTGCCTCGAGGTGTTTCAATCGTTAAGCCATTGGCTTGAATATGCTCATGACGGTTAGGGCGCAGAAGATACGTAATATCTGCCCCAGCCTGAATCAGTTTTGCGCCAAAGTAACCGCCAATGCCGCCTGCACCAACAATTAATATTTTCATTTTTTGCTCATTTATAACGGTTAATGAGCAATCTAAGCGTTTTGCTTCAGTAGCTCGCTATTTGTTTTACCTAAAGCCAAAGTAAATAGGTTTTGCCAATATTGAAATGCGACAACCTCTTTTTCATGAATTTCAAGTTCAAGAAATGCAGGATGGCGAATCAATGAAAACCAAATACGACAAAACATTTTGTCCTCAATGCGGCCTGGTTTTGCAATAAATATAATTTCCTCTAAATCTGGAATCATTTCATAAACTTCTTCTTTGCCAAGCATTTCGGGCTTATCTCTACTCATGCGCATTAATTCCAGCATCACTCGACCTAATTGATCGTAATGACCATTCCAACACTCAATCTCAGACTCAGCCAATTTACGCTGACCTAAAGATTTCCTAGCGAAACTACTCCAAGCTTGCGCTAAATCAAACTCGGTCTTAATCTTAGCATTCTGAATTGTGCTCGACAAGGATGTAGCTTTCATCGACTCTAGCGCGGCATCGCTCTCGAAACTGTAATCCACAATCATCAACGGTTTGGCTGTTTTTTCGAGACGCAGGCGATAGTCTTGCGGTGGTTTTTCTAACTTACTCAATACAATCTTCCTCTAAGCAATGGTCTCTAGCGAGGTCTCTAAAGCGCTTGCTGGCACACCATTTTCCCATGGAACATCGACTGGATAATCTGTTAATAAACAATCATCTGGCAAACAGATAATGGGCTCAAAATTACGATGGGCAATATATTCAGGGCGCTTATGGCGACGAATATGATTTGACACTGCACATAAGCTTAGATACACGCTGATCCGATTCCAAGGCGATAAATTGCTTGAGGATGCATGAACCAAACAACTGTGAAATAAAATCATTGATCCTGCTGGTCCAGTAGGGCTAATAATGCCACCATTTTTGTCCCCTGCACGAGCCACCAATTGCGAAATTAAATCATTGTCTACTGTCCACAATGGATAGCTGGTAGTCGTTAAATCATGTTTAGCGGCTATCACCCCACGCTTATGGCTTTGCGGAATAAGCATCAGTGGGCCATTAAAGGCATTTACATCGTCTAAAAAAATCGCCACGTTCATCGCTCGCGCGGTAGGCATCATATCGTCATTTAACCAAGTACCGTAATCTTGGTGCCACTGCCAGACATCACCGTCAAAAGCCATCTTGCCGTTAATCTTAAATTGATGCATGTATAGCTGTTCGCCCAATAAGTCCTCAATTGGCTTAATCATTCTGGGATGCTTACCCAATTTAGCAAAAGGCCTACTAATTAAATGTGCAGCAAAATTGGTTCGTACTGATTCGCTGTCTTTTTCGCGCACGTTATAAGCTTCTTTGCGACTATACAACTCTGGTACAGCATCGGTCAGAGTTTTTACTTCGCTCGAGCTAAATAGGCTGGGAAAAAATAAATAGCCTTCCTTATCAAACTGCGCTAGTTGTTCTGGGGTGAGATGCATTTCGGCCTCGTAGACTCTTTTTTAACAATAAGTGAAAGTGTAATCAATTAATGAAACACTTGGTGAAAAAGGCAGCCCTGCCTATAGCAACCATCAGGGAAAGCCCTAGTACTCCTCAAAGCTATGCGCCTGCTATGGCAAAAAAAATGTAAAAATAGCAGCAATTTCATCGAAAGGTTTTATATGTCACTCATTCAACAATTGAAACAGCGTGCCACCGAGGGTAAGCCAGTGCGGGTTGGCATTATTGGCGCAGGTAAGTTTGGCTCGATGTATTTGGCACAAGTGCCTAGAACGCCAGGAATTCATTTGCTCGGCATTGCTGACTTATCACCTCAACGGGCGCGCGATTCCTTGTCTCGGGTTGGATGGGATGCTGGTCAATATGATGCCTCTTCATTTGAAAATGCTTACCAAACTGGCAAAACCTTTATTACTGACGATGCCGAGAGTATGATTGCCAACCAACATCTTGAAGTCATTATTGATGCTACTGGTAGCCCAGCAGCAGGAATTCATCATACCCTGAAATGCTGTGAACATGGCAAAGATATCATCATGGTGAATGTAGAAGCCGATGTGCTGGCGGGTCCCTATCTGGCTAAAAAAGCTGCAGAAGCTGGCATTATTTATTCAATGGCATCTGGCGATCAGCCATCCTTAATTGCTGAATTAGTTGATTGGGCTGAAACGATTGGCATGGATGTAGTGTGCGCAGGCAAGGGCACAAAATATTTACCGATCTATCACCAAGCTACTCCTGACACAGTGTGGGGACACTACGGTTTTACCCCCGAGCAAGTTGGTAGCGGTGACTTTAATGCACAAATGTTTAATTCTTTTTTAGATGGCACCAAGTCTGCACTTGAAATGGCAGCGGTATCAAATGCTTGTGGATTACGGCCACCAAAAAATGGCTTGTTGTTTCCGCCCTGTGGTGTGGATGATTTGCCCACCATCTTAAGACCAGAAGCTGATGGTGGCATCTTGCCCTTTAAAGGCACTGTTGAAGTAGTCTCTTCTGTTGAGCGTGATGGTCGCCCTGTCTTTCGAGATTTACGTTGGGGCGTTTATATTGTCTTTGAAGCACCGAATGAATATGTCCGTAACTGTTTCTTACAGTATGGCCTTAAAACTGATGCCAGTGGCTGGTATTCGGCAATGTATAAGCCTTATCACTTAATTGGCCTAGAGCTTGGCATCTCGGTTGCGAGCGTGGCTTTGCGCAGAGAAGCAACGGGCGCAACTACCACCTTTAACGGTGATGTCGTGGCTACGGCTAAGCGCGATTTAAAGATTGGAGAAATGCTGGATGGCGAAGGTGGTTTTACCGTCTACGGTAAATTAATGCCTGCTACTGATTCCTTAGCAATGGGCGGCTTACCCATTGGGTTAGCTCACCGTTTGCCGCTCAAGAATGCTGTGGCAGCAGGTAATCCCGTTTGCTGGAATGATGTCAATTTTGATATCAGTAATGAAGCGATTCGAGTACGGCGCGAAATGGAATCGATATTTAAAAAATAATTCAATAAATAAATTTTTTTTATTAGGGCAAAGGCAAAGCAGTTTTGTAAGAGACTTGCTTTAATGCAAAACTAGAACGAATTTTTTCTATTCCTGCAATGGGGGTTAATTGCTCCAGAATAAATTTTTCTAAATCGCCAATATTGGATACAGCAACACGAATTAAATAATCGCAATCGCCAGTCATTAAATAGCATTCCATTACTGCGTGCTGCTCGGCAATACGTCGCTCAAATTCAGCGAGGGCAGTTTTTGACTGCTCTTTTAAGCTGATCGAAATAAATACATTTAAATCAAGTCCTAGGGCCTTGGGGTTAGCCAAGGCTACATAACGCTGAATTACTTGATTTGCCTCTAGCGCACGCACTCGCAATAAACAAGGTGAAGGTGATAAATGCACGCGCTTAGCCAAGGCCACATTACTGAGCGAACTGTCATTTTGTAGTTCTTGCAAGATTCTTAAATCAATGGCATCTAGTTGCATAAAGTTCTATAAAAATGGTTTATTTAGCATTTTATGCTTAATTTCATGGTATTTGACCATAATTTGCAATCCTATTTCAGAGCACTCTTTGTATATTAATAGCTATGCAAAACCCTCACGATATCGATCCAACTGAAACTGCTGAGTGGGCGGAAGCGTTTATTAATTCCATTACTGCAAATGGCGAAGAGCGAGGCAAGCATTTGCTCGATATGCTAATCCGCACCGCCCATCAACAACAAATTGGTTGGTCTCCTGAATTAGTTACACCCCTAGTAAATACGATTACGGTAGCCAAGCAAGGGGTATTTCCCGGCGATCTGGCAATCGAAGAAAAAATTGCTTCCTTGATGCGTTGGAATGCGCTGGCGATGGTTGCAAAAGCGAATACTGCTTATGGCGAACTTGGTGGTCATATTGCTAGCTACGCAAGTGCAGCTGATTTATTCGAAGTGGGATTTAATCACTTTTATCATGGTCGCACATCCGAGCACAATGGCGATTTAGTATTTTTTCAGCCTCATAGTGCACCTGGCGTCTATGCCCGCGCCTATCTTGAGGGGCGCTTAACTGAACAAGATCTAGCGCATTACCGCCAAGAAATTACGGCTGCAGAAATTGGTGTGCAGGGCTTATCAAGTTATCCCCACCCATGGCTCATGCCCAATTTTTGGCAGTTTCCTACTGGCTCAATGGGCATTGGCCCCATCAGTTCAATTTATCAAGCCCGTTTTATGCGCTACTTAAGCCATCGCAATTTACTCGACTGCTCGCAGCGCAGAGTATGGGGGGTGTTTGGTGACGGCGAAATGGATGAGCCCGAGAGTATGAGCGCCCTCACCTTGGCCTCGCGTGAAAAATTAGATAATTTAACGTGGGTAGTGAACTGCAATCTACAACGTTTAGATGGCCCCGTTAGAAGTAATGGCCGCATTATTGACGAATTAGAAAAATTATTTCGTGGTGCCGGATGGAACGTTATTAAATTAGTTTGGGGTAGTGATTGGGATGGTTTATTTGCGCGCGATCATTCGGGCTCATTAGTACGTACACTTTCAAATACAGTTGATGGTCAAATGCAAACTTTTGCTGCTAAAGATGGGCGTTTTAATCGTGAAAATTTTTTCGGTCAAAGCCCTGAGTTAGCTGAACTAGCGCAAGGCATGACAGATGAACAAATTGATCGACTAAAACGTGGTGGTCATGATATTGTGAAAATTTATGCTGCTTATGAAGCTGCAGCAAAGCATACAGGTCAACCCACGGTGATTTTGGCGCATACGAAAAAAGGCTATGGGATGGGGCACGCCGGTCAAGGAAAAATGACCACGCATAGTCAGAAAAAATTTGATGAAGAAGCGTTAATTGGGTTTCGTAATCGCTTTAACTTACCACTCAGTGATACCCAAGTAATCAATTTAGATTTTTATCGGCCAAGCGAGGATAGTAAAGAAATGCAGTATCTGCAGCAACGCCGTGCTGAGTTAGGCGGCTATTTACCTAAACGGGTTATCGACTGCGAGCGCCTATCCATTCCACCGCTTGAATCTTATGCTGGGTTTGCCCTAGCTCCAGACGATAAATCAATGTCAACTACCATGGCCTTTGTGCGACTCTTGGGTAATTTACTGAAGACCCCAGAGCTCGGCGCGCGAATTGTGCCCATTGTGGCTGATGAAGCACGTACATTTGGTATGGCCAATTTATTTAAACAGGTAGGTATTTATTCTAGTGTTGGGCAATGCTATGAGCCTGAGGATATTGGTTCCGTATTAAGTTATCGCGAAGCCTTAAATGGGCAAATTTTAGAAGAAGGTATTAGTGAAGCGGGTGCTATTGCCAGCTGGACTGCGGCTGCAACTAGCTATGCTAATCATGGCTTTGCCATGCTACCTTTTTATATTTATTACTCTATTTTTGGTTTTCAGCGTGTCGGTGACGCTATATGGGCTGCAGCCGATCAACGTGCACGCGGATTCTTATTGGGTGCAACTTCGGGGCGTACTACTTTGGGTGGAGAAGGCTTGCAACATCAAGATGGTAGTAGTCATTTAGTTGCTGCCACCATTCCCAATTGCAAAGCCTATGATCCGGCTTTTGCTGGAGAATTAGCTGTCATTATTGATGCCGGTATGCGTGAAATGTTAGCCGATCAACGTGATGTCTTTTATTACATTACGCTCATGAATGAAAACTATGCACAAACCAACTTGTTGCCTGGTAAAGAAAAAGACATTCTGGCGGGAGGGTATCACTATCAAAAAGCATCCCGTAATGCTAAACAAAGAGTTACTTTACTTGGCTCTGGTGCAATCTTGCTCGAAGTCATCAAGGCTGCAGAATTATTAAAACAAGCAGACATTGAAGCTGATATTTTTAGCATAACGAGTTGGAGCGAGCTGGCACGTAATGGCCAACAAAAATTGCTAGCAGTTTTTGCAGATAATGATGGTGGCGATGGGGTGGATAAGGGCCTAACTGAAGATCAAGCTGCCTTTATTACCTCACTGCTAGCGAATTCAGCTGGCCCTATTATTGCCGCAACTGATTATGTTCGGGCAGTACCAGAAAGTATTCGCGCCTACATGCCCAGCCATCGCAACTACTTTACCTTAGGTACAGATGGATTTGGGCGCAGCGATACTCGGGCTGCTCTGCGTGAGTTCTTTCAAGTTGATGCTGCGAGTATTGCTAAAGCAGCACAATTCTGTCTTCATTCAGGCGCGAAGATTAATTCAAGCGCAGGTTTTCTTTAAGCGGGTTGATTTAAGCTTCAAGTAGTTGCTTAAAGCTATTCACCAATACTGCTGATGGTTGTGCGCCTTCAATCAGGTGCTGATCATTTAAAATAAATGCTGGCACCCCATGAATTCCTAAATTTTGAAAATTCTGTTTTTGTGCGCGAACTTCTTCTGCAAATTCGTTCCCCTCTAGCACTACTTTCGCACGCGCCTGATCTAAAGCTGCTCGACCAACGGCCGCTAGTACATTGTCTACATCATCCATACTGACGGCTAAACAAAAATAGGTATTGAGTAATTCTTTTTTGAGAGCCGCTTGAGCAGGTAAACCACATTCTTTAGCAGCCCAATATAAAAGACGATGGGCATTAAAGGTGTTGTAAATTCTTTTTCTACCAGCGGGATGAAAAGTAAACCCCACCTCTGCAGCCCGCGCTCGAATACGCGCTTGATTCACCTGTACTTGCTCAGAAGAAAGGCCATATTTTTGTGTTAAGTGCTCAACCGCATCTTGACCACCCGCTGGCATATTGGGGTTGAGTTCAAACGGCTGAAAATGGATTTCGAATTCAGCTTGATCGCCCATTGCCTCGATGGCTTTATTAAGCTCGCCATAGCCCACTGCGCACCATGGGCAAGCCACATCGGAGACAACATCAATTTTTATTTTTGGCTTCATGATTTGATTATTTCATGTTATTTAATATTGCTTAATATTACAGTTAAATCGCGTGGAACGATAGGTGGGGAAATGAAAAACGCCCGATCTTTTGAATCAGGCGTTTTTATATTACTCATGTACTGCACAAAGAGACAACAATTACATCATGCCGCCCATACCGCCCATGCCGCCCATATCACCCATACCGCCGCCTGACATACCGCCGCCAGACTCATCTTTAGGCGAATCACAAATTGCACAATCTGTAGTTAATAAGAGCGCAGCCACAGAAGCAGCATTAACCAATGCGGTCTTCGTTACTTTGGTTGGATCAATCACGCCCTGAGCAACTAAATCGCCATACTCGCCAGTCGCAGCGTTATAACCATTATTACCTTTACTAGCTTCAACAGCATTGACTACAACACTAGCTTCATCGCCAGCATTAGAAACGATAATGCGTAATGGCTCTTGCATTGCACGCAAGACAATACTGATACCAGCATCTTGGTCAGCGTTGTCGCCTTTGAGGCCTTTAATGCCTTGCATCGCACGAATCAATGCTACACCACCGCCAGGCACAATGCCTTCTTCAACGGCTGCACGAGTTGCATGCAAAGCGTCGTCAACGCGGGCTTTTTTCTCTTTCATCTCGACTTCAGTAGCGGCACCAACCCGAATGACTGCAACACCGCCAGCTAATTTAGCGACACGCTCTTGCAATTTTTCACGATCGTAATCGCTTGTTGCTTCGTCAATTTGCACACGGATATTTTTAACGCGTGCTTCGATAGCTTTAGAATCGCCTGCGCCATCAATAATGATGGTGTTTTCTTTGCCAATTTCAACTCGCTTGGCTTGACCTAAATGCTCAAGTGTAGTTTTCTCTAAAGTTAAACCTACTTCTTCAGCAATCACTTGGCCACCAGTCAAAATTGCGATGTCTTCGAGCATGGCTTTGCGACGATCGCCAAAACCTGGCGCCTTCACTGCACAAGTCTTCAAAATACCGCGAATGTTATTAACTACTAATGTTGCTAAGGCTTCGCCTTCAACATCTTCAGCAATAATCATCAGCGGACGACCTGACTTAGCTACTTGCTCGAGTACTGGGAGCAAATCACGAATGTTGCTGATTTTTTTATCAAACAACAGAATGTAAGGGGTTTCTAAAATCGCCACTTGCTTTTCTGGTTGATTAATGAAGTAAGGCGAAAGGTAACCACGATCAAATTGCATACCCTCAACGACTTCTAATTCGTCTTCAAGTGATTTGCCGTCTTCAACAGTAATAACACCTTCTTTGCCCACTTTTTCCATTGCTTCGGCAATACGTTGACCGATGCTATGGTCACTATTTGCCGAAATTGAGCCTACTTGTGCAATTTCTTTGGTGGTGGTGCAAGGCTTACTAATTTTTTTCAATTCGATCAAAGCGGCGCTTACTGCCTTATCAATGCCGCGCTTTAGATCCATTGGGTTATGGCCAGAAACTACATATTTCATGCCTTCACGCACAATCGATTGCGCCAAAACAGTTGCTGTTGTTGTACCATCACCAGCGATATCCGCGGTTTTGGAAGCAACTTCTTTGACCATTTGTGCGCCCATATTTTGTAGCTTATCTTTTAATTCAACTTCTTTCGCTACGGTTACACCGTCTTTAGTGATGGTTGGGCCACCAAATGAACGCTCAATAACGACATTGCGACCTTTAGGTCCTAGAGTTACTTTTACTGCATTTGCGAGAATATTCACGCCTTCGACCATTTTGGTCCGCGCGCTATCTCCAAAAACTACGTCTTTTGCTGCCATGATTAAATTCCTTTCGTAAAAGCTCGATTACTTTTGGACAACTGCCATGATGTCTTCTTCGCGCATCACGAGAAGCTCATCGCCGTCAACTTTGACAGTTTGACCAGCATATTTACCGAACAAAACTCGGTCGCCAACTTTGACGTCGGGTGGGTTTAATTTGCCACTATCGTCACGCTTACCGGCTCCAACAGCCAAAATTTCTCCTTGGTCTGGTTTTTCAGCGGCTGCATCTGGAATCACAATTCCTGAAGCAGTTTTGGTTTCTTGATCTAAACGCTTGATGATCACTCGATCATGTAAAGGACGCAGATTCATTCCTTCTCCTAAGTTAGTAATTGTTAACTAAATAAAAACCCTATATACATCATGGAGTTATAATTACTCTACAACTAGATAAAAGCAGAGAATCCTTAATTCCAACAAATTATTGGTGAAATTGCTGCTTTAGCACTCATTTGTAGAGAGTGCTGATTATATAACTCCCTTTCTGCTTTTTTCAAGGGGGAGACGCCTAAAAAGACTGAATGTAGGTCATTTCCTACATAAAAATCAGTCTTGCCCGCTTATAACCCCCGACTGACCAAAATAGACTGGGCAGTTACCGATTGGAGAACGCTGATGATCCCAAAGTCCCGGCTGTATACGCTAGTAAAAAGCTGGAAGAATAAGCCCTTCCAAGCGGTGCATGATGCTGGTTCCACAACCTTAGGATCTGGGCTCAACGACCCAGTTCGCCTTGAGGCCGAGGCCCTATGGTCAAAAAGACAGTCGATTAGTTATGAACCTATCTTTAACCATTCTGGTAGTAAGTTGTGTGGAGTGCTTTTTCAGCCCTTACTTCAAGCGGCTGATCCCCAAGTTTTACGACTCTTTATGGATGGGCTTGATGCCATTCAATATTGGCAAAGTTTGAGTAAGCCTATTCCTACTATTCTGCCTATTACTGCTAAAACACTGTGCGAGCCAAATCAAGTCGATGCTATTAGCGATTTAGTTTTAAATTCGCGCTTACCGGTTGGTCTAGTTGCTTTAGGAATTATTAATCTTCCCTCAGCACAGTTTTGGTCTGACTATCAAATTGGTTTAGCGCGTTTACGCAGAATTGGGCTAATGCTACATCTACTGCATTTTTCAGGCTCACAACAAGAACTCCAACATATCGATGAAATGCGCTTTGACGGTGTCCATCTTAGCGCTCAGCAATTGCGTACAGATCAAGTAGAACAACAAGCAACTCTGCAACAATCAATTTCTGCTCTTAGCGCTATCTGCCAAAAAAATTATGGCGCTATCTACATCAGCGGAATTTCTCTCATTAGCGATCTTACGACTGCGCAATCATACGCAGCGCGCTATTGTTATGGTGGCTTAATGATGCCGCCAGTAAGTCGTCATCAATTATTACAAATCAATGATAGTCGCCTGGCAAAAGCCATCTTTTCAGTAAAGCCCCAATAAAACCCACAACGGAGACAAGCTATGAGAAAAAGCGTTATGTTAGTCGATGACCATCCTGCAATGCTGATGGCATTAAAAAGTATTGTGCATGAAAAACTCTTATTTGAAGTTGCTGCTCAAGCCCAAAACGGCGAAGAGTGTATGCAAATGATTAAGCAGACTAATCCAAATATTATTATTTTAGATTTAGATATGCCAAAAACCGATGGCTTTGATGTTATTAGGCGCATCGGCTTAATGTATCCCGAAATTCGTATTCTAGTTTTATCTAGCCTTGATGAGGGTGTTTACGGCGGTCGCGTTCGTTCACTGGGTGCACACGGCTTTGTGAATAAAACGGCTAATGCCGATATTATTATTTCTGCTTGTATTGCCGTATCACAAAACTATACGTTTTTTTCCCATGGCAGAAATGGTGTCGGCGCACTAACTGATGAAGAAAAGCTGAAACTTATTTCTGATCGCGAACTACAAATCATGAAGTATTTAGGTCGTGGTAGTAGTAATCAACAAATTTCAGATATATTACATATTAGTAGCAAAACAGTTGCTACATATAAAGCCCGTATCTATGACAAACTCGGTATTAATAATATTGCCGATCTTATTTTGTTTTGTCGAAACAATAACATTATTGAAGGTTAATGAAAGATAGGTCATTGAACGCTCGCCAATGGTGCGGCGACTTATACGCTAGCTTGTTTCAGTTAGTTTTTGCGGTATTTTTTTTACTCAGTGGCCTTACTAGTGCGCTAGCTCATGACCTCTTTAATACAGATGAGACTCAGTGGATTAAATCTAAGCCAATTGTGCGCTTTAGTATTCATGAAAAAAATGCCCTCCAGTTGCACCCAGGTGATGGCAAAGAATCTGCGGGGTCTTTCCATCAACTTCTTAATCAATTGCGCGGGCATACCCAGCAACAGTATCAGGCTCTTTGGCGCAAAGGGGCAGATGATGGCTTAAGTGATTTATCCCAAGACAAGGTTGATTTTATTATTGACCCGCCATATGCTTGGTTAGTTCATCATTCTGCTAGTCCATTAGATAGCATCTTAGTCAAGACTATCCTACACACTTCGCCTCAACATGCACCTGCTGGTTTAGTCGGCCATCAACTTGTTTTTATTATCAGCTTCGTGCTATCTTTGCTTAGTCTTGCGCTTGCATACTGGATTTGGAGTTTGAAGCAACTCCATCGAGGACAAGCTAGTATTGTGCAAAATTTGGTTGAGCAAAAAAAAATTGCAGAGCACGCAAATGCTGCTAAATCGGCTTTTCTTGCAACACTAAGCCATGAAATAAGAACCCCCATGAATGCCATTTTGGGAGTACAAGAACTGCTCCTAAAAAGCGCTCGTTTTCCTGCAAGTGAAAAATCTCTTTTAAAAAATGCGCACCGCTCGGCCGAGGGCTTGCTTGGCATGCTAAATCAAGTACTTGATTTATCAAAAATCGAAGCCGGAAAACTTACTTTACATCCTATACCGCATTGTTTAAAAAATGTAATTACAGAAATTGATGCTACTTTTTCTACGCTGGCAAGCAAACGAGACTTGCAATTAATCAGTTGTCTAGACCCAAGCATTGCTGAAGTTTTATTAGTAGATGCCATGCGACTACGACAGGTTTTACATAATTTATTAAGCAATGCAATTAAATTTACTGAGGAAGGAAGTATTTATTTTTCAATTAGTGTTTTAGCCGACGATCATGCTGGCCAATTAATTGAATTCAGGGTTATCGATACAGGTATTGGTATGACTGAAGATGAAATTAGCCATGCGCTACAACCATTTGAGCAAGTACTGCAAACTACTAAAGTTGCTAATAGTAGCGCTGAATGTGGCAGTGGGCTAGGTCTAGCTATTTCTAACCAACTAATTGCCTCTATGGGCGGGTACTTACATTTTGATAGCGCCCCTAACAAGGGAAGTGCTATTTATTTTTCATGTGTTTTTCCTCGTACTACCCAAAACCCACACGATTACCATTTTCAAGCTATCGATACGCCCCATTTCCAACACTTTACTAATTCAATGGGTCAGACTATTCGGGCCTTATTAGTTGAAGATCACCCAGCTAGTCGTGAAATTCTTTCCCTACAACTGCAAGCGCTTGGCATTGATGTCACCGTTTGTGCTAATGGTAAAAATGCCCTTGCTTATTTTCAGAATAAACGCTTTGATTTATTGCTTACCGACCAATCGATGCCAGGCATGAAGGGTGAAGAACTCGCTAATTTATTGCGCCAACAGGGCTATCAAGACTTAATCATCATTGGTGTGACGGCAGATATTTATGCCATTGAAGCACGCCAGCGCTTTTTATCGGCCGGCATGAATGCTGTCCTAATTAAACCTATAAGTATTATGACCCTAGAAAATCAATTAGCACATTATTATCAAGCAGATAGTAGTCCAAATATACAAAAATTAAAACCTATAAAATCTTTTTTTCCACTGGGACTTAAGTCGGGCCATCATTCACCAACCGAATTATTAATTTTGAATGAGGTGCTTAAGGTTCATCAAGACTGCCTACAGTCACTCGATAATAAATTGCTAGACCCAAAAGAGCTAGCTCATTTTTTACACAAAATTAAAGGCGGGGCCTTACTAATTAATGATGCTGAATTTATTGCGGCTTGCGTACTTCTTGAGCATGAACTGCAATTAGGCATACCCGATGTTAGTCATCAATTGCAGCTCTTGCTTCAGCGAGAAAATAAGCTGATTGAGGCTATTAGCGGCGCCCACATACAAAACAATTAAATAAAAAGCGGCCCAAAAGTACGGCCGCTTTTAAATGCTACTGCCTGACTGCTCTGCTACTATGCTGCAATTAGCTTTTACTGCAATCACCTTTTATTTACTGCATCCTTAAAGGCTTTCCCAGCTGCAAATTTCACTGTTTTTGAGGCGGCAATCTTAATTGCTTCGCCCGTTTTAGGATTACGTCCCATTCTGGCCGCACGTGAGCCAGCCGAAAACCCACCAAAGCCTACCAATTGCACAGCATCCCCTTTGGTAATGGCAGTTTTAATAGTCTCCAAAGCAATATTTAGCACCTCATCTGCTTTCGCTTTACTAAGATCGGCGCCTGCTGCGATTGCATCAATTAAATCTGATTTAGTCATACTATCTCCTCAATAAATACCGCGAATTCACTTTTTGCAGGCTTGTGGGCCTGAACTTTTTGCCTAGAATGTTCTAGATCGGTGTCACTGAGGTTTATGCTATCAAATAATTTACCTAAATACGGCAAATTTGCTCAATTTTTTTATTTCACCTCTGCTTGTGCCAATAAACCACGCATTTTTACCCCTAAAAAATCGCTCCCTAAACGGCTGGGACTATTTATTGCATTTTTTATTGGTGTTTATACTTACTATAATTATTTTGCTTTGCAACAATTCATGGGCTGCTGATGGTCTAAGCCCTAGCAAAAGCGCGATCCAAACACTCCCTAAAGTTGTCTTGGTTGCTCTAGATAAAAATCAATTGCCTACTAATGCCATTAGTGTCGTTATTACCGAAATACCCTTAAGTGTTAAGCCATCGAATAAATCTTTACTAGCGCCATATGAATTAATAAATTGGCGTGGTGATGTCAGCATGAATCCTGCATCAACTATGAAAATTCTTACCACTTTAGCTGCCCTAGATGTGCTTGGACCAAAGTACCGCTGGCGTACGCTGATTTATACCGATGGGGTGATTCGTAATGGCATTCTTAAGGGAAATTTATATCTGCAAGGCACAGGTGACCCCAAATTAAGTCCCGAATTATTGGCCAAGCTAATCGCCAATTTACGAGCATTGGGAATTAAAAAAATTGATGGAAATTTAATTTTTGACCGCAGTGCTTATGCACAAGATTTGTTAGATAGTAATTTAATTGATGGTGAGGCTCTACGTTCGTATAACGTGCAGCCCGACCCCTTACTGTTCGCTTTTCGTACCCTTTCGTTTCAGTTGAGTGCTAATAAAGCAGAGTCATTAATTGAGATTAACTACACTCCCGAATTAGCTCGCTTCAAAGTTATTAATCTTCTAAATCTTCAGTTGGGATCTTGTGATGATTGGCGAAAAGCGATTAACTTAGACATTAGTGTGAATGCTCCTTTGCGAAAGGGGGCAACTGCCATTACCGACTGGCAAGCGACTTTCACTGGCGTATTGCCTACTGACTGCCAAAAAGTACTTTATAACGTCGTGGCTTTTGACCCGAATACCTTTCTTTCGCTTGGTTTTACTGCAGCTTGGCAGTTGGCTGATGGTGAATGGCTTAAGCCTCCCCAAGGTAAAAGCGGCATAGTTCCAAGTACCTTAAGCCCATTACTACAATTTGACGGCACCAGCCTTGTAGATGCGGTGATAGATATTAATAAATATTCAAATAACGTGATGTCTCGGCAACTTTTTTTAACGCTGGCTTTAGAACAATTTGGTAAGCCAGCCACAGTAGCAAATAGCGAAAAAGTAATTCAAGAGTGGCTGAATCGATATGGCATGCAATTTTCTGAGCTAGTATTAGAAAATGGTTCTGGCCTATCACGCAAAGAAATGATTTCAGCGCAGCACATGAATGACTTATTAATAGCCGCCCGCTCCTTGCCTAATGGCGAGATATTTTTTAATAGCTTGCCCATTGCAGGCAATGATGGCACGATGAGAAATCGCCTCTTAAATAAAATGCGAAGCTGGCTGCATTTAAAATTACCTCCAGAGATTAGAATTAAAACTGGTAGCCTGGCCGACGTTAAGTCTATTGCAGGTTATGTACGCAGTAAATCGGGTAAGTTGTATGCCCTTACCTCCTTTATTAATCATCCTAATGCCTATCGTGGGCAAGAAGTTCATGATCAACTATTAACTTGGTTAGCAGAGGATGGTCCAGAGCCAAAAGCTGCGCGTTGAAGCCGGTCGCGCACGCCATCCCAAATTTCACCATTAGGCGGCTCGGGCATCAATATCGCAGCATATTGCTGCTGATCTAAGTCGCGTAAGCTGCGGTATAGTCCATTAGCAAAACTCGTATGTTCTTTTGGTATGGTAAAAAATTCGAGTTGAATGCTACTTGAAGCTGCATTGGCTACTGCGATTGACGCACTTTCGGTGCCCTGCCAACTACCCAGAGCTATACGTAATTTACCCAGATGATTTTTTGCAAGCAACTGCGCTGCTAACTTTTCTAAACTAGCCGTCACATGGTCGGCATGGTAAAGATATAAGGGTGTATTGGGTGCGTAGTGAGCTTTAAAGCTTCCCGATACCCGTGGGCTTATGGAGGGCTCTGAGGCGGTATTTAAAGGGCCAACTCGTAAACCTGTTTTAGCATAGATTGCTGCTGGTGTAATCGAACCAGGTCGCAATAAATACAGGCCATCACTACTGCTTAAATCAACAATCGTAGATTCAATGCCGAACTCACAATCACCGCCATCTAAAACCATTATTTCTGCTTGATCACCAAACTCAGCGTAAACATCGGCTGCTCTAGTTGGCGAGACTTTTCCAAATCGATTGGCGGAGGGGGCAACCAATGCACCACCAAATTGTTGCAGCAAAGTTTGCGCCACTAGATGATTCGGGGAACGAATAGCAACAGTTGATTGACCTCCTGTGATGGCATTTAAAACATGCTTATCTTTTTTAAATACTAAAGTTAGGGGTCCTGGCCAAAATGCACAAATTAATTGAAGGGCAGCTGGTGGTAAATCACGCACCCAAGGAGTTAATACTTGCAGCCATTCATTAGCACATGTTTCTGGGTTGACTTGTGGATTGGTTACTAAAAAACTTGGCACAGCAAGATGCACAATTAAGGGATGATTGCTGGGTCGCCCTTTTGTAGCGTAGATCTTTTCAATCGCAAGACTATTTTTAGCATCTGCCCCCAAACCGTAAACAGTCTCAGTTGGAAAGGCAACCAACTCGCCTTTTTTTAAACGCCGTACTGCCTCTGGAATCAAGGCTCAATACCTAAGTCGTTAGCAACTGAAGCAGCGGTTTGACGCGCCTCTGCCAAACTAGTGCCAAGGCAGTTAATGTGGCCCATTTTTCGGCCAGCCAGCGGTACTGACTTACCGTATAAATGTAATTTTGCACTGTCATGACTAAGCGCTTTCGCCCATGCAGGTTCTTGGGGTGCTTCCTCTGGGTTATTACCCGTAAACCATAAATCCCCCAATAAATTTAACATCGATACTGGCGTTAATAAGCGCGTATCTCCTAAAGGCAAGCGCGCCATTGCTCGTACCTGCTGTTGAAATTGGCTAGTGACACTAGCATCCATGGTGTAATGACCAGAATTATGGGGACGGGGGGCAATTTCATTAGCAAAAATTTCTCCACTCTTGAGAACAAAAAATTCAATACACAAAATACCAACATAATCTAAGCGCCGAATTAAAATTTTCGCCGCCTGTAGCACACGTTTTTCTTGATCTGAATTGAGTGAAGGAGCCGGTACTGTGCTGGTATGCAAAATACCATTGCGATGAATATTTTGTGCAATGGGATACACCACCACAGCATCATCATGGCCGCGGGCAACCAAAGCCGAGACCTCAAAGGCTAAATCCATAAGCTTTTCAAGCACGCAGGGAACTCTGCCGAAATCATCCCAAGCCTGTTTAAGTTCGACTAAAGAATGGACTGTTGCTTGGCCTTTGCCGTCATACCCTAAACGCGCTATTTTTAAAATCCCTGGTAGCAGAGTATCGTCGAGCCCATCAATTATTGCTGGGTTTTCAATGATGCAATAGGGCACAGGACCAAGATTTAATTCATGTCGCCATGCTGTTAAGAAGGCTTTCTCGGTAATGCGATTTTGTGCAATTGTAACTCCGTTACTACGTGGGGCTACGTATACTCCTAAAGCCTCTAACTGGTCAAGTGTTTGAGCCGGTACGTTTTCAAATTCGGTACTTACTGCCTGACAAAGTGTGGCCATTTCTTGTAAAGCTGCCGCATCGCTAAAATTGGCTAGTAAATGTTTTTCAGCAATAGCCCCTGCGGGGCTAAGTGGGTCTGGATCAAGAATACAAACTTTGTAGCCCATGGCTTGAGCTGCTTGAGTAAACATTCGCCCTAATTGACCACCACCCAACATACCTAAATAGGCTCCCGGTAAAATCGGGATTAAACTTTTAGCCATCTTGCCTCACTATCATGCCCCAGCATCCTTAAGTGCTCCGCTGTAATGTCATCGCACTAGCTTTGGCAGTTTGTTGAAGACGAAATGCATTTAATTTTTTACTTAACTCAGCATCATCTAAAGCTAAAGTTGCGATTACATATAAAGCTGCGTTTGCTGCGCCAGCCTCACCAATAGCAAAAGTCGCAACCGGTATGCCTTTAGGCATTTGTACGATGGAATACAAAGAATCTTCACCGCGTAAATATTTACTAGGTACAGGCACACCACAAATTGGTACAAGGGTTTTGGCAGCCAACATACCCGGCAAATGCGCTGCACCGCCTGCCCCAGCAATAATGGCTCGCAACCCTCTGGGTTGAGCTTGTTCGGCATAGCTAAACAGCGCATCTGGCATTCGGTGAGCAGAAAGTACTTGAGCTTCAAAGGGTACTGCAAATTGCTCTAACACTTGCGCGGCGGCCTCCATGGTGCTCCAGTCAGAATCAGAGCCCATCACAATACCAACAATTGGTTTCTTAGTGCTCATATGGTTTCCTCGCCAGATACTTTCGTTTATTAAGCTAATATTAATTAAGTTTTTGTTAAGCGCACTAACACTTCGCGATATTTTTCAGCTGTTTGATTAATCACTTCATCTGGTAAGTTTGGAGCTGGCTCCTGCTTGGGCCAGGGCTTGCCATCAATTAATATGGATTCGAGCCAATCGCGTATAAATTGTTTATCGTAAGAAGGTGGATTAATGCCTACCTGATAGGTCTCAGCAGGCCAAAAACGTGATGAGTCAGCAGTTAAAATTTCATCCATCAAAATTAATTGATGATTGGCATCTAAACCAAACTCAAATTTAGTATCAGCAATAATGATGCCGCGCTCAACTGCAAAGGCAGCCGCCTCTTGGTATAGCTGAATGCTAACGGTACGTATTTTCTCTGCTAAAGGCGCACCAATGCGCTTAACCATTTCAGCAAAGGTAATATTTTCATCATGCTGGCCAGCGGCCGCTTTTGCTGCAGGCGTAAAAATGGGTGTAGGTAATTTTTGGGCATTCTGTAAGCCTGCTGGTAATGTAATACCACAAACACTGCCACTCGCTTGATATTCTTTCCAGCCGCTACCCGCTAAATAACCACGCACCACTGCTTCGACCAAAATAGGCTGTAGGCGTTTAGCTACTACTGCCCTGCCTCGCACCTGCTCAAGCTCATCTACTCCCACAACCGACTCGGGATCAATCCCAGTGAGATGGTTGGGAATAATATGGCCCAGCTTTTGAAACCAAAAATTAGCCATTTGATTTAATACAATACCCTTTTCAGGAATGGGCTTACCCATAATGACATCAAAGGCTGATAAACGATCGGTAGTAATCATCAGCAGTTGATCGTCTCCAATGGCATATACATCACGCACTTTCCCTTTAGACAATAGAGGAAGAGATTGAATCGAGCTGGTATAGAGCGCTGACATCTTAATTGACAATCTGCGCTAACTCACCAGCCCGATAACGCGCAGCCATCTTTTCCAAGGAAATGGGTTTAATTTTGCTGGCTTGGCCCGCACATCCAAACTCGGTATAGCGCGCAATACAAATTAGCTTAGCAGCCTCACGAGCAGGCTTTAAATAATCACGTGGATCAAACTTACCTGGGTTTTCAAATAAATAACGGCGAATGGCTGCAGTCATAGCCAATCGAATATCTGTATCAATATTAATTTTACGTACGCCATTTTTAATGCCTATTTGAATTTCTTCAACTGGCACGCCATAGGTTTCTTTCATCTCGCCACCAAATTCACGGATGATGGCTAATAACTCTTGGGGTACACTTGAAGAGCCATGCATTACTAGATGCGTATTAGGAATACGCGCATGTATTTCGCGGATACGATCGATTGCTAAAATATCGCCAGTGGGTTTTTTGGTAAATTTATAGGCACCATGGCTAGTGCCAATGGCAATTGCTAAGGCATCGCATTGGGTCGCCTTGACAAAATCTGCCGCTTGCTCAACATCGGTTAGTAACTGTTCGCGTGTCATAGTGCCATCAGCGCCATGACCATCTTCTTTGTCACCCTTCATGGTTTCTAAAGAGCCTAATACACCTAATTCAGCCTCTACCGTAACACCAAGGGCGTGCGAGAGTTTGACCACTTCTTGAGATACTGCAATGTTGTAATCGTAACTAGCAACCGACTTACCATCGGCTTCGAGCGAGCCATCCATCATCACACTAGTAAAGCCACTGTCGATTGCAGCAATACAAACCGCTGGGCTTTGGCCATGATCTTGATGCATCACAATAGGAATATGCGGATAAGACTCAACCGCAGCCGAAATTAAGTGCCGTAAAAATGCCTCGCCGGCATATTTTCTAGCGCCTGCGGAAGCTTGCATGATGACCGGCGAGCCAACCTCGTCGGCTGCACTCATGATGGCTTGCACTTGCTCTAAATTATTAACATTAAAAGCTGGTAGACCATAATTATTTTCAGCTGCATGATCTAATAATTGGCGCATTGATACCAAGGGCATAGTAATCCTCTAAAAAATAAATAATGAGAGTAAATGAAGTTTAATCATTTCACTTTAACAATTTTTAACGTATTACTGCCGCCAGGCTCACCCATTGGCTCGCCAATGGTGAGTACGATGGTATCGCCTGACTGAATGGCGCCACTCATTTTTAAGCGCTCTTCTACTTGGCGTAAGGCTGTATCACGATCTTTACTAACTTTAATACTAATTGGGGTTACATTCCGGTAGGCGCTTAATGCTCTTTGGGTTGATACTTTTGACGTTAGTGCAAAAATGGGCACATGAATATTATGACGACTCATCCAAATGGGGGTTGATCCAGACTCGGTTAATGCGGCTATGGCAGCTGCATTTAAATGATGGGCGGTAAATAAGGCTCCCAAGGCAATTGATTGATCAATACGAGTAAAGGTTTGATCTAAAAAATCAGTATCTAAACGTACCTGTTCTGATTTTTCAGCCTCGATACAAATTTCTGCCATTTGTTCAATGGTTTTAACTGGGTAAAGTCCAGTGGCAGACTCTGCCGAAAGCATCACGGCGTCGGTACCATCTAAAACTGCATTGGCTACATCACTTACTTCTGCACGGGTTGGAACGGGCGCAGTAATCATCGACTCCATCATTTGAGTGGCAGTAATCGTAAACTTATCAGCTTGGCGAGCTAAACGAATCATCCGTTTTTGTAAGGCTGGTACGGCGGGGTTGCCAACCTCAATTGCTAAATCGCCCCGCGCCACCATAATGCCGTCGCTCTCACGAATAATGCTATCTAAGGCCTCTGGCACAATAGCCTCTGCCCGCTCAACCTTAGCAATTAACTTTACTTTGCCAACGCCATGTTTGGCGCTAGCTGCATCAGCTAAATTACGTGCAATTAACATATCCGCACCATCTTTAGGAAAGCTGATGGCAATAAAATCGACGCCCATCGCAATTGCTGCGTCTAAATCTTGAATATCTTTTTCGGTTAGGGCTGGAGCTGTTAAGCCACCGCCAGCGCGGTTAATGCCCTTGTTATTCGAAAGCGGTCCACCAAGCTCAACTACAGTATGAATCTCCTTGCCCTGCACGCTCGCTACACGCAAAACAATTAGCCCATCATTTAATAAGAGTCGATCACCGGCTTTGACATCTTGCGGTAAATTTTTGTAATCGAGACCAACTCGTTCTTCATTACCCAATTCACATGCTACATCTAAAATAAAACTTGCTCCTTCTTGCAGTTGTACTTTGCCATTAGCAAACTTTCCAACCCGAATTTTAGGCCCCTGTAAATCTGCCATGATGCCCACTTCCCGACCAATTTCGGCAGAAATCGTGCGCACTAAATTATGACGTGCCATGTGATCTGCAACGGTACCGTGAGAAAAATTAAGGCGTACAACATCGAGACCTGCGCGAATCATCTCGCGCAAAACCTCTGGCTTTTCGGAGGCTGGTCCGAGGGTAGCGATAATTTTTGTAGCTCTTAACATGCTGTCCTTTAGGGGGTTATTTATTATTTACTTCTTTGCATTTACTTCTTTGGCTCGCTCTTCCAGGACTGCAAAGGCGGGTAAAGTTTTGCCCTCTAAAAATTCAAGGAAGGCTCCGCCGCCGGTCGAAATGTAACTAACTTGTTTTTCAATACCATATTTAGCAATGGCAGCCAAAGTATCGCCTCCGCCTGCAATCGAAAACGCGGGAGAGTGCGCAATTGCTGCAGCCAACATTTTGGTACCGCCGCCAAATTGATCGATTTCAAATACTCCAAGCGGCCCATTCCAAACAATCGTACCAGCGTTAGCTAACATGATTGACAATTTCGCTGCTGCTTTTGGACCGATATCGAGAATCATATCGTCAGCTGCTACCTCATTAGCCGCAACTCGATTTGCTCTAGCTAAAGGTGATAGCTCATTAGCAACTACGACATCTTCAGGCATGGGTACATGAGCACCCCGTTTTTCCATCATTGCCATAATGTCTCGTGCCTCTTGTACTAAAGCGGGCTCGGCTAACGATTTGCCAATAGGCAAGCCTTTAGCTAACAAAAAAGTATTGGCAATACCCCCACCAACAATTAATTGATCAACTTTGCTTGCTAATGATTTTAAAATTGTGAGCTTACTAGATACCTTTGAGCCAGCGACAATGGCTACCAATGGCCGCTTAGGATTTGCCAGAGCACGACTAAGTGCGTCTAACTCTGCAGCCATTAACGGACCAGCACACGCAACTGGGGCAAATTGTGCGACTCCATAGGTGGTTGCCTCGGCGCGGTGAGCGGTGCCAAAGGCATCGTTAACATAAATATCGCATAAGGCAGCAATTTTTTTCGCCAAGACTTCGCTATTTTTCTTTTCCCCAATATTGAGCCGACAATTTTCTAGCAGCACCAATTCGCCAGGCTTTACCTCAAAGCCCCCATCAACCCAACCACTGATCAGCGCGACCTTACGATTTAATAATTCAGCAATGCGATGAGCCACTGGCGCCAAGCTATCTTCTGGCTTAAATTGCCCTTCAATGGGCCTTCCTAAATGAGAGGTAACCATTACTGCTGCGCCAGCATCAAGACAGAGTTGGATTGCTGGCATCGAAGCTCTAATACGCGTTTCTTCTGTAATCTTGCCGGTATCGTCTTGCGGCACATTTAAATCAGCGCGAATCAACACCCGCTTACCCTTTAATTGGCCAGCTGCCGCTAGATCGGTAAGACGCTTCACGTTAAAGAGGGTTTCAGGCATAGAAAGCGGCTAAAAATAAAGGAAATGGACTTCATTTTAATGAAAACCGACCGCCCTCACCACCTTCTTTGCAGGAGTGCTCATTAATAATGGGACCTGCTCTACAATAAGTGCTTTAGATGCCTTGCCAGCTTGGCTCATCGGGTCAAACGGGCTTTTCCTTCAATTGCTACAAAGGGTAATAACATGTCGATGTCTGACCGTGACGGTTTTATTTGGTTTGATGGGAAGATGGTTCCCTGGCGGGAAGCCAATATTCATGTGCTTACCCATTCGCTGCATTACGGTATGGGGGTATTTGAGGGTATTAGAGCTTATAAGACCGATTCTGGGCCGGCTATTTTTCGTCTCAAAGAGCACGTAAAGCGCCTCTTTAATGGCACCAAAATTTTCCAAATGCCCATTCCATATAATGAAGAGCAAATTACCCAAGCCATCATCGATGTCGTTAAAGCCAATAAATTATCGGCTTGCTACATTCGGCCAATTGTATTTATTGGCTCAGAAAAATTAGGTGTTTCGCCGACTGGCAACACCATTCATACCTCCATTGCTGCTTGGGAGTGGGGAGCTTACCTCGGTGAAGATGGCTTAAATAAAGGTATTCGGGTAAAGACCTCCTCTTTCACGCGCCACTTTGTTAACTCTTCATTAGTTCGTGCGAAAGCCTCGGGCTATTACATTAACTCCATTTTGGCGCACCAAGAGGTCGCCGCTAATGGTTACGATGAAGCCCTGTTGCTTGATACGGAAGGTTATGTCTCAGAAGGTTCGGGTGAAAATTTCTTTATGGTGCGTAATGGCATTGTCTATACCCCAGATCTCGCCTCATGCTTAGACGGAATTACCCGTGATTCGATTATTGACATTGCTCATGATCTTGGTTTTAAAGTCAAAGAAAAGCGCTTAACCCGTGATGAAGTTTATACCGCTGATGAAGCTTTTTTTACAGGCACTGCAGCGGAAGTAACACCAATTCGCGAACTCGATGATCGCACTATTGGTGACGGTTTAAAAGGACCAATTACTAAGCAAATTCAAGAGGTGTTTTTCTCCACGGTGTACGGTAAAAACGAGCGCTATAAATCGTGGCTAACGCTAGCTAATTAATTACTATGCAAGAAACCTTAAATTCAGATCTGAGTCCAGAGCCCATGTTGATTAATGGCAAAGATTTACCTTTGCATTGCCCGCCTAGATTAACTCCTTACTGGAATTTACATCCGCGCGTCTTTCTCGATATTGTCGATACTGGTCAAGTGAAGTGTCCTTATTGTGGAACTGAATATCGCCTCATTCCCGGAACCGCGCCCCACGGTCATTAACTCGGGGAGCCGCATCCTGATCATCGCTCCCAATTGGATTGGCGATGCAGTGATGAGTCAGCCTTTGATTGCAGCAATTAAGCAGGCTTTACCAGCTTGCGCAATTGATGTGCTCACAACGCCTTGGGTGGCGCCAATTTATCGCGCTTGCGTTGAAGTAAATCACCTCATTGAAGCGCCCTTACAACATGGCAAATTACAGTGGCAAGCGCGTCTGCAATTAGCCAAGCAACTACGCTTAGCTAATTACGCCTGCTGTTTTGTATTGCCCAATAGTTTAAAAGCTGCGCTCATTCCTTGGTTAGCAAAAATACCTGTGCGGATCGGTTACCGTGGAGAAATGCGCTTTGGATTAATTAATCAAGCCTTAGCTAACCCCTCTAAGGCTAACCGCACACCAATGGTAGAACACTATGCGAATTTATTACGGCTGTTACCCGGGTTCACTGCTTGGCCAATTAACACGAAGCCAGCACACTTGCATATTCCTACTGGCGATCAAATCGACATACAAGCTCGCTTTGGGCGCGAACAAATTGCGCTAGATGCGCTCTATGTGTTTTCACCTGGTGCTGAATTTGGTCCAGCAAAACGTTGGCCAATTGCCCACTTTGCCAAACTTGCCGCCCTAATTTTGCAGCAAAATGCGCGTGCCCATATCGTCATCTTAGGTGGTGATAGCGATGCTGAAATGGGCCAATTAATTCAGACACAAACTGCCTTACCAGCAGTTAGCGCGGCGCGGTTACATAATTGGTGTGGTACGACTAGCCTTAATCAAGCATTAGCCACTATTGCTAATTGCCAAGCAATGGTCAGCAATGATTCTGGTTTGATGCATGTCGCTGCAGCCCTACAAATTTTTCAAGTGGCTATTTTTGGCTCAAGTGACCCCCGCCATACTCCCCCACAATCGAGCAAAGCCCGCGTCATTTGGCTCCACTTATCGTGTAGCCCGTGTTACCAACGCACTTGCCCACTTGGTACCCTAGCTTGTTTGCAAGAAATTACCCCAGCGCAAGTTTTTGCCGCTTTAAATCTTTAGGATACCCACATGTCACGTCTTGCGCGCCTGTTTCAAAACGCCGATGAATTAGTCGATGCATGGCGTGAGGCTTTGGCACAGCGCAATGTACAAGGTGCCCTCGATCTTTGGTTAGACGATGACAACATAACTTGTGTTTTGCCTGAAGGACAACGCTTAAGTGGTCATACCTCAATTAGGCAAGGCTTAGAAAGACTTTTAGCGTCGCGCGCCCTTTTTCTTGAGCCAATTTACTGCATGTCACATACTACTTTAGGCACTGCTATTTACGATACTACTGAAGCCGTACACTTTGAGCACGATCAAGTTGAAGCAGAATTTTTCTTAAACATTACTTTAGTTATTTTGCAAGACAGTCAAGGTTGGCGCATTGCCCACTTACATGCAAGTCGCTCTACCGAAGAAAATTTTCCTCTTCCCACTAAACATCATGGCCTACATTAAGTCTTTTTCCTTAACTAGGTCGTCGTATTTGCTTGCCCTCATCCTGTTGTTGCTCTCGATACATACGTTGATAATCTCGAATACGAGCATCAATTGTGGATGCTTGATAAAAATCAGTTCCGCCAATCGAACGGGCAATTTTTAGTTGATCGATGGCATAAGGTAAAGCCCCTTCTAAAGCAAACTTTTCTGCTAAAGCAAAATGATGTAAAGCGGGTTTATTGTCTTGTCGATAAGCAGCAGCTAACAACGACCACCATAATGGCTCAGAAGCTTGTAGCTTAGTACGATTTTTGAGCCAGGTAATTGCTTCAGTATTGCGCCCAAGCTTAAGCTCCGCGTTGATCATTGCTACAGGGGCCGCATAAGACTGTGGAAATGCTTTCACACTTGCTTGAGCAATTTGCAAAGACTCTGCCGCTTTGCCCTTTGCTAAGGCTAATTCGGCAGAAGTGACATCCAATGAAATGCTTTGCCGCTGAATGGGCGAGCCTGGCGCAATGACGGCTTGGGTGATATTACGTGCCTTCTGTAAAAAACCTTCAGCCTGATCAATTTTGCCCTGCCGTTGAGCTACTAAGGCTAAGCCATAATAGCCCTCTAGCTGTTTTTCTGGTTGGGACTGCTTGCTCAAGCTATCAAAAATTAAGCGTAAATCGTATAAACCGCTCGAACTACTTTGTTGCTCAACTCGGGCGCGTGCTTTAATTAAATAAAATTCGATCGTGGGCGGTATATTACGCACAGGCACAACCCGAGCCCGATCTTGCATATCGGCAATACGATCGGTAGTTAAGGGATGGGTGCGCACATATTCTGGAATACCTTTATCCATAATGCCGGTAGCTTTTTGTAAACGCTGGAAAAACAAAGGCATCGCATTCACATCGTAACCGCTGCCTTGTAAAATTTCAAAGCCAATACGATCGGCTTCGCGCTCAGCGTCGCGTGAATACGATAATTGATTATTAATTGCCAGCGCTTGGCCTCCAGTAATTAATCCTTGTGCAGCAGCAGGATTTTTTGCCGCCGCTAAGGCACCTAACAAAGCACCTGCCAAGGCAATCATAGTATTAGTAGTCTGCTTATCCATTTGTCGTGCTAAATGCCGCTGCAATACGTGCCCCGTTTCATGACCCATTACCGATGCAACCTCAGACTCACTTTCTGCTGCCACGATTAGTCCAGTGTGAAAACCAATAAATCCTCCCGGTAAAGCAAAAGCGTTGATCGATGGGTCTTTCACAACGAAAACTTCATAATTGTAGGCAGCGCTACCCTGATTATTAGCGCCCCCCAATTGTAATTTTTTGGCTGCTTGTAATAGGCGCCGTTCCATTTCATTTAAAAAATCATAAATAGGTAAGTCATCTGAATAATCGGGATCAGGTCGAATTTCTCGCATAATCCGTTCGCCCATTTTTCGCTCTTCTAAGGGGCTTAAAGCATTACCACCAGGGTCACCCATATCAGGCAGTAACAATGTAGGCCGCTCTTGGTTTTGTTGTCTTGATGGCGGTAAATTACTTGAGCGTGCATCAGGTGATTGCATTGCCCGCCCTAAATTTTCTAAAATAGCCGAATTACCCTCTACCGACACATCAGCAGCCGATGCCCTTGAAATGATTAAGGGCATGGGGATAGCAAGCGTACCAATTAAACTAGCAGCAATACAGGATCGCAGGGTGCGGTAGTAAATTTGACCGATTTTATGCAGAATTTCGATTTCCATCCCTCTATGGTAAAACTTATCTTATGAATAAACTCACTCATTTTGATGATAGTGGTCAAGCCCATATGGTTAATGTGGGTGATAAGGCCCATACCCAGCGCTTAGCGATTGCTACTGGCTCTATTCGTATGCAGGCTGAGACCTTTGCCATGGTTGAGGCTGGCAGCCACAAAAAAGGTGATGTTTTGGGTATTGCCCGAATTGCAGCGATTCAGGCTGCAAAAAAGACGGCTGATCTGATACCTCTTTGCCATCCGCTTGCCCTAAGTCACGTTAGCGTGACCTTTGAGGCTGACGCCAAAAGCCATACGTTTCGCTGCCAAGTACGTGCTGAAACCACTGGCCCCACCGGTGTCGAAATGGAAGCCCTCACCGCAGTCCAAGTCGCCCTACTCACCATTTATGACATGTGCAAAGCAGTAGACCGTGGGATGGTAATGGGTGATATCAAGCTCTTAGAAAAAAGTGGTGGCAAGAGTGGGGAATGGAAAGCGGGGAAGTAGCCGCTAACAATTTCAGCGCTAGCAATACGTAACTTTTGGTCTTGTCCAAATCTTGTCCAAATAAAGGATAAGAATTAGCAACAATTTGTTTTTTAAATAATTAACGGCAAGCCCGTTTGAAGATCTCTTAAATTAGTTAACAGGACTATTTTATTTTTCAATAAGCTGAGTAGTGTAATTGCTTTGCGGAAACTTTGAAAACGTTTCAAAACCTTTATTTTCCAAAAAATGCCGTTCGCTATCCTCATTTACCAGCTTTTTGCAAGCAATAACCAAGTCGCTATAAAGAGTGGGTTTTATACTGTCCAGAAAAATCTTATCAATACTTGTAGACTCACTAACCTCACCAACAACAGCCTTTGCATTACTTAATAAATAAAATACTCTGACTACTTCAAAAATATGGGAATTGTAATGATGAAAGTTGAGGATTACTTTTGATCTTGCTATTAAGTCATCTCGTTCTTTTCCATAAACCCCAAAAACGGCCTTTACATTCATGCCTTCTGAACTTAAATCATCAATTATCTTTTTCCGTCTATCTCCAATAGACCCATAAAAAAGCACATCAATATCTTGGGTGCCCATACTCACAATTCGGTTCAACTCTTTCTGATACCCAAGACCTAATTTTTTTACATTTTTAATTCCATGCTCGAAAAATTTTTCAATATTTTTATCGCTGTAATCCCATGTTTCAAAATTTCTGGCCCACTCATATATATCGGATGGCCATATCGATTTCTGATCATCTAGATATAGTTGCTCGGTATTTATAAAAATTGAGTTTTGAGGAATTTTTTTGATAAATTCTGGCTCTAATAAAAAAGCGCCTAAGAGAATATTTCGACAATCACTTTCCATTTTTCGATATTGAATCTCTACCTTAAAACCTAAGTCTCGAAGGGAAAAGCAAATCAACTCACCTAGCTCCCACCATGCCATAGAATGAGGAAAATGAACAAGACAAACGTTGTAATCTAATTTCATAATGGAAATAATAGATAATATTTATATATATCTTAAAGCATGCTTCCAAATTATTAAAGTTGTTCGGTATGCTCAAAACTATTGGCGCCCCTTGGCTCACGCAAAACAAAAGATCGTGGCATGGTGATGAGTGATGTCATACTAATGAGAAGGGTAGCGGTAAAAACGGGGAAATAGCTACTTCTTGCGTATGCAATTAAGATAGCGTATATGACCGCTTTTTTCCGTATCCTTTTTTTATGCTTTGTTTTGCTTTTCACTACTGGTTGCGGTAGCCTGCTTTCACCTTTTTTTCCCAATAGCGCAGATGCAGACAAAAAGAATGCACAAATACCCTTAAAGCCATTTACTTTTAGCGATTGGGCCTATTTGGCAGATTCATCGGGTCTGGAATGGTTTTATGACCCCGCCAGTCTCAAGCAAAGTGCTGAGGGGGTAATTAGCCTAGAAGTAATCACCAAAGCCAAGGGGCTTCCTTGGCCCAAAATAGGAATTCTGCCAAATGCCAAGGTAGATGGCCTAGATGCTATCCCAGTGGGCATTTCCCATCCAGCGAACCCACCAGAAATTATTGAAGTAATTGTCGAGCCAAAGCTTGATCCTAAGCTAGAGCAGAAGTTATCTCCACCGGCAGATATGGGCTCTAGTCAGATGGCAGAAAAGACAGTTGATCTGAAGTTAGACCCAAAGCTTGTCAAAAAAGTAGTGCCGATCATTTTTTTACAACCTGCGCTGATTGAAATTGATTGCACATTAAATGTATTTAAAGCGCAAATTTCTGAAGTCTATGCACCTTCTATTCCCTTTGTGCCGGTTATTCCAGGTGAAAAGACAGTGAAATCGCCAAGCAAAATTCCGGAAATCTCTTCTAGCTTAAGTGATATAGGCGTAAGTAAAGGTGAATGGAAAGATATAAAAGGTAGAACTGCAATGCATTGGGTTAAGGCAAGACTGTGTGGTCGTACTATATTTGGTAATACTGTACGATACTATTTTTTATATCAAGAACCTCCGCCAATTAAGCCACCATTTAAGCCTCAACTAAAAATACTAACTTTGGCCGGAATAATTGCGCCTATGAAGCTAAGTTATTTTCTTGAATTCAATAGTCTTTACAAACCCATTAAACCAGAGCCTATCCTCCCTCAGCCGCTTATATTTAATGCTCTTTATAAGCCAATAAATTTAGGGGGGCCTCCCCCACCACCGCCCATAGTATTCGATATTCTATATAAGCAAATTCTTATTGATGCAAAGAATGGCAATAAAGAGATGCGTTTAATTTCTTATAAGCTTGATAAATTATTAAGTGATGAAACCCTTTGGTCTTTTCGCGCTGATTGCCAAAATGAAAAATACCAAATGAATAAATTGGGAGATAAGGTTGCAGGAGAATGGCAAATCATTGGTAATGCGATTTCCTTATCTGGTGTGGCATTCAATCGGGCATGTGGTAATCATGGTGATTATATGAACACCGTAAATGAGTTTACAAAGTAATTTAATGATTAACTTCGTATTCTCATTACGGTATTCAAAGCCACTGTAGTACGCTAGCCTTATTTAGACGAGCGGCATTCGGCTGGTAATAATTCTTGTGGCAATGTTGATTCTTTTGAACGACAAGACCAACCACCTGCCCAATTCATGCCTGCGGCTTTAGATAAATCAACCTCGCTGGGCATTGTCGCATCGGGATCATTGGTCGGTATTAACACTAAAGCGTTTTTGCCATCAACCGACACTGATTGCTGAAAATCAATGGCAATTGCCCCGCTTGGCAAAATTTCGATTAATTTAACGCTTCGAGTTGGTACAAATGAGAAGGCTCCTTTAGTAGCTTCATCCATCGCAATGGTGCCTCGACTAGCAAATACCTCGGTGACAGCTAATTTAGCACTGGAAGATAAATTCATACCTTCCACAATGCGGCTGCGGGCAATATAGTCTTGGTATTGGGGCACTGCCACCGCTACCAAGATGCCGATGATAGCAACGACTACCATTACCTCAATTAATGTAAAGCCATTTGGTTTTTTCATGTTAAACAAGCCTTTTCGAGTTGAAAACATAATGATCAACTCTTTGCCGCAGGGACTCAAGCTGCCTTAGCGTAAGAAAAAGCCGATTTTGGATGTCGGCTTTTCAGATTATGGGGTCCAAAGATTACTACTTATGGGCTCTTTTTCGCCTATTTTTTCTTTTAAGCCAAGTACCCAGTAACACAACAAACACAACACCCACCATTTCAAAGGTGGTGTGTGCATCTTCCATGGCAACCTGAATAGTTTCTTTAATAGCAGGGTCTTCAACAAACATGCCGCCTGCCAATAAACCTAATAAACCTGCCCCCAAGGTGATGACGATTGGAAAACGTTCCATCACTTTTAATAACATGGTGCTACCAAAAATAATCAGTGGGATCGACAGGCCCAACCCAATGATAAGTAGCAATAGGCGCATTTCCTCGGGGCCCTTTTGGGCTGCCGCCGCTACCGCAATGACGTTATCAAGACTCATCACTAAGTCAGCTATCAAAATGGTGCGAATTGCTCCCCAGATATTTGATTCGGCCTTCATTTCTGCATCTTCGTCGCTATCGGCTAATAATTGCACACCGATATACAACAACAAAATGGCGCCAATCATTTTTAAGTAAGGCATGCTTAATAATTGCAACGCAGTAATAGTAAGAACGACGCGCAGAATAATAGCGGCAGCACTACCCCAAAAAATAGCAGTCTTTTGTTGTTTTGGTTGCAAATTACGTGAGGCTAAAGCAATTACAACAGCGTTATCGCCTGATAACAAAATATTTTCCACAATAATGGACCCTAATGCCATCCAAAATGAAATGTCTGAAAATGCTGCCATAAATCCCATACTATCTACTTAATTCTTAATATTTTTTATTTTTTACAACATTAATTTTAATAAAACTGCCATTTCTGATGGATTACGAGTTACCTTAAAGCCACATGCTTCCATAACTTCGAGTTTTGCGTCGGCGGTGTCTGCGCCGCCAGAAATTAAAGCCCCTGCATGACCCATGCGCTTGCCAGCGGGTGCTGTAACACCTGCGATAAAGCCAACTATGGGTTTTTTCATATTCTTTTGGCACCAGCGCGCTGCATCGGCTTCATCGGGGCCACCAATTTCGCCAATCATAATGACAGCGTCGGTCTCAGGATCGTCATTAAATAACTTCATGATGTCAATATGCTTTAGTCCATTAATAGGATCGCCGCCAATTCCTACTGCGGTCGATTGACCTAAACCAATCGCGGTTAATTGGCCTACAGCCTCATACGTTAAGGTACCTGAACGACTAACCACACCAATGCGCCCCTTACGATGAATATGGCCTGGCATGATGCCAATTTTAATTTCTTCGGGGGTAATAATTCCTGGGCAATTTGGCCCTAACAAGAGGGTTTTTTTGCCCCCTTGAGCTTCTTTTGCACGCATTTTATTGCGCACTTCTAACATATCACGCACTGGGATACCTTCAGTAATACAAATCACAAAATCTAAATCAGCTTCTACTGCCTCCCAAATGGCAGCAGCAGCCCCTGGTGGGGGTACATAAATGACCGAAACGGTTGCGCCCGTTTGTTGTGCGGCCTCTTTTACAGTGCCAAAAATAGGGATATTAAATATAGCCTCGCCTGCTTTTTTGGGATTTACTCCAGCCACGAAACAATTGATACCGTTGGCGTATTCCTGACATTTTTCAGTATGAAATTGGCCCGTCTTACCCGTAATACCTTGGGTAATCACTTTGGTATTTTTATTAATCAAAATTGACATAATCTAATTCCTAAATATTGGGGTAACTTAATGAGTAGTTTTAACTTGATTTTTTTATAGGTACGCTTTAGCACTACGCAGCCTTCACAGCAGCGACTACCTTAGTAGCTGCCTCGGCCATTGAATCAGCGCTAATGATGGGCAAGCCCGAGTCAGCCAAAATCTTTTTACCCAAATCTTCATTGGTACCTTTCATGCGCACCACTAATGGCACCGAAAGGTTAACTGCTTTGCATGCTGTTACGACACCTTCAGCAATGACATCGCATTTCATAATACCGCCAAAAATATTCACTAAAATGGCTTTTACACTTTTATTTTTTAGCATAATCTTAAAAGCTTCAGTTACCTTTTCTGCATTGGCACCACCGCCAACATCTAAAAAGTTGGCTGGCTCACCGCCAAATAATTTAATGGTATCCATCGTTGCCATAGCTAAGCCAGCCCCATTGACTAAACAGCCAATATTACCGTCGAGTGAGATATAAGCTAAATCAAATTTTGAAGCTTCAATTTCAGCAGGATCTTCTTCATCTTCATCGCGATAGGCAACGATTTCTGGATGACGATATAAGGCATTGGCATCAAAATCAAACTTAGCATCGAGGGCTTTGATATTGCCATTGCCTTCTAAAATTAAGGGGTTTATTTCTACCAATGAGGCATCAGTGTCCCAATAGGTTTTATATAGATTTTTAAATACTTCGCGTGTCTGCGTTATTGAGCTAGCTGGAATACCAATACCATTCGCAATTTCGTCGCATTGTGCATCGCTTAATCCCACTAATGGATCGACAAATACTTTAATAATTTTTTCTGGTGTTTTAGCGGCAACCTCTTCAATATCCATGCCACCTTCGCTGGATGCCATCACTACATTTTTTTGAGTGGCTCGATCAGTCAAGATGCTGAAGTAATACTCTTTTTTGATATCGGCGCCATCTTCAATTAAAAGTCGCCGGACCTTTTGACCGCTAGGGCTGGTTTGGTGAGTAATCAGTTGCATACCTAAAATTTCACTAGCGAAGGTTTTTACTTCTGCCATATTTTTAGCCAGCTTCACCCCGCCGCCTTTACCGCGTCCACCAGCATGAATTTGTGCTTTTACTACCCATACTGGCCCACCTAATTTTTCAGCGGCCTGCAGAGCCTCATCAACACTAAAAACAGGCATCCCATTCGGTACTGGAACATGAAATTGGCGCAAGATTGCTTTGCTTTGGTATTCGTGAATTTTCATAACTACTCCTGAAACGGGATTTGACTGAGCTTAACTACCTAAGTCTAGCATTTTGCGGTGTCGGGGCTTAGATTTATGCCCAAGGAGCTACTTACTGCTTATTAGGCTTACCGCTGATAATTCTAGCTACCAGATCGGCATTGAAGCCTTTAGAGACTAGAAATCGGTATTGCCGCGCCTTTTCTTTAGGTTCGGTAGCGATCATGTCAAACTTTCTCACCCAGAGCTCTTTAGCTCGGGCATATTCGCTTAATTTCAGTTGCTCAAGTAAATCGGCGCTATGCTCGGAACTAACTCCCGCTCTATTTAATTCGCCTTGAATTTTTCGCATGCCATAGCGCTCACTTCGACGGCGTACTAAAGCTTCGGCAAAACGGGTATCGGATAACCAGCCACGTTGTTCAAAATCATCAAGAATACTTTCTATCGTGAGGGTGGTATCACCTTCGGCTTGGTCTGTTTGGCTGGCATATTCGCTTAATTTACTACCTAGGTCTTTGCGACTGTATTCGCGCAATGATAAAAGACGCAAAGCCCGAGCTTTTAGACTCGGGCTTTTGAACTTGCTCGCTTTTAAGGCGTCGCCTGAATCAGGCATCAGCCGACTCTAGCTCCTCATCACTCAGCACACTGGCAACCACTTGTGTGCCTGACTTGACGCCTAATTTCTCACGAATTTTAGCTTCAATTTCTTTAGCAATTTCTGGATTTTCTTTTAAAAATTCACGGGCATTATCTTTACCCTGTCCAATACGTTCAGTGTTATAGCTGTACCAAGAACCAGATTTTTCAACGATATCAGCTTCAACACCCATGTCGATAATTTCTCCCTCACGCGAAATACCAGTGCCATACATGATGTCGAAGATTGCTTCACGAAACGGTGGCGATACTTTATTTTTTACGACCTTCACCCGAGTTTCATTGCCAACGACTTCATCACCCTTCTTAATGCTGCCAATGCGACGAATATCTAAACGCATAGTCGCATAAAACTTTAATGCGTTGCCGCCAGTGGTAGTTTCTGGAGAGCCAAACATAACACCAATCTTCATTCGAATTTGATTGATGAAAATGATCATTGAATTGGTTCGTTTGATAGTGCCAGTTAATTTACGTAATGCTTGACTCATTAAACGAGCTTGTAGGCCTGGCAAGGAATCACCCATATCGCCTTCGATTTCAGCACGAGGTACTAATGCAGCTACGGAGTCGATCACAATTAAATCGATTGATCCTGAGCGTACTAATGCATCGGCAATTTCAAGTGCTTGCTCACCCGTATCTGGCTGCGAAATTAAGAGGTTATTCACATCAACGCCTAAGCGAGTTGCATATTGCACATCTAAGGCATGCTCTGCATCAATAAATGCGCACGTACCACCAATTTTTTGCATCTCGGCAATGGCATGCAGTGTGAGCGTAGTTTTTCCCGATGCTTCAGGACCGTATATCTCGATCACTCGGCCGCGCGCTAAGCCCCCAACACCTAAGGCAACATCGAGCCCTAAAGAACCGCTTGATACCACCTGTATATCGCGATTGATTTCAGCGTCGCCCAATCGCATGATTGAGCCTTTACCAAATTGTTTTTCAATTTGCGCTAAAGCTGCTGATAGCGCCTTTTGTTTGTCTCCGCTCATTCCATCAAACTCGGATGAGGCTGATTTTTTCTTGTCTTCCATGGCTGTCCTTTTCGCTTTTAACTGGGCTTGACCCGTATTCTGTTTCTTTATTTCTTACAACTTAGGAGTTACTGTATATAAAAACAGTGGTCTTTGCAAGCATTGAATTTATTTAGGGCTAATTTTTTCGGTGATGGGTGCTATTTTTTGGACTTGTTTAGCCCAAAAGAGGAAAATTGGCATACCAATTGCCCAAATAAGTCCAATTAAAACAATGGCTTGTAAGCGATTACCCCAATTGGCAGCGCCCATTTCAACGCCTGCTATGTAGGAAACAGGCCCTAAGATTGCCCCTAATACAGCGCCCGTTAGGGGTTTGCCTGAAAGCCAGGCCATTGACTGATTAAGGGTGCTAGCAAACAAAATCCATAAGGACACCATCCAAATAGGCGAGAGAAAGGTAAAAGGCACAGGAGAGTTAAATTGGAGGAGCCCTAACTGCAAAAGGAGGGTATCGCCCACTAGGCCATAAAGCCCAATTTTGATAAATAATTCAAGTAGATTTTTTTTAAAGGGGGTTTGCCAGACTGAAATCGCCACTAAAGTTAAAGAAAATAGTACGCTGGCGGCTACATGGCCAGATGCGCCACCGTAAATACAAGCAAACCAACCCAGCTGAAATAAAACGAAATTTGCAATTTTTTGTCGCACAGTAAATTGCGCGCGCTTAGCGCTTATAAAAAGCGAGCGTGACTTCGCCGAGGTAAATACCAAACTTACTCATCTTAGCTTTATTCAACATCACCTTATCACTCATTAAGTACATCCAGTCTTCAAATTGCACGTTATAAATTGAGCCATCTACAGGTAGTGCCAAGGTGTACTGCCAGTTTAGGGCATTGCCTGCAACCTCCCCTAGCGCCTCGCCGACTACATCACTCGCTGTTCCTGTATAGCGACCTGGCGCGGTTTCTACTAAAGTCCAAATACGTCTTTGCTTAGTGCCGTCTGAATAAGTGAAATCTTCATCGAGCGTACCCACCTTTTTACCATCCTTAATGACCCAATTAGCCTTGATCACCACAGTAAAACGTTTTACTACTGCGTCGCTGCGATCTGTGAACAAACCGTAAGCATCAAGCGTGCCATTGAAATATTCAGACAAAACCAACTTGGGTTGTTGCGCAGCATAGAGTGTCACGGGAGTGCTTGAGCAGCCGACTATTGAAACAAGCAATACAGTAATGAGCGCTATGCAAGAAAATAAGAGGGGATGTTTTAATTTGATGATGTGCATTGCAGTAGCATACTGAATAAATCAAAAGGCAGTTTGTTAATCCGTATTATTGGCTAACTAGTTTTAGTATGTTTTAGAATAAAAACTATCCTGCATGCCTGCCAAACTTTATCTGGGTGCCGAAGCCTAAATATGGTGGCGAATCAGGGATTTGAACCCCGGACCTGCGGATTATGATTCCGTCGCTCTAACCAGCTGAGCTAATTCGCCGAACTGGTAATTATAAATGATCGCAATAATGACGTCTAAATCTATGCTAATTTAGTATTGCCATCAACAACCATGAACTGACCTGATTTTTAGTACCACTCCAAAAGAGAGGATTTTTGATAATCTCTCACCTTAAAGGAGTGCTAAATATGGCAAAAGGCCAACGTCTCAAACCCGAGCAAATCGTCACCTTATTGCGTCAAATCGATGTCCTTACAACGAATGGCAAAACCCTAGCCCAGGCTTGTAAAGAAGTGGGAACGCTAGAGCAAAGCTACTATCGTTGGCGCAAGATCTATGGCGGTATGTCCCTAAGGGGATTCCCTTCGGTCAAAGTAGATCAGGCTCGTAAGTACAAAGATTTAGTGCTAGAAAATACCCGACTTAAAGAAGCTGGTTGCTGATCTCTCCTTGCGAGAAATCATTCTCAAGGAAGTTATTAAGGGAAACTTCTAAGCCCTACTAGGCGTAAAAATGCAGCGCAGCTGCTCATGGATAATTATTCCATCTCTGAGCGGTCTGCTTACAGTTTAGTGGGGCTATCAAGAGTAGCTTATCGGTATATGCCATTACCCAGAGATGACGAAGAGCCCCTACGAGCCGAAGTCATCCGTATGGCGAGTACCCTATGGCAGGTATGGCTACCGATTTATTGCCGGGATGATGCGTAATAGCGTCTGGGGACAAGCTACTACCGCCAAGGTCGCTCGCATCTAGCGGCAAGAAAGTCTAAAGATTCCACAAAAGGAGTCACCTAGAGGCATACTTTGGTTTAACGATGGCAGTTGCATGAGGCTAAGAGCCAACCGCCCCAATCATGTTTGGAGTTACGTCCCACAGGTATTCCCTTTGGTCACTTTGTCTTTATCAGGGATGCGTATGATGGCAAGATCAGGATGCTCACCATGGTTATCCCTAAAGGGAAGCCCTTTAGGGATAACCATATCAGGCCACATAGTGGATTAGGTTACAGACCACCAGCACCCCAAACCCAAGTACCCCAAATGATCCAAAATCAACCCATTTTGCTGCAATGATTTACTATAGAAAGACTCTCTTTGGCCGTGGACCTATATTGACAGCAGTTCACTTTTGTCTATCATATGTAAATATTTTTTATTAAAGGAAAATAATGGAACCCATGCAGTGGTTTACCTTGATCTTGTTCTCGCTCACCATTTTGGTAGTCATTACCAACTGGATCGATAGCACGCTCGCTGCGCTAATCGGCGTCTCCATCATGTGCTGGACTGGCGTAATGACCGAAACCGAAGCCTTCAAGTACGTAGACTGGAACGTGATGGCGATATTGATCGGTATCTGGATCATCGCCGGTTACTTCGGCAAGTCCGGCGTGCCTAGTTGGCTGTCGATAAAGGCATTGAATCTATCGGGTGGACGGCCGGGCTTGCTGGTGATTATTCTCACCTTCCTCGCGGGCTTCATATCGATGTTCGTGGATAACGTGGTGACCATTCTGATGATGGCACCGGTGGCGCTTCCGCTGTGCCGCGCGCTGAAACTGCCGGCGGTGCCAGTGGTTTTGATGATCGGTTTCGGCGCCAACTTCATGGGCACCGCGCTGATCATCGGCGATCTGCCGCCGCAGATGCTGCACAGC
>Ga0049085_10000067_pt1 | contig 44475 bp, 39 predicted proteins | sample GreLakmeSU08MSRF_FD_66721 | JGI IMG/M metagenome (GOLD analysis project Ga0049085, IMG submission 66721) | Freshwater lentic microbial communities from great Laurentian Lakes, MI, USA - Great Lakes metaG SU08MSRF | ecosystem: Environmental > Aquatic > Freshwater > Lake | place: Great Lakes... | reverse complement strand
GCCTCCGCCTACACCACAGGCGGCCAGGGCGATCGACATCATCGCCACGGCAGCCAGCCGTGGTGCCGCCGACCGGCCCCGGTGGGCTGTCCGCGCTGTTTCTGCATCCTGGATCATGGCACTCCGTACCCGCGTGGACATCATCGGTTCTCTTGCTCCCCTAGGCACCGCGACATAGGTTCGGTCCCATGCTGAAAGATCCGCTTACCGGAACCACCGTTGCCGGATATGTCATTGAACAGCGTGTCGGTGAAGGTGGAACCGCCACGGTGTACAAGGCGTCCCACCCACAGCACGGTACCGTCGCGCTGAAGGTTTTGCGAGACAAACTGCGCCAGGACCGCACGGCTGTTACTCGGTTTGTCCGCGAAGCTTCGTTTGGTACCCGCGTCCAACACCCAAACGTCGTTCGAACAATCGAGATCGGGCAATCCCCGGACGGACTCCATTATCTCGCCATTGAATGGGCGACGGGCGAGCTACTCGAGGGATATGCTAAGCGAAGCGCGCCGTTGCCGTACGATGAGGCCTCGACGATCGTCGTCCAAATTGCCGACGCCGTACATGCGGCGCATGCGAACGAAATTGTCCACCGGGACCTCAAGCCAGAAAACTTGATGTATGACCCCGTGGCCCGCAACGTCAAGCTGCTCGATTTTGGTATTGCGACAGCCACGGATGTGAATCCGGAGGACCGGCTGACGCGCGCAGGATTTTTTGTGGGCACGTTGATGTACGTCGCGCCCGAAGCCCTGAGTGGTGAGGTCGTCACGCCCGCCGCCGACCAATACAGTCTCGGGTGCATTGCCTATCTCCTGCTGACGGGAACCCTGCCGTACGCTGCGAAATCTCCTCGCGAAATGTTCTCCCAACTCCTGACACAGCCCCCAATCGCGCTAAACAAGGCCAGGCAAGGCCTCGTTTTTAACGCATCGGTCGAAGCGGTCGTGATGCGCGGGCTCGCTAAGGATCCGAAGGATCGCTATTTGAGCGTGGTCGAGTTCGCCAAGGCTCTTGCCGCAGCGCTCTCGACAGGCCACGAGCCTCCTGCAGACAACCCTGGAATGCTTTCGCGCATGAAGGGTTTATTTAAGGGAAAGAGCTAGGCCGGCTTCGTGCTGTCTGCGGGAAGCCAAACGGTAAACACCGATCCGTTGCCGACTTCGCTTTCCACGGAAATGTCGCCGTCAAGGAGGCGCGCGAGTCGGCGCGAGATGGCAAGCCCAAGCCCAGTTCCCCTTCGCCCGGAATCGGCCCGCGGCCCAGGGTTGACCTGCTCGAATTCCTCGAAGATGCGCTCCTGGTCGATTGCGGCGATTCCAATACCGGAGTCGGCAACCTGCAACGCCACCCACGACCCGTGTGCCACCAACATCGGCCGGCGCCCCGGCGTCGGTGCCGGGGCGGTGAGGTCGTCGTCGCGGATCTGCGTGGCGCGAATGACAATACTGCCAGACGGCGTGAACTTGATCGCATTGCCGATCAGGTTCACAAGAATCCGCCGGAGGTGGGAAAGATCGGTCACAATTCTCGGCAGGGTTGCGGGGACGCTGATCGAAAACGTCAACCCGCGTCCCGTGGCCAGTGGCTCCATTTCCGACGCCACGTCGATCACGAAGGGGCGCAGGCGGACCGACTCTTCGTGCACCTCGATCCGACCGGCCGCCATTCTCGCGAGGTCGAGCACCTGCTCCACGAGGTCGCGGAGATGGTTCGCTGACGTTTCGATCCGTTCAACCGGCCCACGCTGTCTCGCCGTGAGCGCTCCGTATGATCCGTCACGCAGTAGGTCTACAAAGCCTACGATTGCCGAAAGCGGTGTTCGTAGTTCGTGCGAAACGCTCGCGAGAAATTCCGATTTCGCACGATTCGCTCGATAGAGCTCGCCAGACAACTGTTCGAGCTCAATCGAGCGCTCCTCAATACTTCGGGCCTGCCGGCGCTCATACACACGCACAAGCGCTAGTGCGACCATCGCTATCATAACGATCGTCCATAACGCGACGCGCACATACCAGGAACCGGCTGTGCGCACGAAGTGGTCGGCGATCCCTAAGACGACGAACATTCCTACAAATGCCGTCCCGAGGGCCACCGCCGACGGACGGATCCGGCTGCGTGTCTGCATTAGGGGCATTGTGCTGTGAATGGTCGACGCATTGACGCCAAAACTATCACCGGGTAACCTCCGCGACGTGACCCCTCATGACCGATTGATCTCCCTGCTTGCCGAACGCTCTGTGCGGCGCGGCACCTTCACGCTCGCATCGGGCAAGCAGTCGTCTGTGTATGTGGACGCCCGGCTCACAACGATGAGTCCCGAAGGCCTCGCGACCATCGGCCCGCTGGCGCTCGAGCGAATTCGGGGCGCCGGACTCGACCCGGACGCAGTCGGCGGACTGACACTCGGAGCGGACCCCGTGGCCTACGCCATCGCATACGCCAGCGCACTGGCCGGTTCACCGCTCCGTGCGTTCACCGTCCGAAAAGAGGCAAAGGTTCACGGCACCGGCAAGCTGATCGAAGGACCATTCACCCCGGGCGATCGTGTGGTCATTATCGAAGACGTGATCACGACCGGTGGTTCCGCACTGCGCGCGATCGATGCCGTTCGCGCAGCGGGTGGCATTATCATCGGGGTGCTCGCGGTCGTCGACCGTGAAGAGGGTGGGCAAGAGGCCCTCGCCGCAGCCGGGGTTCCCATTGTGGCCCTCGCCACCGCGTCAGAGGTGCTCTCGCTCGTTCCCTAGTGAAGCGCAGCGGGAAGCTTGGGGCGCATGCCGCGAGGGCGCATGATCAGTGGCGACACCCAGGCTATTCGCTCGCGGTAGGGCGCGATGAGCTCCTCTCGAAAGCGCTGCATCATCCGCACACCGTCGTGGGTGCGCCGAAATTCTCCAGCCGACAGTTTCATGAACGTGAAGATGTGCCGGCCAAAACTCTGCGGAGACGAGTGGTTGAGGCGATAGGCTACGTCAGCGATCGAGAGTCCGGGATTCTCTAACATTCGCGCGGCACGCACGAGTCCAGCGTACGCCAGGTATCTCTTGGGTGCGGGTAGTCCCGCTCTGAAAAATCGACTCATGAGGGTGCTGGGAAGTACACCAAGCCCTGCCGCGAGCGTGCGAACGGTTCGCGGCCTCTCGTTGTCCGTGAATAGCGCCTGAACGAACCGAGAAAAGTCGACCGGTGTCTCCTGTAGGTCGAGCGCCAGCTCGGCGGCCACCTCGGCGTCGCGCTCGTGTGCAACATCGGCCGCCAGCGTCTCCCGTAGTCGATTCCATCCGTCTGGTGTCCGCACGTCCACGAGGTGTTGTATCCCGCAGTTTCCAAGCGCCAGTAGGTCGGCGGCGGTCGGTGTACCACTGCGTGTCAGGAGTACAAATGCCGGGATCCGCGGAAACTCGTGCACAACCCGCATGGCGCGCGGTAATTCGGTCGCGCAGCATCGCGTTGCCGACAGAAGGACGGCGCTAACCCGCCTCACGCGCAGGTCATGCAACACATCCTCTACCGTGTCGCGGTGCACGGTTCGATAGAGCCCCGCTCCCACCCGATCGACTTCTGCCCGATCGGCCGGATCAAGAACAGTCGCTACTGGCGCAATGTGCCTCGGTGATACCCTGGCCGTGTGCATGTGCCCTCGATGATTGCGTGTGGCAACAACGTTGCGGCCCGTGGGTCACTGCGCCGTCACTCTTCCGCGCTGGTGCGGTGCCGTGGGTGTCACTCTCGCAATGTGAAGATTCCCGCGAGGCGAATAGGCTTGCTCCTCCAAGCGGCTGGTGGCGCTAGGGGCTAGCTTTTCTGGGCGAGTTTCCCGGCCGGATGATCGCGCCGCCGCACCGCAAGGTCGGCGCCGAGGAAAGTCCGGGCTCCATGGACAGACTGCCAGGTAACACCTGGGCACCTCGGTGACGGATAGTGCCACAGAGAACAGACCGCCCCGCGCAAGCGAGGGTAAGGGTGAAAAGGTGGGGTAAGAGCCCACCGCGTTCGTGGTAACACGAATGGCACGGCAAACCCCAGTCGGAGCAAGGCCGAATAGGCGGCGAGGAGCAGTCCTCTTCGATCAAGACGCCGCGGGTAGGCTGCTAGAGGGCGCGGGCGACCGCGTTCCGAGAGAAATGATCATCCGAAGCAACACGCTTCGACAGAACCCGGCTTATAGGCCGGGAAACTCGCGCTCCATTCGTTGGGGAATCCTCACGGCAAGCACGCTACTCGCGTGCTATACCCGCGTGCCCGAGCAGGCGATCGCCATTCCGCCTGCCGCCAAGCCGCCGGATGCGCCATTGGTCGCCAGTGTGTGGACACCACGCCCGGGAACACTCGCGCGCGAGTACCTCGTCGAAAACAGCGCGCGCGTGGTAACCACAACTGGTTCCGGTTCTACAGACGACTCGACGACAATTGCCATTCAGGCGTCGATTCGACAGGTGGCCGGCGGCGGACTTGCCGGTCTCCTGCGCGACATTGTCGTTTCCTCTCCCGGTGTTGCGCGCACGCGGATGCCTGGCGTGGTACTCCCGTACCCGTTCGCCGCCGCTGGGGTTAGTCAGGGAAACCAGTACTCGCCGACCGGACTGGTCGGAACTGGCGCCTGTAGTGTTGGCGCCCATAACGCACTCGGTGCGCTACGCGATCTACTGGTGCGAATGCCCGATACCCTCCGCGTTGGCAAAGAGTGGGCGGACTCTGGGCGATTTGAGGCCTGCAGGGCAGGGGTCAACCTTGAGCTCGCGAGCGTACGCGCTTTTCGCGTCACGGCGCTTGAATCCGGGCTGAGCGGTGTGGTGTTGGTTGTTGTGCGAACGGCAACGACTACCGTGCGTGGAGTTTCCGTTCGCGGCGATGACACGACGCGCATAACCGGATCAGGGTCCAGCACACTACGCTACGAAGTGGATCCGATCACCGGGACCGTGCTTGGTGCGGACGGGTCGGGGTCGCTCGACCTTGCCGTCCGCGGACGGGTCCAATCAGAGAGCGCCCGTCAAACACAGGCCGTCCGTATCAGCCCGCGTACGCAAGCATTCCGCTAGTCGACGAGCCGAAGGGGCATCAACAAGCAAAGGTACTTGGCGGAATCCGACCATCCTTCTGGCTCAACGGTTGCCGCGCGCTCTGGTGCCCTGAAGGTCATTTTTACTTCGTCGGTCGGCAAATACTTAAGAATTTCTAACAGGTACGCAGCGTTGAATCCGATATCCAGTGGATCACCCGTAAACCGTACGGGCAGCTCGTCCTGTGCTTCGCCAAGGTCGGGAGTGCTGACGCTAAACTTCAGCATTCCACTGTTGAATGAGAGCCGGATGCGGTGGGTCTGGTCTGAAGCAACGACCGACATTCGCTTCAGCGCGCCAATGAGTGCCTGGCGATCAATGATGGCCACCTTGTCGTTGTCCTTCGGGATGACCTGTTCGTAGCTCGGATACGGTCCTTCGATCAGTCGGGTGTATACCGAGGTAAAGGGCGACCGAAACCCGACATGGTTTTCTCCCTGCGCGACCTCGAGCTCTTCCTCGGCCGGAAAAAGTCGCCGGATTTGCTCAAGGGCTTTTGGTGGGATAATGAACTCTCGCGAGGATCCCTTTGCTCCGGGTGACTTGGTGGCGAGCTCCATCTTCGCCAGGCGGTGTCCGTTTGTTGCAACCATGCGCATCTGCGCATCTTGCAGTTCCCAAAGGACGCCATTCAATATCGGGCGACTTTCCTCGGTTGACGCTGCAAAGGCTGTGTGGCTGATGAGTTTCTGCAGGTCGCCAGACGAAACGCGGCTTGCTTTATCAAACTGCACTACCGGGAAGGTTGGGAATTCCCCTTTCGGCAATCCCAGTAGTTTGAATTTTGACCGTCCGCACTCGAGCGTGATGCGCTGATCCCCGGAGGAGGAGATCTTCACCGGTGCCGGCGGCAGCTCGCGCGCAATCTCAGCAAGCTTTCTTGCGGGAATCGTAACACCACCAGCGCTCTCGACATCGGCCGTTACTTCGGTGCTAATGGCTATGTCGAGATCTGTTCCAGACAGACGAATTCCTTTTTCACTGGTCTGAACCAAAAGGTTGGCCAGTACAGGAAGCGTGGTCTTGGATGGTACCGCCGGAGTAACGGCGGCAAGTCCTTCCTGAAGCTTCTCGCGCGAAATTGTAAAGCGCATATGCAACCCGGGATAACGAGAAGGCGTTCAACAACCAGTGGAAGAACTAGCTTCTAATAAATTTATTGCTTGAAGCACAGTAGAAGTAGTAAGACGTGGAAAGTTGAAAAGTAACACAAGTTGTTTCCACCAAACAGGTTCCCGCGTTTAGCTCGTGTGGTAGCCGTGTTGAAAAATGCTTCCAGAAGACCCTGTTTGGTAAGAACGTTTGTTTCGGTCGTCGTGATCCATGGTCTTACGTATCGTTCCGCAGACTGTCCCGAATCTTTTCCACACGCCCACGGAACTCAACACTCTCTTTGATCATCGACGAAACACGATCGAGGCTGTGGATCACGGTCGAGTGATCGCGACCCCCAAAGGCACCCCCAATCTCAACGAGCTGTAGGCCGAGCAGTTCGCGCGAAAGATACATGGCAACCTGGCGCGGAACTGTGACGGCCCTGGTTCTCGACTTGGCCTGGAGCCCCTCAACCGACACGCCCCATTCTGTTGCGACGCGCTGCTGAATGGAGCGCAGGCGATCGTGACGCGATGAGCGGGCCGGTCGCGACTCGTGTGTCCTGACCTTGTCGCGGAGTGCCTCCCGGGCAATATCGAGCGAAACGGGACGATTTCGCAGCGAGGCATACGCAAGGAGCTTGATAATGGATCCCTCGAGCTCTCGGACGTTGGCCTGGACGTGATTTGCAACGAACTCAATCACATCGTCCGGAATCGCCTGCTCGAGCCGATCGGCCCGAGCTTTTTGCCGAAGAATGGCGATCCGGTGCTCGAGGTCGGGTTGGGCGATGTCGGCAACCATTCCCCACTCAAAGCGACTGACGAGGCGCGATTCGAGGCGCGGAATTTCCGAGGGTGGCCGGTCGCTCGTGACTACGACCTGACGGCCAGCCTCATAGATCGCATTAAAGGTGTGGAAGAACTCTTCCTGCGTGGCTTCCTTTCCGCCTAGAAAATGCACGTCGTCAACGAGCAGTAGGTCGGTTTCACGATACCGGCGCCGAAAATCCGGCATCGCGCGCTTCGCGATGGACGTAATCACGTCGTTGGTGAACTGCTCGGTGCTGATAAAGGTGGTTCGACAGGAAGGGTTTTTGGCAAGAATCTCATGGGCGATGGCTTGCATGAGATGGGTCTTGCCGAGCCCCGTCGCGCCGTAAATGAACAGGGGATTGTAGGTCTTGCCAGGTGCCTGCGATACGGCGGTTGCCGCCGCGACCGCGAGCTCGTTCGACCGACCAACAACAAACTCAGAGAATGTGTATCTTTTACTTAAAACACCAACAGTAACGCTATGTGGTCTTTGTAGTGGCGTTATGGTGGCGCTTTTTGCTGGTGCGAAAAGATCCATTTGCGATCGCTTAAGCCGCTCCTGCTCAACGCGAAATGAGATGGAAATTGGATGGCCAAAACAGACAGGGCCGAGCGCTTCGAGCGCCTGTGTGTGTTTCGACTCATTCCACTCAACCGACCACTGGTCTGGGGCGGTCAGTACAAGCATCCTTCCGTCGAACTCTTGGGCAACCAGCGGAACAAGCCACGTTTCCACGGCCTGTTCTGGTAGCTCGAGTCGGGCGCGGCCGATGAGTGTAGACCAAACTTCTTTAGCGGAAAGCGTCACGGAGCTCAGGAAAAATGGGGAGCGAACGTACGGCCGTAGATGTGGATAAGTCAACACTCGCGCTTGCAAGCAAATAGGGCGAGACTTGAAGTATCTCTGTGTTGTGAATAGGTTTAGCAGCTTGGATAGAACTGATTTCTGGACCGCCAGGAGTAGTGATGGGAAAGCCGACTTATAACCCGCGAAACAAGAAAAGAATCCGCAAGCATGGGTTCCGCTTGCGTATGTCCACGAAATGGGGGCGGCAGGTACTGAGCCGGCGCCGCAAGAAGGGGCGTAAGCTCCTGACGGTGAAGCTGCCGTCAAAGTACGCAGGAGCGTAGTAGTCAACGCTTTCCGCGCGTCAGTCGACTGACGCGCGGGGCCGATCTCGCACATGTCCGGGCACGAGGCAAGCCGCTTCGTGGGTCGGCACTGGAGATCCGCGTACTTTCTTCAACGACAACGACGCCCCGTGTCGGGATTATCGTGCCACGGCATTCACATACGGCCGTGGAGCGAAATCTTGTGAAGCGAAGACTTCGCGAAATAGTCAGGATCTGCGGACTCGTGTCGCCGACCATCGGAACGATGGTCGTTTTCGCGCGCCCTGCGGCCTATCGCCACTCGTACGAGTCGCTACGGAACGAGCTTACGGCCCTATGTGAGCGGGCGGCGCGGTAGCCAGACGTGATGAGGCGATTGCTCGTCCTTTCTGTGCGCGCATACCAGGTCGTCCTCGGACCACTTCTACCATCGTCGTGCCGCTATTTTCCGACGTGCTCCTCCTACGCCATCGAGGCACTGGAGCGGCACGGCGCGCTGCGCGGATCGTGGCTTACGGTTCGTCGAATTGCACGTTGTCATCCTTTTAGGCCGGGTGGATTCGACCCGGTCCCGTGATCACCCAGGCGCGAATTCATGGATAGACGGTTCTTTCTCGCTCTCTTGCTGACCGGCGTGGTGCTCGTCGTGACGCCGCTGCTCATTCCGCCAGCGCCGCGGCCCGTAGCGACCGCGACCGCGCCCACGGTCGGTGGACAGGCCGCCGCCGACGTTCCGACACCAGGAAGCGTGGCCGCGCAAGCAATTATGCCGCGAACAACGACGGGACCGCGGGCGCCGGTTCCGACGTCAGCAGCGCTTGCACCAATCGACACAATTCTCGCCAGTAGTGCAGGGGCCAAGTTCGTGTTTACGACACGCGGCGCGGCGCCACTTTCGGCGAACCTCCCAGGCCATCGTGCGCTTGGTGCGACCTCGGGACCGGTTGTGCTTCACGGGGGCGGAGACGCCCTACTGCAATACCGCGTGCTCACGGATCGGGACACGGCGCGACTTGACCAAACCACCTTTCGGTATACGCGAACCGATGCGAGCGGTGCCTCAACACTGACCTTCTCCGATAGCGTCGGCGGCACGACGATCAGCTATCGCCTGGCCGATGATGCGCAGGTCACACAGGTGCACGTGAGTGTGCCACCGACGACTGGTCGTGCGTTTCTTCTCTTGGGACTGCCGCGCGGATTTGCCTCGCACGAGGCAGATACCCTCGACGATATTCGGCACCTTTCCTACGCAGCAAAGCCAGTGACCAAGGGAGCCACGGGCGTCACGTTTTCCAGCCTCGACCCCGGGGAACAGGAACTGGTACCGGGCCCTCTGTCATGGGCCGTGGCCAAAAGTAAGTATTTCGTCGTCGGCGTGTTGTCGCCGAGTGATTCCACGCCGTTTTCTGAGATGCAGGTTGTGGGCGGTGTGCGCGAGAGCAAGCTCGCGACACGGGCCGCCGCGACCGTGGTCATTCCGATCGTGAATGGGCGCGCGGCGTTCAATCTGTATACCGGCCCGCAGTCGTGGGAGCGCATGCGCGCGCTCGGTCGCGAGTTTGAAACGGCGAACCCGTATGGTGGTTTCATGCAGCCGGTGGTTCAGCCATTTGCGACCATCGTGATGCGCGTGATGCTGTGGATGAAGCGCTTCTTCTCGCTCGACTATGGTTGGTTGCTCGTCATCTTTGGGCTCGCGATTCGCGTGGTGTTGTGGCCGCTCAACCAGAGTGCGATGCGGTCGAGTATCCGCCTCCAGCGAATTCAGCCAGAGCTGCAAGCGGTGCAGGAGCGCTACAAGAGCGACCGCACGAAACAGCAGCAAGAAATCATGCGCGTGTATCAGGAACATGGCATGAGCCCGTTTTCCGCGCTGTCTGGATGTTTGCCGGCGCTGGTTCCGATGCCCGTGTTCTTCGCGCTGTTCTTTGTGTTTCAGAACACGATTGAATTCCGTGGCGTGCCGTTCCTTTGGCTTGCGGACATTTCACTGAAGGATCCGCTCTACATCCTGCCCGTCGTGACCGGCGCGTCGATGTTCCTGCTCTCGTGGATCGGCATGCGCAACATGCCCAAGAATCCACAAGCGACGATGATGTTGTACCTGATGCCGGGCATGTTCATGATGTTCTTGCTCAGCACGGCCTCTGGGTTGAGCATCTACTATCTCGTGCAGCAGATCGCGGCGATTCCGCAGCAGTGGATGATCGCCAATGAACGACGAAAGGCCCAGCCACCTAAATAGCAGTTCCCCCAAGGGCCGCGCGTCGACGCGCGGCCGGGGTGACACCATCGTTGCGATTGCAACGATGGTGGGCAGGTCCGCCGTTGCCGTTGTTCGACTCAGTGGCCACGATGCCGGCGAGATTGGGCGACGCTGTGTGCGGCCATGGCCTACCACGGCGCGCACCATGACCCGCTGCGCCGTACACGATCCGGTCACGGGTCAGCACCTGGACGACGGGCTCGTCGTGGAGTTTCCCGCGCCGGCTTCGTACACCGGTGAAACAGTCGTCGAATTGCATTGCCACGGCGGGTTTTCTGTGCCCGCTGCCGTAGAGTCTGCGTTGATTCGGGCCGGAGCGCGACCGGCACTGGCTGGCGAGTTCACCGAGCGCGCCGTGCTGAATGGAAAAATCGACCTGGTCACCGCGGAGGCGATTGGCGAGCTGATCGATGCGCGCACGCGGGCGATGCACCGGGCTGCCATACAGAGCCTGTCCGGAACGCTGGTGCGGCAATACGCGGAGCTACGATCCGAGGTGATCGCCGCGGAAGCGCTCCTTGCGTTCGATATTGATTTTCCGGAAGAAGATCATGGGCCGATCGGGCGCGAGCAGGTGGAAAGAGCGGTGGTGAAGGTAGAGGCGCGAATCGCCACACTGCTTGCGACCGCACCAGCGGCCATCCTTGGTCGAGATGGTGCGCTGGTGGTACTTGCTGGGCCAACCAATGCCGGAAAGTCATCTTTACTCAATGCCATGGTTGGTGAGGCACGGGTTATTGTGAGCGACGAACCCGGCACCACGAGGGATGCCGTAGAGGTCCTGCTCGATACCGATCCTTGGCCGATTCGGCTCGTCGACACGGCTGGGCTCCGTGGTGATGCGGGAGTGGTGGAGCGACTTGGAATCGCCGTGAGCGAGCGCTACCTCGGTGGCGCGGACATCGTGGTCGTGTGCGCAGAGTCGCCGGAAGAAATCGCCAGAATTACCACGCGAGTCCGCGCACTGGGCGACGCGGCGATCGTGGAGGTGCTCACAAAGAACGATCTCTGGACGCCGGCGACCGCAGGGATCCATGGCGCCGCGCTCTCCGTGAGCGCGGTGACGGGCCACGGCCTTAGCGCGCTTCGCGATACCATACTGGCGATTGTCGCCGCGAAGGTTGGTCGCCCCGATGACCAGGGTCCGCTGGTGACGAGCGCGCGCCAGCGAGCGGCGCTTGAAACAGCCCGCGATGAGCTTGCCGGGTTTCGGTTGGCATGGCGGGAGGGTGTGCTACCAACGCCAGTGGTTGCGACACACCTTCGAGCGACTATCCACGCACTGGATCACCTGATTGGCGCAGTGGATCTGGATGAAGTGCTCGCACGGGTGTTTTCGACCTTCTGCGTCGGCAAATAAAGCCGCCTCACGCGAGTGGGGCTACGCTGTTCGAGCGGCGTCGCTTACAGAACAGAGGTCGGCCGCAGAGCTGCGAACGGCGCCCGACAAGCCCATACTGGCGATCGCGTCTTCGACTAACCGAGCACCGAGGAAATAGCCGGCGCGTTCCGGCACCACGCATCGCTGTACGGTGCGGGCCTCGTCGCTCATGCCGCCAGAGAGATATCGTAGGCGTAACCCGAGACCAGACCGATCGAGGTCGTCGACCAGACCGCGGGCCAGTACGCCTTCAAGCTCCCGGATACGCGAGTACTGGCGGCGGGCATACCCGAAGTATTCCCACGGCGCATGTCCTGGGCTAAACGCCCGGGAGGCTTGGACGGCGAGCCCTTCGTTGACGAGATGCTCACGGAGCGAGGCCCGGCGACCGGTTTCCCAGTAGGAGTAGTATCCACCCGCGTCGACGACGAGGTGGCGCATTTCGCTTTGACTGCGCGGGGATGTGTAGCGGACGCAGTGCGCCATCTCGTGTGCGAGCCACATCGGAAGGAGCTCGGGATCGAGTCCAAGCCCCCGAGTTGTCGGATTGGGCACGCTCGTAAAGTGTTCGAGGCAGACAAACGCCATGCCTTTTCCGTTGACCACAAGCTCGCCGGCATTGGCGGCGCCGACGCCGACCATCAGGACGATGTCGATGTTGGAGTCGATCTCGAAAAGGTCCGCGCACCGCTGCTCAGTGGCCTGCGCGAGCGCGGTCACGTCAACACGGCCAAGCATGGCGTGTAGGTCGTCGCGACTGGCGCGTACCGTGTCACGCACGATCTCGTCAAACTGAGGCCCCACCGGCTCGATTACATAATTGTGCCAGTACGCCTCGAGCACCTCACGGTGTGCGTCGAAGTAGCGATGATATTCGGCTTCTGGCTCAGAACTCTGCAGCACCGCAACAAAGTCGGGCAGCAGGTTGATAAGCATCGAAGGGTTCGCGTCGCGTGGATAAAAGGGGCAGTCAACGGGAGTGATCGGCACTCCTCGGCGAACGGGCCAGCTGCGCGAGAATGTAGGTCGCCACGTGATTGCAAACAAGAGCACGCGATTCCAACTCAGCGCGCTAAATGGTTTTGATCACCCCGCCTTTGTATCGCGCAGTTCGTTAGCGGGTTCCGAACAACCGGTCACCGGCATCACCGAGTCCCGGGAGGATGTACCCGGATGCGTTCAGTTCGCGATCGAGCGCCGCGGTGATGACTGGAACGTCGGGATGAGCCTCGCGCAGGCGCCTTGCTCCCTCTGGCGCGGCCACGATGCAGAGAAATCTGATCCGAGTCGCACCGGCCAACTTGAGTTTTGTGATCGCAGCGACGGCACTTCCGCCGGTGGCCAGCATCGGATCGAGTACAAAAAATTCGCGTTCCGCAGCGTCGCCGGGAACCTTGAAGTAGTAGTCGATCGGCTGAAGCGTGTCGTGATCACGATACAGCCCGATATGTCCGACTCGCGCCGATGGAATGAGCCGAAGAACCCCCTCGACCATACCGAGTCCAGCGCGAAGGATGGGGACGAGTACAGCCTTCTTTCCGGCGACGCGTTCGCCAGTCGTGGTCTCGAGGGGGGTGATCACCCCGTAGGATTCGAGTTCCATTTCAGCGGTCGCTTCGTACGCCATGAGCATCGCGATTTCGTCAACGAGCTCCTTGAAGATCTTCGTCGGGGTACTCCGGTCCCGTAGCAACGCGAGCTTGTGTTGCACGAGCGGATGTCGTACGACGAAGAGTCCGGGGATTGTGGGGGTGGCTGGCATGACGTGGAGTCTAGTATTTTGCGCGCATGAAAGAATACCAAGCCGTGATTGTGCGCCTGACCCGGCGCGTTCGTGACGACGAGGACGCCATGACCGATCTGCTGAACGAACGCAGTCGCGGCGGCTGGGAACCGGAGTTGATCAGCCAGGACGCCGAACGCGTGACGGTCGTGTTTTCACGCCGAGCGGAATCGGGGCGCTGATCGCACCCATCGCGTGTCGCGCGACCGGTAGGGGTGTTCAGAGCTGTCGCGCCGCGCTTTCACGGGAATGACAATGGACCAACCCACCGGAACAGTTTCGTCACAGCGCGTCTATAGCGGACGCATTATTGCCGTTGACGAAGATGCGGTGAGGTATCCCGATGGCTCTACCGGGATACTTGCCATTGTGCGGCATCCGGGAGCCAGCGCCGTCGTTCCATTTCTGAGCGATCCGCGCGGTGCCAACCCAACGATTCTACTCATCCGTCAGTACCGCCACGCGGCAAACGGATACCTGCTCGAGATTCCCGCCGGCCGACTCGATCCGGGTGAGACCCCAGAGGCCTGTGCACATCGGGAACTCAAGGAAGAAACCGGATGTACCGCGGGACGGATCGAGCGGCTGACCACGGTGTTCACCACCCCGGGATTCAGCGACGAACAGATTCATCTGTTTATGGCGATGGACCTCCTGTCTGGAGATTCCGCCCGTGAAGCGGATGAGTTCATCGAACCCGTCACCATGACCATGACGGAGGCATTGTCGAAGATTGAACAGGGAGAGATTCGTGATGCGAAAACGATCGTAACTCTCCTGTTTGCAGCTGGTTACAGAACACAGACTAGGGATCAATCGCGGTAACGATGTCGTCCTTATTTTAGGACGACGTCCGGTTATTGGGAGAACTTCAACATCCGGCAATAACCGTAAGCCACTGTATTAGAACGAGTTAGCTTGTAGATCCTGAATGGTATGGCCTGGCACGGCAAATGCTCTCCATTGTGTCGGCAGACAGACGACCGATCTCAATTGGAGGGCACTTTATATGGTACAGGCCACCGCACGCACGCTGCAGGCGACGACAACTATTGACCTTCCGGGCGGACAGCTCCGGGCCATGGATGATGGTCAGCTCGTGGAGGCACACCTCGCCGGTACGACTCGCGCATTCGACGTCATCGTCGAGCGCTATCAGGTCAGGCTCCTGAACTTTGTGTACCGCATTGTCGGCGATCGCGAACGGTCCGAAGACCTCATTCAGGAAGCTTTCGTCCGGGTGCACCGACACCTCGCCCGATTTGATCGGTCCAAGAAGTTCTCAACGTGGATCTACACGATCGCATCGAACCTCGCGAAGAATGAACTTCGCAATCGAGCGCGCAGCCCCCTGGTTCTGTTCACGACGCTCGCTCCACAGTGGGATGATGACGAGCGTCCTCTTGAGTTCGAGGATGTCAACGCGCAGCCGGACGAAGCGTTTCGCCAGCGGTACCTGCGCGAGGCCGTCGAGGCGTCGGTGGCGAAGCTTCCGGCGAAACACCGGGACGTATTCGTGCTTCGTGAACTGGAGGGTCGTTCCTACGAAGAGATCGCCGAACTCACCAAGTGCAACCTTGGGACGGTAAAATCACGGCTCAACCGCGCGCGCAACGCGTTCGCTGAGATCATAGAGCCTTCGCTTCGGTAGCCTGACGGGAGAGACGGTGCGCTGCCAGAGCCGGGTTGCGGCGGTGCGGATTAACGAAACGGTATCGTGCCGCTCCGGACGGCGGCTGCCAACCGCTATATTCGGATTATGTCGCAGGTCGTTATGCGCGCGTTCAAAGCCGCGCTCGAACAGGGCACACCTGATGCCGTCTACCTGCTTCATGGTGACAACGAGTTCCTGAAGGACGAAAAGGTCGCGGATATCATCGTGCGCCTTGTGGACCCGGCTACCCGTGACTTCAATCTCGATCTGTTGCGCGCACCTGACCTCGATGCCGGTCGACTTTCGGCTGTGCTCGACGCGCTCCCGCTCATGGCCAAACGCCGCGTGGTGGTATTGCGTGACCCCGGGGCGCTGAAAAAGGATGCTCGGGTCGTGCTCGACCGATACCTCGCCAAGCCGGCCAGAGAAACGGTGCTTGTCCTCGTCGCGCCCTCGGCATGGAAGCCAGAGCCGTCACTCATGGATCGCGCGAGTACCGTCGAATTGCGCTCCCTCACGGAAGCGGAAGCCGTATCGTGGATCGTGATGCGCGTGGCGAGCCTGGATGTGTCGATCGACCAAGATGCCGCTAGCCTACTCGTTCGCTCGACGGGACCCGACCTCGCGCTGATTGATGGCGAGCTGCGAAAACTTCGCGATTACGCAGGTGGCGGCCCCATCACAACCGAAGCGATTCAGGCCATCGTTGGCGTGCGAGCAGGTGAAACGTCGAGTGATCTGCTCGACGCGGTGTGCTCCCGTGACGGCGTGCGCGCCTCGGGCCTCGTTCCGCTCATCCTGTCCCAGCCAAAGAGCACGGGCGTATCGCTGGTGATGTCGTTGACCACACACCTGCTGGGAATCGGCCAAGTGCTCGTTGCGCGGCGCAACCGGGTTTCACTGCGCCAGGTGTCTGGCGACCTATACGCCATGATGGGAGAGTCTCGGTCGGCGGTTGTCGGTCGCCCGTGGGGTGAAGCGGTTACGGCATGGACCCGACATGCCGACCGCTGGGACGAACCAGCGGTGGAGCGGGCGTTACATCTCCTCCGTGCAGCGGACGGCGCGTTGAAAGAGTCGAGCCTCTCAAGCGATGAGCAAATTCTTTCGACGTTGATTCTGGCGATGTGCCAGACGCAACGGATCCACGTCGCGTGATGCGCCGAATTACTAGGCGCCTACTTCGCGGCCTCACCCTCGTCGCTGGTTTGGCGGTGCTTGCTGAGCCGGTGTTCGCCCAGCAAACCGGTGCTGCGCCGGACTCAGTTGCGCATCGGATTCAGCAACTCGTACTGCGGGGCGATGCCAGCGCCGCCCGCCGCCTCGTCGACTCCGTGCTCGTGCACGTCGGCTCGACCGATCCACGGTATGGCGAGGCGCTCTACTGGAGGGCGGTGCTGACGACCTCACTAGACAGCACGCGCCGGGACTTACTGCGTCTGGTCGTCGACTATCCGTATTCGCCGTGGATGGAAGACGCGCTCATCCGGCTTGCCAATGCCGAACTGGTTTCAGGCAACCGGGCATCCGCCAGACGACATCTCGAGCGGATGGTGCGCGATCACATGGTCACTGACGGGGGTGCGCGTGCGGCGCGCCAACTGGCAGAACTCATGATTGCCGACGGATCTGTCATTGCCGCATGCAACGTGGTCGATTCTGCGCGTAGCCGAATCTCACCGAGTAACGTCGAGTTGGCAAACCAACTCACATATACCGGGCGCACCTGCGAGCAGGTCCGCGCGGCGGCCGAACCCGTGACGACGGACGCGCGCCAACCGGAACGCCGAGCCTCGGGGTCACCACCTCAACCGCCGTTGTCGAAGGCGGAAAAGACTACTGACCGCCGACGGGTGGAGTGGTCTGTACAGGTGGCTGCCTATGGGGTGCGCGGGGATGCGAGTCGGCTGGCCGCGCGCCTTTTGGCTCGCGGATACGAGACGCGGATTACGGTGGCCAAGCCGTACCGGGTACGGATTGGCCGGTTCACCAACCGCGCCGAGGCGGCCGATGTTGTGGCGAAGCTGAAGACCGAAAAAACCGCGGCCATTATCGTGGAAGCTGAGCGGAAATGAAGTCGGCTCAAGGTGCACACAGCACGCCACTCATGCAGCAGTACCATGAGATCAAGTCGCGACACCGGGACGCGATCCTGATGTTCCGCATGGGCGACTTCTTTGAGATGTTCTATGACGACGCGGCAACGGCTTCGCGCGTACTTGGCCTGACACTGACGTCCCGCAACAACGGTGGGGCGGCCGAAGTCCCGCTCGCCGGCGTTCCCGTGCGATCGGTCACGGAGTACGTCCGGCGACTGGTGCAGCAGGGGTATCGCGTGGCGATTTGCGAGCAGGTCGAAGATCCCAAGTTGGCCAAGGGGATCGTAAAGCGTGCCGTTGTCGAAACCGTGACGCCAGGCGCAGCGTTTTCGGATGACCTGCTCGATGGCGGTCGCAACACCTTTCTTGGGGCGATTCACTTTCGTGGCGATCTGTGCGGTATCGCGGTGGCCGATCTGTCCACGGGCGAGTTCCGCGTGATGTCAACGACTATGGGCGATGCACCAGCCACGATGGCCCGCCTCGGACCACGCGAGGTAGTGGTTGCTCCGTCAGATGCGGGCGCGCTTGCTGCCACAACGGGGCTCGATCTGTTGCTGACGGAACGTCAGGCATGGGAGTTCGACGCGGCGTCGGCGACTCGCGAACTCACTGAATTGTTTGGCGTCCGCTCCCTTGAAGGCCTCGGCTTTGGCGCCGATGATGACGCCATGATTGGCGCCGCCGGCGCACTGGTTCGCTATCTACGGGAACTCCAGCCATCCGGCCTCTCGCATCTGGCGCACCCCGCCATCGAGCGACCTGGCGGTGTGATGCCGATCGATGACATGACGAGGAGAAATCTCGAGCTCGTCGAGTCGATGCCTGGAGGACCGTCCGGTGCACTGAACACCGAGGGCACGCTGCTTGGCGTGCTCGACCGTACGCTGACGCCCATGGGTGCGCGCCTTCTACGGGCGCGCCTCCTTGCGCCGCTCACCGATCGGACGGCGATCGAGGCGCGGCTTGACGCGGTCGCGTCATTCGTCGCGAACCCTACCGTGCTATCCGGCGTGCGGGAGGCGGTGCAGGGGGTGCGGGACGTCGAGCGCCTTGGCGCAAAGACGGCGGCTGGCCGAGTCAATCCACGTGAGCTTCGGGCTCTTGGAGATTCGCTTGGGCGCCTGCCCGCTGTTGCCGCAGCGCTAGGGCGCGGCGAAACGGCCGGAGAGCTTTCGGTGATCGCGGGCGGCTGGGATTCAGCGGATGACCTTCGTGCCGTGATCGTTGGCGCGCTCGTCGAGCGACCGCCGGCCGTGCTCGGCGACGGCGAGACCATTGCCACCGGAGTCAGTGCGGAGTTGGACGACCTGCGTGCGATTGCCACCGGGGGGAAGGATGCGATCGCCGGCCTTCAGCAGGTCGAACGCGAACGCACGGGGATTGCATCGCTGAAGGTTGGGCACAACCGGGTGTTCGGGTACTTCATCGAAGTGACGCACGCCAACACGCACCTGGTTCCTCCTGATTATCAGCGGCGACAGACGTTGACGGGTGCGGAACGGTATGTCACGCCGGCGCTGAAAGAGTTTGAGGAGAAGGTGCTGCACGCCACGGAGAGGATCGAACAGCTCGAGCGCGACCTGTTCGAGGGCATTCGTGCGAGCACCGGAGCGATGATCGGCCGTTTGCAGGCCGTTTCGGGACGGGTGGCGGGAGTGGACGTTATTGCCGCGCTGGCCGACGTTGCCGTACGCGAGGCGTACGTGCGTCCTGAACTCCACGACGGACTCGATCTCGAAATCATTGGCGGTCGGCATCCCGTGGTCGAGCGGATGATGCCGCGCGAGCAGTTTATACCGAATGACGTGTTGCTCACGCCTGCGGCGCGAATGATCATCCTGACCGGTCCAAACATGGCTGGCAAGAGCACCATCCTCCGACAGATCGGACTCGTCGTGTTGATGGCACAGGCCGGCAGCTTCGTGCCAGCTGCACGGGCAACAATCGGCGTGTGCGACCGTGTTTTTACCAGGGTTGGAGCGAGCGACAACCTCGTACGAGGCCAGTCCACGTTCATGGTAGAAATGTCCGAGACCAGTGCGATCTTGCACACTGCGACGGCGCGCAGTCTCGTTCTGCTGGACGAAATCGGGCGCGGCACCAGCACCTGGGACGGAGTCAGTATCGCCTGGGCCGTCAGCGAGGATCTGCACAATCGGATTGGTAGCAAGACGGTGTTTGCCACGCACTATCACGAACTCACGCAACTCGCCGACGAGTTGCCGTCTGTCCGGAACTTCAACGTGGCCGTGGAAGAGCATGCCGGCGGAATCCGGTTTCTCCACACCCTGAGGCCTGGCGGCGCCGACCGATCGTATGGGATTGAGGTTGGTCGACTGGCCGGCTTACCGACGACGGTATTGCAGCGCGCCCGTGCATTGTTGACGATTCTCGAAGGTGAGCAGTTAGCCGCCGCGCTGGCTGGCGGTTCGATACGGCGGGTTCCGGCAGAGCAAGCACCACTCGGTCTCTTAAGGGAAATGCGTGATCATCCAGTTGTGGAACGGCTACGAACGCTGGATGCCAACCAGCTAACCCCGCTCGAGGCACTTGCGCTGCTTGCCGAGTTGTCGGCAGGCGCACGCGTAGAGGATGTGCCAATCGCCGAGCGCGATGTGCACCGGTAGATTCCCCTTGAGCCTCCTTCTGCCATCTGTCGCGACTCCATGACAACTCCTCCGCGCGACCTGCATGTGTACCAGTCGGTTCTCGAATCGATCGGCTGGACGCCGCTCATACGGCTGACGCGCGTTACGCGCGGAATTGCGACGCCGGTCTGGGTGAAGTGCGAGACGCGGAATCCCGGCGGATCCGTGAAGGACCGTATTGGCCTCCTGATCATCGAACGTGCCGAGCGAGAGGGTACACTCAAACCCGGTGGCACGATCGTCGAGGGGACGAGTGGCAACACCGGCGTGGCGCTCGCCATCGCGGCCGCACTCAAGGGCTACCGCTGCATCTTCACGATGCCGGACAAAATGTCGCAGGAGAAGGTTCGGCTACTCAAAGCGTACGGCGCGGAAGTGATCATCACACCGACCGCGGTTCCTCCGGACCACCCGGACAGCTACGTGATGATGGCGAAACGCATTGCGAAAGAAACGCCGAACGCAGTGCTCGCCGATCAGTTCTACAATCAGGCGAACCCTGACGCGCACTTTGCGACCACGGGACCGGAAATCTGGGAGCAGACCGAGGGTCGGGTGACGCATGTGATCTCGGCCGCCGGCACCGGCGGCACGATTACAGGGGTGGGTCGGTTCCTCAAGAAGAAAAATCCCGCGATCCAGATGATCTGCGGTGATCCCGTCGGGTCGATACTGGCAGAATACTGGCGCAGTGGCGGGACGCGTATCACGGAAGGCGTTCCCTACAAGGTGGAGGGGATCGGTCAGGACAAGATTCCCGGTACACTCGACATGGGCATGGTCGACGAGTTCCAGACGGTGGCCGACCGTGATGCGTTCGCGATGGCGCGGCGGCTGACTCGCGAGGAAGGCCTGTTTGGCGGTGGTTCGTCTGGCTTGCATGTCCATGTGGCGCTGTCGGTTGCTCGTCGAGTGAATGACCCGAACGCCTGCGTTGTGACCTTTCTTTGCGACACCGGCGAGCGCTACCTGTCGAAGCTGTACAACGACGAGTGGATGCGCGAAAACCAGATGATGGATCAGACGCGCACGACCCTGGCCCAGTTACTCGACGGCAAACATGGTGCGGCGCCCGTGGCTGTGATCAGCGTGATTCCCCAGGCCGGCGTGCGACAGGCGCTGGGCCTCATGTCACTCCACGACATATCGCAACTGCCCGTCATGGAAAACGGTAACTGCGTTGGGTCGGTGAGCGAGAGTAGCCTGAGCTCAGCCGCCCTCGACGACGTGAAGGCGTTGGATCTCACCGTGGCGGATGTCATGGATTCGCCGTTTCCGACGGTCGAGTCTGGCCAGCCGGTCGACGCGATCGTGAAAGTGTTGTCGAAGGCTAACCCGGCCGTGCTCGTGCGCGAAGCCGGTATGATCCGCGGCATCGTTACGCGATCGGACATGTTGGCGTTTCTGATGGCGCGATAGCGTGCGAATCACCGTGTTGATGGGCGGGACATCGTCGGAGCGGGATGTCTCACTTGCATCGGGGTTGCGCATCGCGGCGGCGCTGCGATCGAACGGCCATGAGGTGGTGTCCGTTGACACCGTGCGCGGCGCCATATCGGTGGCGGCGGAGCAATCGATGCTGGCAGGTGGCATTATGCGCACCCTCCCACCAGACCGCGCCGAGTTGGCTCGACTGGGCGCCGAGACGCTACCCGCTGCGGTTGGTGAACTCCGGGGTTCCGGTCACACCGACGTCGTGTTTCTCGCGATGCACGGCGGACAGGGGGAGGATGGAACGCTCCAGGCGTTGCTGGACCTTACGAATCTTCCATACACTGGAAGCGGTCACCTGGCGAGCGCGCTGGCGATGGATAAGGATCTGTCGAAACGGTTGTTTCGCGACGCCGGCGTACAGACGCCTGACTGGGTGATGGTGCGTGCCGGCGACGGCAGTGATTGGCATAGCGAGGCATTTGCCGCGGATGCCGTCGCACGTCTCGGGCTTCCACTGATTGTGAAGCCGTCAAAAGAGGGTTCTACAGTCGGGCTGACATTGGTGAAGTCAGCCAACGCCATTGCCGCCGCGGTGGGCGAAGCGTTTCGGCACGACGACGAGGTGATGCTTGAGCGCTTCATTGCGGGCCGGGAGTTGACGGTCGGAATTCTTGGTGACCGCGCACTTCCTGTCGGCGAGATTATCCCGAAGCACGAGCTGTACGACTACGAGTGTAAGTACACACCGGGTATGGCGGTGGAGCTGTTTCCTGCAGACATCTCCGACGCGGACAGGATCCTGGTGCAGTCGGCAGCGTTGGCGGCATTTCGCGTGTTGAAGCTGAGCGGGTATGCCCGCATCGACTTCCGCATGGCCAAGAACGGAGAATTCCACTGTCTCGAGGCAAACACATTGCCCGGGATGACCTCGCTCAGCCTCATTCCGCAGGCTGCGGCCGCGGATGGCATTTCCTTTCCCGATCTCTGCGAGCGGATCGTGACGCTCGCGTTGCGGGCGCATGCCACAGCAGATCCCGCATGACCATCGGTGGCCGCCAAACGCGGGGACGCACGCACACTGCTTAATGACGTGTCGCGCCGACGGCGCGACCACTAGCCAGAGAGGAGTTCCTTACCATGCCGAAACCGTTGTTACTCGAAACGTTTCCCAATCCATATCCGGGCCGGGACTATGAGATTGTCATGACCTGTCCGGAGTTCACGGCGTTGTGCCCGGTCGGAGGAATTGAGTCGGACGCTCGCGAACTCGAAGCACTTGAAGGCGGGGCCCCGGATTTCGGGACGATCACGATCACTTATGTGCCCAACCGGCACTGTGTCGAACTTAAGAGTCTCAAGTTGTACCTCTGGAGTTTTCGAAACGATGGGATCTTCTACGAACGCGCGGTCAACACGATTCTCGACGACCTCGCTAAGGTCATCAAGGCACGCCGTATTTCGGTTGTCGGAGACTTCAACATCCGGGGCGGAATCAAGTCGGTCATCACCGCGAGCGCCAAAGCCAAACGGCGCTAGCTGGGTCGTTCGAATGACCCAGAATGCTGCCTGATTGAACCACGGTGGGCCCGCCGGGGTTGGCCGGAGGGTGAGCAACGGGCTAAATTCACCATCGGTACGGCTAGGTAGCTCAGTTGGTAGAGCAGCGGACTGAAAATCCGCGTGTCGGCGGTTCGATTCCGTCCCTAGCCACTGTGGTAATCGACCAAGGTGGGGTAGAACGGGACTACCACATTTCTGCTAAATCAAAGGGAGGGCGGGGTATCCGTCCTCCCTTTGTCGTACCCACTGCGATCGCTGTGACGTACACTTGATTATGCGAGTAATTCAGCGTCGATGATCCGACCTCGTCACCCTAGCTGCTGGTTTGCCAGCGCCATCTGTGCGGCGGTGCTAGTCATCGGGCCCACCGAGGCGCGCTCGCACGCCGTTCACGCGCGCGTGCTGCTGATGCCGTTCGCGTCTGACACAATTCGTGGCCTGGTCTATGACAGCCTTGCGCAGCGCCCACTCGTCGGCGCGAGCGTCATCGCGGAGCCCGGCGGGCAGAGCGCCACGACGGATGCCGCAGGCCGGTTTCTGCTCGTGACCGCAGCACCCGCGACCCGAGTCTCAGCCTTTCACCTGACATTGGACCGCACCGGCATCGGGAGCCTCTCGGCGGCGGTACCGGCCGGCTCGAGTGTTCGTGTGACCTTGGCGACACCGTCGAGCCGAACGGCATGGGACCGGTTGTGTCCTGGAGTGGTACGGGAGGAGGCGCGGGATGGCGTCGTGTTCGGAACGATTCGCAGTGCCGATGGGAGCACGAGAATCGCGCGTGCGCGCGTGCGCATCACGTGGGACAAGGGTCCGCCCGATGCTGCAACCGGCATCCGTCAGTTTGAAGTCCGGACCGACTCCATTGGTTCGTATTACGCATGCGGTGTTCCAGCGCAGGACAATGCCTACATCGTGACGTACGCTCCTGAGTACGCATCGGGGTTGATCGCCATAGCTGGTGATTCACTGCCCCTGCGCAAGCTCGACCTCTTTGCGGGGCGCCTAAGCGATGCGGCGACCGCGGCGCCGGCCACCACGCAAATCGTGACGGGATTTGTGCGCGACGGAACGCGCCGGCCCGTGGTGGGTGCCACGGTCGACATTGACGGGATCGAACTCACGGAAAAGACGGATCTGGGCGGTCGATTCCGTTTTGCGGCCGCGCCAACGGGCACCCGAATGTTGCTGTCGAGGTCGGTCGGTTACACCCCAACACTGCAGCCGATTGACGTGATGGAACGCGGCATGGAAGAGGTGCAGGTCGAACTCACGCGCTCCGTGCTGCTGCCGGGTGTGAAAGTCACGGAACGGCTCGCGATTCCAGTGTTGCTCGCTGAATTTGAAGAGCATCGCCGGGCCGGTTTTGGCACCTTTCTGGATTCGAGTGTGATCGAACGGAAAACGAATATCAGAAATGTGTTCGAGGGCATTCCCTCGCTCGAGGTCACGGGCCGGGACCAGTCGGAATTCAAGATGTTCACGCCCGTCCTGTCGTTCTCGGGATCCTGTCCAGTGAACGTCTTCCTCGACGGCCGGAAGTCGGGCACCGATGAACTTCAGGCGCTCCCGAAAGACCTGGTGGCTGCCGTCGAGGTCTACGTGCGCCAGCCGAACGCGCCGGCCAAGTACCGTCCGACACAGAACGCGTGCGGCGTGGTAATTGTCTGGACGAAGATGGCGTTTCGGCGATAGGCGGACGCTTGGCAGCGGGTCGTTACGCCGACGAGGGACGGGATTGGCGCAGTCCGAGGTTTACGATCCGCTGCAAGAGGTCTGGGTACGAGACGCCGGCAGCCAGTGCGGCCGATGCAAACTCTTCGCGCTCAGCGATCTCCGGATTGGGATTCGCTTCAAGAAAGAAAAACTGACCGTTCGCGTCGAGCCGGAAGTCGAGTCTCGCGTATCCGGTGAGCTCCAGAATCTTGTAGATGCGCTTGGCGGCGTGGACCAATTTGGCGGCCAGGTCATCCGGAAGCTGCGCTGCGCGCGTGTCGATGCCGTGCCGCAGCTGGTACTCGACGTCGTGCTTCACCCTGGCCGTGGCAATGAGCGGTTCACCATCTGCGCGCTTCTCTGCCACGAGCTCCCAGATGGGAAACACAACCAACCGATCGTTTCCGATGATGCTCACATAGAGTTCGCGGCCCTCGATGAACTGCTCGGCGATCGCATCGGTGCCGATGCGATCGTGGACGAACGCGACGCGCTCCGCGAGTTTTTCATCAGAGTCCACCACCGAGGCTCGTGCGATGCCGATCGAGGCATGTTCGATCAAGGATTTAACGATGAGCGGGAACTTGAGCCGCGGTGGACGGCGCACCTTGTGTCCGATGGGAAACACCGCAAAATCGGGAGCGCGAATGCGGTGATAGGCGACCAGCTTCTTCGACAGCGCCTTCCCCCTAGAAATGATCATCCCACGAGGGTTGCACCCCGTGTAGGGGGTGTGCAACAGCTCAAGAAAGCTCACGACGTTCTGGTCAAAAAGCACTTCGCCGTGAAACTCTTCGAGCAGGTTGAAGACGATGTGTGGTTTGAGCTGGTCGATCGCGTCGCGAATGGGAAATAGTTCGTATTGCACGCCGAGTGGATGCACTTCATGCCCGGCGGCGCGTAGCGTCCGTACGACGTCGTACTCCGTCTTGGACTCGGACACCTCTTGTGGTGTCAGCCCGTCGAGCGTTTCCGGTGGCACGAGCTGCGGGTGCATCAGCGCCAGGATGCGAAGCTTCTTCATACGACGATCCAGTCGCGACGGCCCTTTTTGGAGAGCATTTCCATCGTTCGGGCTGTGAGGAGTACCATAAAATCGGTTAAGACCTGCCGGTCACGGCCGAGTACCCGCAGGTTGAGTTCGCGGCATCGGCCAATCATGTCTCCGAGCACGGTATCTAGTGTGAATTGGTATTCGCCAGTCCACTTGGCGACGACGTGCCGGATGGACGAGCGGTGCCGCCTGAGAAAGACGGCGGCGGATTCGCGGGCTTGAATGCGGCGATCGCTTGAAAACAGGCGCCGTAGGTCATCGTCCCACGTCTTCGGGTACTCAATGGAATACAGCGCACGCCGATACGTGTAGTGCTCGAAAAGCGTGAGGGAAAGCGTCTTCAGCGGATCGACGCGCCGTCGCGAGCGGACCATCGGTTGGACGCCGGCGAGCTCTCGCATGAGCCGATCCACGTATTGCAGTTTCTTGAGTGCCGGCCAGCCGGCGTAGCGGCGCCGCCAATCGGAGTGCGGCCTGAGCCAGACGGCAAAGGTCTCGGCGAAATCTTCATCCGGGTGACTCTGGGCGTACCAGCGGCGCAAATGCTGCACATAGCGCTTGCTCCCGGGGTTCGGACGGTACGATTCCGGATAGGGTTTCGATGATCGGCCAAAGAGCCGTTGCCACTCGCGCCGCCTGTGCAGATCGAACGCATGTTGGACGGCGTGCCCGCATTCGTGCCGGAGAATCTGCATGCATTCGGCGTGCGTTCCGCCTTCGACCTCGAGCAACTGGGCCCGCTCGAGGCGCATGAGCCTGGGGTGGGCGAGGTAGAAGGGAATGGCGATTCCAGGGATGCCGCTTGGGGAGAACCATTCGTCGGACAGCCAGGCGTGGGGCCTGATGGTGAGCCGCCTTGCCTCCAGTTCCCCAAACAGTTCCTCGATGTTCTGTTCGAGCCAACTTCCCTCGATCCGGAGATCGAGGTCCTTGAGGCGAAGCTGCAGGAGGCGCACCGTGGACCACCGGGTCCACGGGCGGGCCACGCGCTTGGCGGGTTTGGCGGGTTTTGAGGATGTTGGCATAGGGGTGTCGAGCGGAGACGATGCGACCAATGCCTGGTAGTAGCAAGGGGATGGGACGTTGCCTAGGATTCCCGCGGTGAGTACCCCTGCCGCCAGTCCCTACGCCGTACTTCGCATTCCGAACTTTCGGCGTTATGTGCTGGCGGTGGTCGCGATGACGCTTGCCACGATGATCCAGGGAACGATCGTTGGCTGGCAGGTCTACGAACTCACACACGACCCGCTCGCCCTGGGCCTGATCGGGTTGGCCGAAGCGCTGCCATTCATTGGCGCGTCGCTGTTTGCCGGCCATGTCGCCGATCGATATGACCGTCGTCGGATCGCGATGATTGCGCTGATGGTCGTCGGTGCCAGCGCCATGGCGCTCCTGATATTGCCGTCATGGCTTGGCGATTCACCCCGCACACTGGTGCGCGCGATATTCGGCGTGATCATCGTGAGTGGTCTTGCCCGCAGTTTTCTCTTGCCAGCGCGTCAGGCACTTGGGGTGGAAGTCGTGCCGCGTGAGCTGTTTGCGAATTCCGTGACCTGGCGGAGCGGGGCATGGCAGTTGGCTGCCGTGATCGGTCCGGCGCTGGGTGGCGCGCTGTACGCTGTAGGCGGAACTCGCCTCGCGTACGCCACCGATGCGGCGTTGACGATGGTTGGTGTCGTGGCACTCTTCCTGATTCAGCGCACGCCGGCGCCGTCAAGTTTGGCGAATGCGTCGATTAGATCGAGTTTGATTGCCGGTGTGCGGTTCGTGTTTGGTGAGCGCATCGTGCTCGGCGCCCTGTCGCTTGATCTGTTCTCGGTGCTGTTCGGTGGGGCAACCGCCTTGCTCCCACTGTATGCGGCCGAGATTCTCCACGTCGGCCCCCAGGGGCTTGGCGTGCTGCGCTCTGCGCCTGCCATTGGCGCGGTCATCACGTCCGTCATACTCATGCACGCGAAACCGTTTGAGCGAACTGGTCGGGTGCTCCTTCAGTCGGTCGCTGTGTTCGGCCTGACGATTATCGTATTCGGCCTATCGACGAGTGTCGTCGTTGCGGTTGCCGCCTTGGCCATCGGCGGGGCGGCGGACATGGTGAGTGTGTTCATCCGGTCGACGTTGCTCACCACGCGCACGCCTCCGGAAATGCTCGGCCGCGTGATGTCGGTCAACGGGATCTTTATCGGCAGCTCGAACGAGATCGGCGCGTTCGAGTCTGGGCTCACCGCGAAATGGTTCGGCACGATTCCGAGTGTCGTGCTCGGCGGCGTGCTGACACTCACGGTCGTTGCCGTAACCGCGTGGCGAAACCCGCTACTCCGCCGTCTCGGCAGAATGGAACCGCCCCCCGCTCAGCGGGCAACGGTCTAGGCTCGGTAGCCTGCGCTAGGAGAGCAGCGCACGGGCGGTCGCCACGACGCGTGCGGGCGTGATGCCGTACTCTTCGTAGAGTTTCTGGGATGGGGCTGATGCGCCGAACCGGTCGATTCCGACGACCGCGCCGCGTCCCCCGACCAGTTGATACCAGGACATTGGGTGTGCGGCTTCGACGGCCACGCGCGGTACGCCTGGCAGAAGAACCTCGTCGTGGTACGCCGCATTTTGCCTCGCAAAGAGCTCGTGGCTGGGCACGCTCACGACGCGCGCGGCAATTCCCTCGGTGGCGAGCGTCGCCTGCGCGTCGAGGGCGACCTGTACTTCGGATCCACTCGCGAGCAGCACGACACGGGGTTGGACGCCGGAATCACTCAAGGTGTACGCACCGCGGGCGACGCCAGTCGCCGGTGCAAAGCGGGCGCGGTCGAGCAGCGCGAGCTTTTGGCGGGTGAGGACGAGCGCGGTCGGGCCCGTGCGGTTTCTGATGGCCGCGCGCCACGCCTCGGTGGTTTCCGCGGCATCGGCTGGGCGGAGCACCAGCAGGTTTGGAATGCAACGCAATGCGGTGAGGTGTTCAACTGGCTGGTGCGTTGGCCCATCCTCTCCAAGGCCGATCGAATCGTGCGTGAACACGTAAATCGCCTGCTGGCCCATCAGCGCCGCGAGGCGGATTGCGGGCCGCATATAGTCGGCAAAAACCAGGAATGTGCCGCCGTAGGGAATGATCCCGCCGTGGAGCGCCATCCCGTTCATCACGGCACCCATCGCGTGTTCGCGAATGCCGAAGTTGAAGTTCCGCCCGCCCGGAGTCGCTGCTGAGAAGGCTGGCGCACCTTTCACCGTGGTCAGGTTCGATCCGGAAAGGTCAGCCGACCCTCCGATGAGTTCGGGAATCTTGGTGGCGATCGCATTGATGACGACACCGGACGCCGCGCGGCTGGCGACATTGCCGTTTGCCGAGTTGAAGGTGGGGAGCGAGGACTCCCAGCCAGCCGGAAGGTCGCCGTGGATGCGTCGGCCGAACTCCTTTGCCTCGTCGGGGGCGGTCTGTGCAAAGGCGATGAGTTGGCGGCGCCAGGCCTCCTGCGCCACTGCGCCGCGGTCACGAGCGGTGCGCCAATGTTCGAGCGCGACGGCGGGCACGTGGAACGGTTCGGTTGAAGGCCAGTCAAGTGCCTTTTTGGTGAGTGCGATCTCATCCGCGCCGAGCGGTTCGCCGTGCGCCTTGGCCGTATCGACCCGATTGGGGCTACCGAAACCGATATGCGTTCGGGTGATGATCAACGAGGGGCGCGTGGTCTCGGCGCGTGCTGCCGCTACGGCGGCGTCGATTGACGCCAAGTCGTTCACGTCAGCGATCTGCCCGACGTGCCATCCGTAGGCCGTGAATCGCGCCGCGACGTCGTCGCTGCATGAGAGGTCGGTACTTCCGTCAATCGTGATGCGGTTGTCGTCGAAAAAGCCAATGAGCTTGCCGAGTTTCTGGTGTCCGGCGAACGAGGCGGCTTCGTGCGAAATGCCTTCCATCAGGTCGCCATCGCCGGCGATAAACCAGGTGGTGTGGTCCACGATGTTGTGGCCGCCGAGATTGAACGTGGCGGCGAGGCTCCGTTCGGCAACCGCCATACCCACGGCGTTGGCAATGCCCTGGCCAAGTGGGCCGGTCGTTGTCTCAACGCCAGCCGTGTGGCCGACTTCTGGGTGACCCGGAGTCTTGCTCCCCCACTGCCGGAACTGCTTGATATCCTCGATCGTCAGGTCGTAGCCCGCGAGATAGAGCGTCGCATACAGCAGCATGGACGCATGGCCGGCTGAAAGGACGAATCGGTCGCGGTCTGGCCAGGCCGGATCGGCCGGGTTGTGCTTGATGTGGCGGTGATAGAGGGCGTAAGCCAGCGGCGCGAGCGCCATAGGCGTGCCCGGATGACCGGACTCAGCCGCCTGCACCGCGTCCATGGCTAGTGTGCGGACGGTGTTGATCGCGAGCAGTTCGATGTTGTCGTTTGCCACTGAGATACGGCCAGGAATAGGAAAGCAGCTGGTGGAGCGGACGTGTGAAAATAGCGTCGATACGCGATGGCGGGATGCGCCACGACAGTCATGCGCCACGGAGTCTCCGGTCGTCAGGCCGGCCCGGTGGAGTGATCGGCGTGTTGAGCGGCGCGTATGTGCAGTCGACCGTGGCGCTGCGTTCGAAGCGCCTTGAGTACCGTACCGCCAACCGAGAGGCCGCCAAGCAGGATGTACAGGTAGAAGGAGTAGAACCGCCACCAGAGCAGCGCGCCTCCCAGTACGGCGGGTGCCATGGTGCCTTGGTAGGCGAACTGAAAGCCGAACTCGATCGCACCGCCGCCGCCTGGCGCTGGCGCGACGGCGCCGCCATAGAGGAGTACGAGCGGCCAGAGGACGAGCGATGCGAGTGAAAGGTTGGGGTCGAGTGCGAGTGCAATCACCGGGAGCACGGCGAGCCGCAGCCCAACGTGCACAAGCGATGCGATGAACGCCGCGACCGCTGGACCAATGGCTGCGTGCCGCAGGGCGAGCACATTTAGCCGTAAGGATCGCAGCGCTCGCTGGACCGCCCGCCAGCGGCCAGCATGCAGTCCGACGGCGAGCGCCCAGCTTGGTGGCGGACCCTTGGCGTGAGTGCGCGCGAGTGCGTACCCGACGGCTCCGGCCGAAAGCACCAGTACGGCATAGCCGCCGATCATCCCGGTCATGAGTTCGAGGACCTTTCCTGCGTCGTGGAACACGAAGAGGAAGACGATACAGAGCGCGGCGAGCGACCATGTCTCGAGGAGCAGTTCGGCGAACAGGATCAACACTGACGGCGCGGGCGCGACACCGTCTTTCGCGAGCACAAAAAAGCGGGCTGGCTCCGCACCGGATCGCGCTGGCGTGATGGACGCGGCGAAATCACCGGCGAGGCAGACGCGGAGCGACGTTCCGAACCGCAGCGGTATCCGAAGGGCAGCGGCGCTCCAGTGAATTTTTACCGAACGCGTCGCGATCTCGAGACAGACGAGAGTGAGTGCGGCGAGGTGCGCCCACCACGGCAGCGAGGGGTGCGGTCCAGGGCGAGACAGTCCCTTGGAGAGGATGTACGCCGTGACGCCGATGGTCGCCGCGAACGACAGGAGGAGTACGAGCCACCGCCCGCGGCTCATGGCCGGCCGCCTAGCGGTTGGCCGGTCGACTGGAGCGCGTGCGGATTCGGGCTACCCGGCTTCTGGAACACGATGCTGGAAATGTAGAGATGGGCACGCCGAATGCCGCGCCGTGTACCACTTGCATGGTGGCACACACTGGCGAACGTTTCGGTATCACGTGGAGAGACTTTTCTCGGCCCAGAAGGAGGGTTGTGTGACTCGAGTAGATCGGTTGTGTGCGTGGGCCAAGATGGCGGCCGTCGTCGGATGCATCACATCAGCCGTTGCGCAGGCGCAGGCGGTGGACACGCTGGCGCTCAACGGAATTCGTTGGCGCGAAGTCGGTCCGTTTCGCGGCGGACGGTCTGTCGCCGTCGCTGGCAGCGCGGCGCGCCAGAACGAGTATTGGATGGGCACGACCGGCGGCGGTGTGTTCAAGACCGTCGATGGCGGGCTCAGTTGGGCGCCAGTGACCGATCGGTATTTCGGGGGAACAATCGGCGCCGTGCAGGTGAGCGAATCGAATCCGGACATCGTCTGGGTCGGCGGTGGCGAGACGGACATTCGCGGCAATGCCGCGCCAGGTGACGGCGTCTGGACGACACTGGACGCAGGCCGGACATGGAAACGCATCGAGTATTTCGATGTGAAGAACCACGTCAACCGCATTCGGATTCATCCCACGAATTCGAACATTGTGTGGATCGGCGTGCTGGGGCATGCATTCGGCAAAAATGAACAGCGCGGTGTGTTCAAAACGACCGACGGCGGACAGACGTGGCGACGCGTGTTGTATCGCGACGACATCACGGGCATTTCCGACCTTTCGCTCGATGCGAACGATCCCAATGTGCTGTATGCGGCTTTCTGGCACGCGTACCGTACCCCGTGGTCCATGAACTCAGGCGGGCCGGGTGGCGGGTTGTTCAAGAGTACCGACGGCGGCGAAACGTGGCGCGAGTTGACGGCAAACATCGGCCTGCCGAAGGGACTCTGGGGCAAGGTTGGCCTTGCCGTCTCACCGGCGAAGTCGAGCCGCGTCTGGGCGATGATCGAGGCAGATGAAGGCGGTGTGTACCGTTCCGATGATGGTGGCGCCACATGGGCCAAGTTGAATGAGGAGCGCAAACTGCGTCAGCGCGCGTGGTACTACACACGCATTTATGCGGACCCGAAGGATACGAACATCGTCTATGGGCTCAACGTGTCGTGGTATCGGTCGCGCGACGGTGGCAAAACGTTTGCGCAGGGCATTCAGGTTCCGCACGGGGACAATCACGATCTCTGGATCGCGCCAGACAATCCCGAGCGGATGATCGAGGGGAATGACGGCGGTGCGAACGTGTCGACCAATGGCGGGCGGACTTGGACGGGGCAGGAGTATGCGACGGCACAGATGTATCACGTCACGACGACGAACCAGTTTCCGTACCAGATCTGTGGCGCGCAGCAGGACAACAGTACGCTGTGCGGACCGAGCCGGAAGGCCGGCGGCATCACGATCACGGACTGGAAAGACGCCGGCGGCGGCGAGTCTGGCTACATCGCCGCGAGTCCGACGAATCCCGACATCCTATTTGCCGGCTCATATGGTGGCCTGTTGACCCGCAAGGATATGCGCACCGGGCTCGAATGGAATGTGAATCCGTGGCCGGACAACCCGATGGGTATTTCCTCGGAGGACATCAAGTACAAGTTCCAGTGGACCTTTCCCATTGTGTTCTCACCGCACGATCCGACGACGATGTACGTGGGCGGAAGCCACCTGTTCAAGACGAACACAGGTGGCGACAGCTACCAGATCATTAGCCCACCGCTTGCACGTAATGATCCGAAGACACTCGGACCATCGGGCGGACCGATCACGAAGGATCAGACCGGTGTCGAGACCTATGGTGTGGTCTTCGCGTTCACGGAATCGCCTGTCATGAAGGGTGTACTCTGGGCCGGCACCGACGACGGACTGGTGCAGCTCAGTCGTGATGCGGGCAAGTCATGGAAGAACGTCACGCCAACAGAGATGGGCGACTACTCGCGCGTGTCCATCATCGAGGCCGGACACTATGCGGCGGGCACGGCATACGTCGCAGCCAATCGTTTTCAGCAGGACGACTTCTCGCCGATCCTGTTCAAGACGACGGACTTCGGTGCGACCTGGACCAAGATCGTGAATGGCATTGCCTCAACCGAATTCACGCGCACAATCCGTGAGGATCCCGTGCGAAAGGGGATGCTCTTTGCCGGAACGGAACGCGGCGTGTGGGTGTCGTTCAACGACGGCGCGGCGTGGCAGAAGCTGCAGCTCAACATGCCCCCCGTGCCCGTGCACGACCTGACCATCAAGGAAGGCGATCTGATCGCCGCAACGCACGGTCGGTCGTTCTACGTGCTTGACGACCTCGGACCGTTGCGTCAACTAAATCCCGCGGTCCTCAGCGGCGTGCACCTCTACAAGCCGCGCAACACACACCGCATTGATTGGGGTGGAGGGCGCGGCGGCGGTCGCGGTGGCAGCACGGTCGGTCAGAATCCACCGTCCGGCGTGGTCGTGAGTTACCACCTGCCGAAGTCCGGCGATGACGTGACGCTGGAGTTTCTCGACGCCGCTGGCAAGGTGATCAAATCATTCAACTCCCGCGCTGACTCGGTACCGGCCACCGGTGGCCGCGGTGGCGCGCCGGACCCTGAGTCGGGCTTCTCCGGTCCGCCGGCAGCGCCACGCGCACCAAACCGCGTGGGCTTGAACCAGTTTGCCTGGAACATGCGCTATCCGGATGCCGTCGTGTTTCCGGGAATGATCCTGTGGGCAGGCAACACACAGGGACCCATCGCCCCCGCGGGGACGTACACGGTCCGGATGACGCCCGGCGGTGGAAAGCCGATCACGCAAACATTCCGGTTGATCAATGATCCGCGAGCCCCGGCCACGGCGGCCGACCAGCTGGCACAGTTCAACTTCTTGATGACGATTCGCAACCGCGTCTCGGAAGCGAATGAGGCAGTGATCTCCATGCGCCATGTGAAGAGTGAGATTGACACGCGTCTCAAGCAGGCGCCGGCCGAGGCGATTCAGGAGCTGACGACCGAAGGCAAGTCGCTCGGCACGAACCTCACCGGCGTCGAAGCCGAGGTGTATCAGATCAAGAACCAGAGCGGGCAGGATCCGCTCAACTATCCGATCAAGCTGAACAACAAGCTGGCGGCACTCACTGGCGTTGTGGCGTCGGCTCCGGGAAAGCCCACGGCGCAATCGGTCCAGGTATTCAATGAACTCGACGGAAAACTCGGCGCCCAGACCAAGCGAATGGACAAGATCTACGCGGAAGATCTCAAGCGGTACAACGAACTGCTCAGGAAGTACAAGCTTCCGGAAATCGATCCGAAGCCCAAGCCGAAGGTGGCGATGTAATCGGTTGCGCCACAAAAGCACGCGCAGGTGGGAGAGGTGACTGAACCACGAGGTGGGCTGGTCGTTCGGGCAGGAATGCCGAGCGACCAGCCCGCGGTGCTCGCGCTGAACAACGCATCAACACCGCACGTGAATGCGCTGGCCGAGGATCAGTTTGCGTGGCTTGCGACCCACGCGGATTTCTATCGTGTCGCCGAGGTCCATGGCGTGTTGAGCGGGTTCGCGATGGCTATCCGCCACGGTACCGCGTATTGGAGCGGCAACTACGCCTGGTTCGCCGAGCGATATGACGCATTTCTCTATCTCGATCGGATCGTCGTGGCAGCGGACGCGCGACGTGTTGGCGTCGGACGGACGTTGTATGCCGATCTCGTGCGTTGCGCGACGGGTCATTGGCCTCGCATCACACTCGAGGTGAACGTAGAGCCGCCGAACCCCGGATCCCTCGCGTTTCATGACCGACTGGGGTTCCGGTGTGTCGGAACCCGCCGTTACGCCGACGGCGAAGTGGCGATGTTCGAGCGGACCCTCAGCGTTTCTTCGACACCTTCGACGAGGTGAGCCGGTCGCGATGCAGTAGTCGGGGCGTGGGCCAGGTCATGCCTGAACGCGGTCGACCGCCATTCCCATGATGTTGTAGCCCTTGTCGACATACACGGTAGAACCCGTGATGCCGCTCGCAAGCGGAGATGCGAGAAATGCCGCTGCCGATCCCACTTCGGCCGCAGTGAGGGCCTCGGGAATCGGCGCGTTGGCCGCGCAATACGAGACCATCTTCTCAATGATCCCGATGGCGCTGGCGGCGCGCGAAGCAAACGGTCCGGCGCTGATAGTATTCACGCGCACTCCCCACTGCCGGCCGGCCTCGAATGACAGCGTTCGCGTGTCGGATTCGAGCGCTGCCTTTGCAGACGACATCCCACCGCCGTAACCCGGAATGACGCGCTCGCTCGCCATGTACGTGAGCGAGAGAACCGAAGCGCCAGGCCGCATCATCGGCCCGAATCGACGCAGCATACCAATCAAGGAGTACGCGCTGACGCTGACCGCCGTGAGGTATCCGTTCCGGCTCGTTTCGAGCAACGGCTTCTTGACGTCGGGTCCGTTGGCGAGCGAATGCACGAGTATGTCGAGTGGCTTCGGGCCGAAATCGGCGAGCATCCCGGCCGCGAGGCCACCAATCGAAAAATCCCCAACGTCTTTGTAGCGCTTGTTCGTCCGGATCTCCTCGGGCGCGTCGGTGAGGAGGTCGTAGGCCGCGTCGAGTGGATAAATCTTCTCGAAGTGCAGAAGCGACCCATCCGACAGCCGGCGCGACTCGTCGAGTTTTCCGCGTTCGAGTAGGTTGTTGAAAATGTTGAGTGCTGGCGGCCAGGTGGCCACGCACACCGTCGCGCCAGCCTCGGCGAGCGCCTTGGCGATCGAGAAGCCGAATCCTGCATCGTCGGCAACTCCGGCCACGAGGGCGCGCTTACCTGCGAGATCGATCTTGAGCATGCCGTGATATGAGCAGGTGGAGGGGATCGGGCAAGTGGGGAAGGGGGCCTGTCCGGATCGTCATCCCGCACGGGCCGCGACACGCGCGCACTGCGCGAGTACGGCCGCCCCAACGAAGATTGCTTCCTCGGCGGGGGCAAACCGCGGCGTGTGTACGTCGCGGTGCTCGCCACCCGGTTCGCGCGCGCCAATGCGCATGAAGCAACCACTCATTCGGCTGAGATAGTAGGCGAAATCTTCCCCGGCCATGTTGGTCGTGCCGAGTGGCTGTAGCGCGGATGGTCCGAGCGCGTCGCGCACTGCGGTTGCAGCCCAAGCCGCCGCATCGGGCGAGTTCTCGAGCGGCGGTGTACCGTCGGAGACCAGAACATTCGCCGTGAGTTGATGCGTCACAGCCACGGCATGGGTCACCCGGGTCAATTCGGTTGCCAGGAGTGTTCGTGCCGCCGCCGTCGTTGCGCGAATGGTTCCGGCGAGGTCGACCGAGTCGGGGATGACGTTCGGCGCTCGTCCGCCGTGGATCGAGCCGACCGTGATGACACCCGGCAGGGCGGGGTCGAGCCGGCGTGACACGATGGTCTGCAGCGCGAGAATGAGCGCTGCGCTTCCAACCACAGGATCGGCTGCTTGGTGTGGTCTCGCCCCGTGGGCGCCGCGACCAGTAAGCCTGATCGTGAACGAATCCGCCGACGCAGCGAGCGGGCCGGCCTGCGCGACGACCTGGCCGACGTCGAATCGCCTATCGACGTGACCTCCGAAAATCGTGCGCATGCCGTCGAGCGCGCCGGAATCAAGCATTGCCTTCGCTCCTTCGCCGACCTCTTCGGCTGGCTGAAGGATCACCACGACATCGCCGGCCGCCGGATCGCGCGCGAGTAGCAACGCAGCGCCCACGGTCCATGTGGCATGCACGTCATGGCCACAGGCGTGCATCACGCCAGGGTTGAGCGACGCGAACTCGAGCCCGGTGGCCTCGGTGATCGGGAGCGCATCGATATCGCCGCGGATGGCAACTTTCGGCGCGCCTGCGTTGGTGCCGGGGATTCGCGCGACGAGTCCCGTCGTCGCCACCCGCCTGATGTCGGACGCCCCAATCTCGCGCAGTGCGCGCTCGAGCCGCTCCTGCGTACGCACCTCGTTCCACGAGAGTTCTGGATAGCGATGCAGGTCACGGCGCAGTTCGGTGAGTAGCGCCCGATCGGCGGCGGTGAAGGGTAGGGTCACGGGCGCAGCGTCTCCGTGCGCACGGTCAACGCTGCGATGCGCGCTTCGTCGACAGCGACACCGATGCCGCGATGCTCGAGCGGTATGCGCATCATGCCGTCAGTCATCGTCCATTCGGGCGAGACGATGTCCTGCGCCCAGTAGCGAGCGCTCGGACTGACATCGCCGGGAATCGTGAAGTTCGGAAGCGAGGCGAGCGCGACATTGTAGGCGCGGCCGATCCCGCTTTCGAACATCCCACCACACCAGACGGGAATGCGGTGCTGTTGCGCGAAATCGTGGATCGCGATGGCGCTGGTGAACCCCCCAACGCGCCCAGCTTTGATATTGATGATCTTCCCACTGCCCAGCGTGACCATATCCTGTGCGCGTTCGAGCGATGTGATCGATTCGTCGAGGCAGATGGGGGTCGAGAGGCGTTTCTGCAGCTCGGCGTGCCGGACGAGGTCGTCCCAAGCGAGCGGCTGCTCGATCATGACCAGGCCAAGAGAATCGAATCCCGCGAGGTGGTCGGCATCGTCGATCGTGTACGCGTTGTTCGCATCGGCCATCAGGTGGGCATCTGGGCCCACGGCTTCGCGCACCGCACGCACCCATTCGACGTCGTGGCCGCGCTCGATCTTGATCTTGATTTTGCGATATCCCTCAGCGAGTGCGGCCTGCGCCTTCTCGATGAGTCGGTCGGGCGAGGTTTGGATGCCGAGCGAGATGCCGACCGCGACTTCGGTGCGCGTGCCGCCGATGAAGAGCGAGAGCGGCTCACCGGCGAGCATTGCCGCCAACCCCCACGCCCCCATCTCGACGCCAGCCTTGGCCATGTAGTGCCCGCGGAAGTCGTGCTCGAGTTCGGCGTACAGCTCACCGGGATGTTCAATCGTGCGACCAAGCACCCGCGGGGCGATCCACTGCGTGATGGCCGCCCAGGCGGTGTCGATCGTTTCAGGCGAGTAGTTGGGCGCTTCGCCGGCGACACACTCGCTCCAGGTGTGCGCGCCCGAGGCGTCGCGGAGTTCGAGGAGGAGGATCCGGCGTTCGCGGATCTCACCGGACGAGATGCGAAACGGCTCCTTGAGTGCGAGTCGAATCTCGCGCAGCGTGATCTGGTCAATTCGCATTATCGGGGTGCCGAGAGGAGATAGGCGGCATCGCTACCACCGCCGCGTACGAACGCGGAAACACGGTATCCACCGTGGAGATAATGCATGAATGCGCGCCGTGCCGACGCGCGCCAGGCGCGTGCGACGGCAGGATCGCCCGCGAGGAGCGTGGCGTAGTCGTCTGGTATTCTGACGACGACACGAGGCTCGTTGGAGAGCGGGTCGCCGGGCCCCGGTGCCTCAGCGGGGGCGCCTCCCATAACGGCCGCGTTGAGGAGGAGGGCGGGATCGGCCGGAAGTGGGTCCGGTGCGCGCGTGAGCGCCCAGAGCGCGACGAAACGGTCGGTACCGAGCGCACCGTGGAGAACGCTCCCGGTTGCCGTGCCGTACATGTCGGGTACGAATTCGTCCACTGACGCGCCGAGCACGTTCAGGTTGAGGTGCGCGTTGCGCGCGACGAAGGGGTCGAAGGTCCAGTACATCCGCTCGACGCCGATGGCCGTACATCGCTCGCGCTGATAGCGCTTCATCGCCTCGCCGAGCCGCCGACCCTGTGCCTCAGCGCGCACGGCGAGAATGTCGGACCAGTGGATGAGCACGCCAGCCCGCAGGCCCGTGAGGCCGAAGACGAAGCCGACCATTCGGCCGTCGGGCGTAAAGGCGCCAGCGGCGACACCGTCCGTCTTCTCGGCGACGAGAAGGATCGCGGCGGGGACCTTCTCGCTGAACCCCGCTCCCCAGGTGTCTTCCTGTAGGCGCACCGCTTCCGCGCGCTCCTCGTGCGTGGCGAGTGGGCGGATGACGGTACCATCGGCAAGCGTTACGTTCTGCATTGGATAGTTGGTGAGTTCACGGGATACTGGAATTCCGCAGGAGGGAGTGGTGATGCGCAAGCTCTCGGTCCTTCGGCCCTCGTTGCCGGCCGGTCGTGCGATGGGATGTCGCCGTTGAAACAGCATGTGCCGAACGTCGTATGGCGGGTCGATATCGCGGCAGAGCGCGTGGTTCGCGACTCGGCGGTGCAGGCGATGCCCGTTCTGCGCGACACGGCGCAGCTGGCCAATTGGTGGGGTGGTTCGGGTGTTATCTGGTTTGCCGTTGTGGTCTGGCTTGGTTCGCGGGCGCTGCGGAGGCAGTCAGTGGCCCGTGTTGGACTGCGAGGCGTCGAGGCGCTCGCGATCGCGAGTGGTGTGAGCGCGATCCTCAAGGGACTCGCCGGACGGGCGCGGCCGTTCGTGACGCCGGGCGAGCCGTGGCATTTCGAGTTGAGTCGTGGATGGCTGGAGGCCCAGTTCTGTTCGATGCCGTCCGGGCATACCACGGCCACGACGGCGTGTGCCGTTGCGATGACGCTCGCGTTGTCCCGGTGGCGCCCGGCTACGCGATGGGCACTGGCCGTGCCTCTTCTGGCCACCGCGATCGCCGTGGCGTTTGCCCGGATGTACACGAACCAACACTGGCTGAGCGATGTGGTCGTCGCGATGGTGATCGGTTCCACCACGGCCCTATTGCTGGCGCGGATGCATGCGAAACGACCGTCGCCGCGGTACGATCGCGCCATGCTGGGCAGCGCATGATGCGTTCGTCGATGCGCTCGCGAGTTTGGCAGCGGATTGCGCCGGCCGTGGCGGCCGGATTAGTGGCTCTCGTCATCGGTACGCGCCCCGTTCGGGCGCAGTCCGACCCGGCGCCAAGACCTGGGCCCGTTGTGACCCATGGTGACTTGAGTGTGCTTGGTGCAGCCCTCGCAGGTAGCGCGCTGCTAGTCAGCGTCGACCGGTCGATCTCGGATCAGATGCGCCGGTCGTTGCTCCACGACAATGCCGCTGTGCGCGCGGCGATGGATGGTGGCCGCGTATTCGGCGATCCTGTGGTCATCGTGGCGGGCGCTGGGCTATGGGCGCTTGGCGAACTTCGCGCCAATAGAACTCAGCGACTGGTTGGGATGCGTTCGGTCGAAGCGATCGTTGTGAGTGGCATTGTCACTGGAGCGATCAAGGGACTGGTGGGCCGGTCGCGCCCGAGCACGTCGCCAGCTAATCCGCGTGATTTCGGGTTGGCGCGCGGCCTCCGCTCTGGGAGTGAGTTCCAGTCGTTTCCGTCTGGGCATGCGACGGCGGCGTTCGCCTTCGCGTCGGCGGTGGATGCTGAGTGGGGCCGTCTCTCGCCGAGTCGGTCGGGTTGGGTCGCGCCGGTGTTGTACGGCCTGGCCACGCTGACGGCGACCTCACGCGTCTTCCACAACCGTCACTGGGCGAGCGACGTGCTGATGGGGAGTGCGATCGGGCTCGTCACGGGGCAGGCGGTCGTGCGTTGGCACGCGGATCGCCGGTAAGCAGCCCATGAACGGGATCTTCATTACGACGGAGCTCGAAGGGTCCGTGGCGGCGCGCATTCGGGCGGTGCAGGAGCGCCACGATCCGAAGCTGGCCAGAGAACTGCCGCCCCATCTGACGCTGGTCGGTTCATCGGGGACGGGGTCGATTTCTCCCGACACGCCGGTAGCCGAGTTGCGGAAGGCGGTCGAGCCCGTCGCGCGCGGGGCGGGGCCGCTCACACTGACCTTTCGTGCACCGATGCGGTTCATTGGGCGTGAGATCGTGGTGTTGCCGCTCGATCCACATGGTGAGTTGCGCGGCCTACACGACGCGCTGCAAGGCGCACTGCGCGCAGCGGGCATTCGGTACGAAACTGCGCGGTGGCCGTTCACACCACACTGCACGTTGAACTTCTATGCGACCTTGACGCCGGAATCGTTGCGCGTGCTCCTGGCGGTCAGCGAGCCGGAGCCGTGGGTGATGCACACGTTGCTCGTGTATCACACCCGCGACGGCATGCCGCCGAAGCGGTTGTTCAGCGCGCGGTTGGGTGTGTAGGGCGCAGCGTCTGACCGTAACCGAGGCGCGCTAAAAGGCTTTGGCGATGGCCGCGGCGAGGTTCTGTTTGCCGCCCAGCCCGGTGTAGACCACCTGCCCCTTGGCATTGATCACGACGACGAAGCTCGTTGCCGGCACTTCGTAGGCGTCCGTAGCAAAGCCCTTGCGATCATAAAGTTGTTCACCTTGCAGAGCGTGCGCTGCTACGTAGCGCTTTACTAAATCAGGTGACTGGTTCACGCTCACCGACACGCCGATGAACCGCATCTTGCCGGCGTACCGCTTCTGGAGCTGCAGCAATTGGGGCTCGAGCTGCTTGCAGTTTGCGCACCAGGTGGCCCAGAACTCGATGAAGACGGGTTCCTTGCCGACCCAGGTGGCGAGGTCGGCCGGCTGCCCGTCGAGGGTTTCGAGTGTTGCGGCTGGTGCTTTGCTGCCCACGGGAATCCCGGAGTCCTGCGCGCGGAGGCGCTGCGCCGGCGCTACGAGGAGTGCCGCGGCGAGTATCGCCAGTGGAATCCGGCGAAGCAGTCGTGTCGCGTTCGTCAGAGCCACAGCTTCCCCGCCTGAATCAGGTAGTACTCGGCGGCCCCGATCATCAGAATTGCGAACAGTCGCTTGATCCACACCATCCATACCCCGGCTTGAGGGAGTCGAGCCGCGAGCCCGCTCGAGAGCCCGACCGCAATCAGGATCGCGCACATGCCCAGTGAGAACGAGAAAAGATACACGAACCCGAGTAGCGCGGATTTCGTCGTGGTGACCCAGGTGAGCACCGCGGCCATCACGGGGGCTCCACAGGGGGCGGCCACGAGGCCCGAGACGGCGCCCATCACGAACGCACCGGCAAATCGCCCGCCCGTTCCCGCCGTCGAGGCCTGTTGGACCAGTGAGGCAGGGATGGGCACGGGCAGGACGTCGAGCATGATCAGGCCCGAGAGCAGCAGGATCTGTGAAACCGTGAAGTAGATCCAGGGATTACTACTGACGCCGCCAAAGATCGTGCCGGTCATTCCGGCGACGAGGCCGAGGGTCGAGTAGACCAGTGCGAGGCCGACCGCGTACGTGAGCGAAAGTAATACTGTTCGCCCGCGCGACACCGGAGCCCCGACCGACGACCCACCGACAATGGCCGCTGTGATCGGGATCATCGGGTAGATGCAGGGATTCAGACTGGTCAATACCCCGCCCAAAAACAGCAGGGGCAGCGCCGTCAGCGGGCTGCCGCTCAGGCGCTCAACGAGGGAGGTGAAGTCCATGAGGGAATCTAGCCCGTGTGGTGTCGGTGCCGGAGGGAGCGGGGTGCTCCATGGATTAGTTTTGGGGTGTGCCGCGCCGCCCCGATTGCGGCAGTCGCCTCAACGCGACTTGCGGCCGATTCTCCCCACTGACCGAACGTATGGCTCCGCAACTCATCTACGTCATGAAGGGACTGCGGAAGGTGATTCCACCTTCGCGCACGATCCTCGACGACATCTGGCTCTCGTTCTACCCGGGCGCCAAGATCGGCGTACTCGGAGCCAACGGTTCCGGCAAGAGTTCGCTCCTCAAGATCATGGCCGGCGTGGACCAGGAGTTTCAGGGCGAGGCCTGGGCACACAAAGGCACGAAGATCAGCTACCTCTCGCAAGAGCCTCACCTCGACGAGTCGCTCGACGTGCGCGGCAATGTTGAGGTCGCGCTCAAGGACCAGCGCGCTAAGCTCGACCGCTACAACGCGATCGCGATGGAGTTCGCGGAGCCGATGGATGATGCCAAGATGGCGAAGCTGCTCGATGAACAGGGAAAGCTGCAGGAGTACATCGACCATCACGATCTTTGGAATCTCGACAATAAGGTCGACGTAGCGATGGACGCGCTGAGGCTGCCACCACCAGACGCCGACGTGACCTTGCTCTCTGGCGGCGAGAAGCGTCGCGTCGCGCTCTGTCGTGTGCTCCTTGAAGATCCGGACATGCTGCTGCTCGACGAACCGACGAACCATCTTGACGCCGAGTCGGTGGCGTGGCTCGAGCATCATTTGGAGCGCTTTCCGGGAACGGTTGTGGCGATCACGCACGACCGGTACTTCCTGGACAACGTGGCGAAGTGGATTCTCGAACTCGACCGCGGGCGTGGCGTGCCATACGAAGGCAACTACTCCGGCTGGCTCGACCAGAAGCGTGACCGGCTGGCACGCGAAGAAAAGGCCGCGAGCGTGCGCCAGAGGACTCTCGAGCACGAACTCGAATGGGTGCGGCTCGCGCCGCGGGCGCGGCAGGCCAAGAGCAAGGCGCGCCTCCAGCAGTACGAGGAACTAGTGAGCGAGGTGCACCAGGACAAGATCCTGCAGAACGAAATCGTTATTCCGCCCGCGCCGCGGCTCGGCAACGACGTCGTGATCGCCAATAAGCTCAAGAAGGGGTTCGGGGACAAGCTGCTGTTCGAAAACGTTTCGTTCTCGCTGCCCCGTGCTGGTATCGTCGGCATCATCGGTCCCAACGGTGCCGGCAAGACGACGCTGTTCAAGATGATCAACGGCATCGAGACGCCGGATTCTGGTACGCTCAAACTCGGTGAGACCGTCTTGATCTCCTACCAAGACCAGAATCGCACGCTTGAGGGCAAGCGCACGGTATGGGAGGAGATGACGGGTGGCATGGAAATGCTCCAGGTCGGCAAGAAGGAAGTGAACTCGCGCGGCTACTGCTCGGCGTTCGGTTTCAAGGGTTCCGACCAACAGAAGCTCGTCGCGAATCTTTCCGGCGGCGAGCGCAACCGACTGCATCTCGCGAAGACGCTGATGCAGGGCGGCAACCTGCTGATGCTCGATGAACCGACGAACGATCTGGACGTGGACACGTTGCGCGCGCTCGAAGAAGCGGTAATCGACTTCAGCGGCTGCGCGGCGATCATTTCACACGACCGGTGGTTTCTCGATCGCGTGGCCACGCACATTCTTGCGTTTGAAGGCGACTCGGAAGTCGTCTGGTTCGAAGGCAACTACGGCGCGTACCTCGAAGACCTGAAGAAGCGAAAGGGTCCCGACGCCGACCAGCCGCATCGGATCAAGTACCGGAAACTTGTGCGATAATGCGTTGGCTCCTGCTCGCAGCGGCCGCAGCGTGCATCATTGGCGGTGCGACTAAAGCCTTTGCTCAGGAAGGCGCGCGACCGGCCGTGC
>Ga0049085_10000065_pt1 | contig 45371 bp, 50 predicted proteins | sample GreLakmeSU08MSRF_FD_66721 | JGI IMG/M metagenome (GOLD analysis project Ga0049085, IMG submission 66721) | Freshwater lentic microbial communities from great Laurentian Lakes, MI, USA - Great Lakes metaG SU08MSRF | ecosystem: Environmental > Aquatic > Freshwater > Lake | place: Great Lakes... | reverse complement strand
CCAGGTCTGCGCGTTCGTGTGATACATGCGGCAGGTGGCCAGATCGGTGGCGTCGAAGAGGTCGGTGGCAAACCCAGCTTCACGAAACACGCGCGGCAGTTTGAGGCCGTCGTGCAAGGAGTCGCGGAGTTGCGCATGGCCCCCGCATTGTTCGTAGGCGTCGCGGCGGGCGATGAAAAGCTGGCCGCAACCGGCGGAGAGCGCCGGCAATTTCGTCCGGCGCATCGCGTGCATCGGCAGAAAACCGAGGAGAATGAAATGAATCAAGGGAATGAGGAGTCGCTCCGAAAACGTGCCGAGTTCCTGGCGCGGCACGCCGCTGGCGAGATCGATGGCCTTGCGTTCCATGAACCCGCCCATCCTTGCCAGCGCATCCGGCGCGAGACGCACATCGGCGTCGATGAAAACGAGCACCGGATGGCGCGCGAGCCGGCCGAGGACGTGACAGGCGTGCTGTTTCCCGCACCAGCCGGCGGGGAGCGGCGGGGCGCTTTCGAGGCGGAGGCGCGGATCGAGGCAGGCCAGTCCGGACACGATTTCGGCCGTGCGGTCGGTCGAGTGGTCGTCCAGCACGACGACTTCAAAGTCACAGTCTCGATTGGCAAGCACGGCTTCCAAGGTGCGGCGGATGTTTTGTTCCTCGTTGCGCGCGGGTATAAGGACACTGAGATGATTTTTGATTGGCGATTGGAGATTGGCGAGCCGGCGGTAGGCGCGCAGGTTCAACAAGAACAATCCGCAGGGAATGGCAGCCAGAGCGAGTGCGATGAGCGCAAGTGAGTTGAGGTTCATTTCGTTCCGTGCTCCTTATGGAAAGTTTCGCCGCGCAATCTCGCTTGTAGCGCCCGCCACCAATCGTAGATACCGCCCTGTCCGGCACCTCCGCGCAGCACGACTTTGAAATCATCCGGGTCGCGCCGCCGCGACTCTGAGGCCAAGGCGTCCTGGGTCGCGGCCATTTTCTCCTCGAAGAGCCGGGTGTAGCCTGCTGGATTAAGAGGCGGCGCTTGCTGGCGATTCAAGTCCACCGATTCACCGAATCGCACCAAAATCTCCGGCAGACGTTCTTCCCAAAAAACGAATTCCGTGGCCATCGGCACAAAGAGAGCGCGCTTGAACCGGGTCGCCAAATGCCCCAGGCCGGCCAGAAAACAGACCGGTCTTTCCCGCACATCGCTGAAACGACTTTGAGGCGTGAGCACCAGCAGGTGGTTCGATTCGCACAGAATGTTTTCCGCCGTGCGGAGGAATTGCACTGCCCCACGACGCGTCCCCTGTTCCACTCCAAAGAAGCCCAGCTTGCGAAACATTTTGTAGTGCTCCAGCATCGTCGCATCAATTGGAGCAAATGCCGTGCGGTCCGCGAAGAATTCAGACTTCAGCATCAGGCAGACGAGCGGATCCCACCACGATGCGTGGTTCGTGTAGAGGACGACGGGCCGACCGCTCACATCCGGGGGAAGACCGGCCCGGGAAACACGCAGCGAATGGAAGTGGCGGCGGAGATAAAGGCGCGAATACCACGTGAACCAACCGAGCAGCGGACGCGAGATGATGGGCAGGTCGTGGTGTGTGGTGCGTGGTGCGTGGATGAAATCCGCTGGTCGGTGTGGCTTCTCCATCGTCCGCTGTGAAGGAGGGAGGGCTGTGAGGTGGAAGGAAGCGGATTTCATTTTGACGCTCTCAGATTGTTTTACGCAGCGGCCAGTCCGTCGTGCTGCGGTGCGTTGAGGCGCGCTCCGCTCCGTTCCGCCACGCCGTCCTTGTCCAGCGCATCGGCGGCGATCCAACCGCTCATCAGCACCATCGGCATGCCTGGTCCGGGATGCGCCGCGCCGCCGGCGAGGTAGAGGCCGCGCAAGTCAGGAGAACGATTGCCGGGCTTGAAGGCACCGAGGAATTTTCCGTGGCTCGCCAGTCCGTAAATCGCTCCGTGCAAGACATGGTAGCGGTCATTGATGTCCTGCGGTGTGAGGGCGCGCTCGAAGACGATTCGATCTTCGAGGTCTTTCATGCCGCCGGTGCGCTTTAGTTTTTCGATGATCGTCTTGCGGTACACGGGCAGCATTTTCTTCCAATCGTGATGCGGGCGCAGGTAGGGCGTGTGGACGAGCACGTAAAGAGCTTCGCCGCCCTGAGGAGCCGTGCCCGGCTCGGAACAGGTGGTCGCGGCGAGATAGCAGGTCGGGTCTGGAGCCGGTTCGCCTTTCTTGTAGATGAAATCAAATTCCTCGTGTGGATCACGGCTGAAAACAAAGTCGTGATGCGCGAGGTGGTCGTAGCGCTGGTTCAATCCGAGGTAGAGCACCACGCCCGAGCAGGCCGATTCGTAATGGCGGCGCTTCTCGAATTTCGCGCCCACCGCGCCGTTGATCAGTTCACGATGGGTGAGAACGGCGTCGCAGTTCGATACGACGGCACAGAGCGGAATTTCTTCGCCTTGGCCGGTGCGCACACCGGTGACGGCTCCGTCGTTGGTGAGAATTTTCGCAATCGAAGTGTTGGTTCGAATCTCCACGCCAAGTTCGCGTGCGAGTTTTTCGAGAGCCAGAGGGACGGCGCGCGTGCCGCCCATCGGATACCAGATGCCTTCGTCGGTCTGCATGTGTGCGATGCCGCAGAGCACGGCCGGTGAACCATAGGGTGATGAGCCGACGTATTGTGTGTAATGGTCCATCATCTGCGCCACGCGCGGGTCGGGATTAAAGGCGCGAACGGTTCCGGCCACGGAGCGGCCCATGCGCATGGCGAGCACGTCGCTCAGGACCTTAGGATCAAAGGCGGTTTTGAAATCGAACATGTCGCGCAGGCCGCCGATGGGTTTGTCGAAGAAGAAGCGGTGCGAGATGTCGTTCAGGCGGTGGCTCAACTTCATGAAGTCGCGATAGCCGTCGCCCGAGCGGGTGCCGGGCGCGAACTGGTCGAGGTTTTCTGCCATCGTGTCCGTGTTTTCCACGAGGTCGAGCGCGGAGCCGTCCTCGAAAAAGCAGCGCCACTGCGGGTCGAGCCGGACGAGGTCGAGGTAGTCTTCCATCTTGCGACCGGCCTCGGTGAAGATGCGGCGCAACAAGGAGGGAATGGTGAGAATGGTCGGCCCCATGTCGAAGCGGAAGCCATCGCCTTCCAACTGTGCCGCCTTGCCGCCAAGCCAGTCGTTACGCTCGAAGAGGACGACGGAATAGCCGCGGGCGGCCAGCGTGCAGGCGGAGGCCAGGCCTGCGAGGCCGGAGCCAATGACGCCAATTTTTTCGGAGCGGGAGTTTTTCATTTTTTGTTTATGGATTTTCCACGGGCCACGAGTCGTCGCAAAAGTTGAAACAGGGCTTGGGAGCGGCTCTTCCAGCCGAGGCCGTGGGTCAATCGGAGGTAGGAGATGAACAGCCATTCATCACCGGGCTGCGGGGCATCAAGCGCCGGGCGGAATTTGCTACGGCTGATGGTCACGACTTTCGGCACGGTGAGTTCGAGCAAACCCTCGCCGCCGCGCGTGACGCCGAAGCCGCTGCGCTTGCGTCCGCCAAATGGCACGCGGGCATCGCCGGTCGGAACGATCACGTCGTTGAGGCTGACGACGCCGACGTTGAGCTGCGTCGCGAGCCGGTGGCCGGCGGCTTCATCGCGGGTGAAAATGCTCGCACCCAGCGCATAGGGACAATCGTTTGCGCGGGCCACGGCTTCGTTGTCGTCCGCGATGGTGACGAGCGAAAGCACGGAGGCGAAAACGTCTTCGCGCAAGACGCGGAGCAGAGGCGAAACGCCGGCCAAAATGAGCGGAGCGCGGATGGAACCATCGCGATGAATCGAGCCGGTGACGAGGTGAGCGCCGGTGGCGAGGGCTTCTTCGAGGAGCGGGCGGAGTTTTTTGGCGGCAGCAGAAGTGAGAATGGTCTGATCGTTCCATCCAGGGAAAATTTTTGCCAGCCGGCCTTCCAGCTCCGTCGCGATGGAGCGGTGAACAAACACACGGCGTGGGGCCATGCACGTTTCCCCGGCGTTCAGCCGCAGGCCAAAGGCCAGCGCGCGAACGGTCAGATCAAGATCTGCGTCGGCTCGGACAAGGACGGCGTCGCAGCCGCTCAGTTCCATCGTGGCGGGCAGCAACCGCGCGGCAAGTTGCGTGAGAATTGTTTCACCGGTGGCGGCGGAACCGGTGAAGAGAACCTTGTCGATGTCGGCGGCGAGAGCGGCCTGCGCAGCTTCGGTGGATTCCGGCAGGAGCGTGCACAGAGCGGGGTCGAGTCCGGCGGTGACGAGCATCTCCAACAGGCAACGCATCGGTCCGGTGCAGCCGGGAGCCGGCTTCATAAGCACCGCATTGCCGGCGGCGAGTGCCTGAAGGACTTGAACACCGGGCAACAGCAGCGGGTAGTTGCCGGGGCCAATGATCAGGACAACGCCGAGCGGTTCGCGGCGAATCTCCGTCGCCACGCCCGCAAGCCAGAGCGGACGCGTCCATGAACGGAGACGGCGCGGCGCCAGGAGTCGGCTGGCTTCACGCTCCAAAAAACGGCAGGCCTCGGCGAGCGGGAGGACTTCGACGGTGAGAGATTCCGCCACCGGGCGGCGGCGCAGACACGCCGTGCTGTCGGCGAGCTGGAGCGAATTTTTGGCGAGGAGGGCACGGAGTTTTCGGAAGAGGAGCAGACGTTGCGGCACCGACTGCGCGGCCCATTTCGACTGCGCGAGACGGGAGGCAGTGATCAGCGTATGCAGATTTTCGTCGAAGTTCACGGAAGCGCTGGTGATGGTCAGGCTCATCGGCTGGGCTTTGAATTCACGCCCATCATTCTGACGAGCGAATCGAGGACGCTGGACTTGTCCGCGGCTGTGGTTGTCGTGTTTTCACCGTGCCCATCGCGGGGAGAAATTGAATTTGCATTCACGCCCAGGTCTTCGAGCAGCAGGCGCGAGCTGATGCGGGCGCTCTCGAAAATCACCGGCAGGCCGCTGCCGGGATGCGTTCCGCCACCGACGAGGTAAACACCGTCGAGATCTTCGAAGCGATTGTGCGGACGGAGGTGCAGCATCTGGTCGAGGGTGTGCGCGAGGTTGAAGGTCGCGCCGCGATAAATTTCATAGCGCGAATCCCAGTCGGCGGGCGTGATGACGCGCTCGTAGCGAATACGCGACTCGACGCCGGCGTAACCGGCCTTCTTGATCTGCCGAAGAATGAGTTCACGGTAGCGACCACGCTCTTTCGACCAGTCCACGTTTGGATGCTGATGCGTGACGGGTGCCAGGACGTAGAGCGTGGAGTGACCGCGCGGCGCGAGTCCGGGGTCGGTGACGCAGGCGTTTTGGATATAGAAGCTAGGGTCTTCGCTCAGGACGTGTTTGTGCTCGATGTCATCGAGATTGTTCGCGTAGTCCTTGGCGATGTGAATGGTGTGATGGGGCAGGTCGAATTTGCCTTCGATGCCGAGATACATCATGAAGGTCGAGCAGGAATATTTTTTCTTCGCGAGCTTCTGGTCCGTCCAGCGATGGCGCAGATGATCAGGCACCAGCTTTTGCATGGCGCGGGCGAAGTCGGCGTTGACGACGACCGCCTCGGCGTGATGCGTGCCAGTCGGTGTGCGGACACCGACCGCGCGCCTTCCGGCGAACAGAATTTCTTCGACGGGTTCGTTGAGACAGATTTCCACGCCGAGACGCCCGGCGACGCGAGCCATGGCAGCGGTGATTGCGGCGCACCCGCCGATAGGGTGGAAGACGCCGTATTCGTATTCGAGAAAGCTGAGGATGCTGAAGAGGCTCGGACAACGGAACGGCGACATCCCGAGATATTTTGATTGGAAACAAAACGCGAGCCGCACGCGCTCATCGGTGAAGAAGCGTTTCAGATACGTGTCCACGGACTGATGCGGGCGAAGCATTGGCAGCATTTTGAGGAGGCGCATTTGCACCAGATCCCGCCAGCCGAGAAAGGCGCTTTCCAGACACGGCTCTATCCTAGCGAGTTTGGTCCGGTTCTCGTCGAGGAAGCGGCGGAATCCGGGTGCGTCCGCCGGAGCAAGCTTCGCGATTTCACTTTCCATTTGGGGAATATTCGCGGTGGCGTCGATCTGCCCGCCTGCGCCGAATTGAATCCGGTATTGCGGGTCGAGGCGCACCATTTCGACTTCGTCCCGCAGCGTGGTCCCGGCAGCACGGAAGATTTCCTCGAGCACGCGGGGATAGAGGAAGAAAGTTGGGCCCAGGTCGAACGTGTAGCCGTCGGCTTCGATGCTCGACGTGCGCCCGCCGAGCACGGGGAGACGTTCCAGAACTTTTACACGCACGCCCGCGGCTGCCAGGAGGATGGCCGAAGCCAGACCGCCGGGGCCGGCGCCAATGATGAGAGCTTGTTTGGTCATAAGAATAAAAATCAGAAGTTGGCCGCAGCCCGCGCCTGCACAGAGGACAGTCCTCCATCGACGGCGATGACTTGACCGGTGACCCAGCTCTGCTCCGGGTCGAGCAGCCACGCGACGGCGCTGGCAACTTGGTGAGGTTCGCCGATTCGCCCCAGCGGATGGAGCGCGGCACTGGCTTGGAGCGAAGCTTCGTTGCGAGTGAGGGCCTCGGTCAGCGGTGTGCGGGTGAGGCCCGGCGCGACGCAGTTCACGCGAATGTTGTAGCGGGCGTAGGTCGCGGCGGCAGATTGAGCGAGGCCGACCACGCCGGCTTTGGCGGCGGCAATGGCTTCGTGGTTGATCATACCGCGTTGCGCCACGGCGGAGGCCATCAGCACGATGCTCCCGCCTCCGGTGCGCATCATTCGGGATGCGGCACACCGGAGAACGTAAAATGCCGTGGTCAGATTGGCATGGAGCGTGTGCGCCCACTCCTCCGCGCTGGTTAGGTGTGCGGGTTTAAGGAGAAGCGAGCCGGCGCAGTTCACAACGCCGTCGAGACGCCCCAATTTTTCACAACCAGCTGAGAAAGCATTCTCCAAGGCCTTAGGATCGGCGGCGTCTGCGGCCTCGATGTGAGCACTCAGCTCGTCTTTTAAGGCCGCCAGCCGGTCAAGCCCGCGGGCGCAGAGCGCCAGTCGCCAGCCTGAGGAGGAAAGTCGCCGCGCGAGCGCGGATCCGATACCGCCAGTGGCACCGACGATGAACACGGCGGGATTTGTCGGGGTGTCACTCATTGATGCGGCTAGTGGGCAAAGGCGTTTCGTGACTGTTACGCGACCGGGCGGAAGAGGGTTATTTCTATGAGGGAGGGCGCTGGTCCCGCTCAGAATTTTCCGCTTTGGCCTCCTCGGCCGCGGCGCGAAGCCCAAGGAAAACAATCCAACTGATCACGAGGCCAAAGCAAAAGATTGGAAAAAGATAGTCAAACATCTTCAGTTTCTCCGGTTCTGGTTGGTGACGATGCGGGCGAGAAGAGCCACGCGGACTCCGACCCAAAGGGCGAGAATGCTCGGCACCCAGAGGCCAACATAAACGCCGTAGAGGGGTAGTTTGAGGAGGAACCAGAGGGCCACGCTGGCCATCAAACTGGCGAAGGCCGCCAGCAGGAAGTAATAATCAATTTTTTTAAACATAACGGAGTTTGGTTGCTTTAAGTTTACTGGGGAATCAGGCCGCCGCGGTGCGGCTTGGGGGCTGTTCTAGCATTTGCCGCAACTTGGTCAAGGCGAGGTTTTGAATCTGGCGAATGCGCTCACGGGTGACGCCGAGTTTCCCGCCGATGGTTTTCAAGGTTCGTTCGCGTCCGTCATCGAGACCGAAGCGGGCACGGATGATTTTCGCTTCACGCTCGGGCAGGCGGCCGACCAGTTCGCGGAGCTGACTGATGGAATCGTTGTCGTCGGTGCGCTGGGCCGGGTTCACGGCGTTTTCATCCGGGACAACTTCGGCGAAGCTGCTGGAGTTTTCGCCGCCCAACGGCGCATCGAGTGAGGCCGGGCGAGTGCCCGCAGCGTTCAACTCCGTCACGCGTCGCACGGAGAGACCGAGTTCTTCGGCCAGCTCGGCATCGCTCGCTTCGCGGCCTAAAATTTCCTGAAGTTTCACCGCCACTTTGCGCAGTTGGTAAATCTGGTCACCGGCGGTGCTGGGGATGCGGATGGTTTTGCCTTGGTCGGAAAGGGCGCGGCGAATCTGGGCCTTGATCCACCATGAACCGTAGCTGGAAAGCTTGGCGCCCTTGTCGGGATCAAACCGTTCGACCGCCTTCATCAGGCCGATGTTGCCCTCATTGATGAGATCGAGCAGGGGGACGCCGAGGTTCTCGTAATCGCGGGCGATTTTGACCACCAGACGGAGGTTGGCGCGGATCATGTGTTCGCGGGCCTGGTCGTCGCCGGCTTGGATTCGGCGGGCAAGAACGGTTTCCTCGGCGCGAGTCAGCAAGGCGACTTCTCCGACTTCGCGGAGGTAGAGCGAGAGAGCATCGGACGGAGCGCGATAAGCGGAAAGCGGAGGCAGGATTTCGGCCAGAGGCTTGGTAATGGGGTTGGTGAACGTGCCGGATGTCACACCAGGAGTGAATGTCGTGAGGGTGGTGCCTTGGCTGGTTCTCAATTGATCATCAGGCATGGACGTGGACCAGCGGCCCGCGCTTTTGGAGAGGGAGTCGAGGGAGGAACGATTGCCCAAACGCGCACTGGTGACCTTGAAAGCTTTCGGCGCGGCAGCGGATCCGTAAGGGCGTTTAATTTTGTGTTTGGTCGCAATCATGTTTAGAAATGGTTTTGAGGGTGTTTGGTAAAATCGGGCGGAGGGCCGAATGCCCTCCGCCCGGACAGGAGCACTCAGTTGGGCAGTAGGACGGTGTCGATGACGTGGATGACGCCGTTGCTGGCGGCCACGTCGGTCGTGACGACTTTGGCTTTGTCCACGGTGACGCCGCCGTCCGTGACTTTCACGTCGAGGGACTGGCCGTTCACGGTCTTGGCTTTCATGGTCTTGACGTCCGCCGCCATGACTTTTCCGGCCACGACGTGGTAGGTGAGAATGGCGACGAGCTTCGCCTTGTTCTCCGGCTTGAGCAGTTCTTCCACCGTGCCCTTGGGGAGCTTGGCGAAGGCTTCGTCGGTCGGCGCGAAGACCGTGAAGGGCCCGGGGCCTTGGAGCGTCTCGACGAGACCAGCGGCTTTCACGGCAGCGACTAGGGTGTTGAAGCTGCCGTTGCCGACGGCGACAGCCACGATGTCTTTGGCCTTTTCCTTGGGTTCAGCGTGAGCAATGCCCAAGAAGTTGGACGTCACGACAATTGCAATGAGGGTGAGGATGCGGATGGTTTTCATGGTTCGTATGGGATGTTGTGTTTTTTGTTTTGGTGTGAACCCGAACGAGCACCGCAAAGCGAGTCGGCTTGGAGAAACGGCATTCGAAGAGCCGTCGCTGCGCGACCTTTGCGTTTGCATTCCGATGTTCACTTATTATTTTCATGTTCAGCTCGCTGCCAAGCAGCATTGAACTTGTAGATAATATGTCTAATGTTTGTTTTGATGTCAATAGTTTGTCTCGATTATTTTTAATTTGAAAAGCAGGGGGGATTTTGCCAATAAAAATTGATTTTATGAGGGATATTGACATTTTTCGATTCTCAGCTTGCAACTTGCTGTGGAGTTGTCACATTATTGTATAAATAATGGCTAATGCACATCAGGCAATTAAAGTGGTCGCGCGCCGCACCGGGCTGAGCGCGCACGTCATTCGAATCTGGGAAAAGCGCTACGGCGCCGTTGAGCCGGAAAGAACCGGGACGAACCGGCGGCTTTATTCAGAAGAGCAGATTGAGCGGCTCAGTTTGCTGCGGGAAGTCACGCAGGGTGGACACAGCATCGGCCACGTGGCGAAGCTGCCGACGGCAAAATTAAAAACGCTGGCGGCGGAGGCTTTCCCTGGAGATCACGCGACGGCATCAGTCAGAGCATCCGCCGCTCCGTCGTTCCTTGATGAGTGCATCGACGCTGTAAAATCGCTCGACTCCCGTCGGCTGGACGACGTGCTGAAGCGCGCCGAGACCGCGCTTGGTGCGCTGGGTCTCCTGCAACGCGTGGTCGCGCCGCTGGCGCAGGCCGTTGGAGACTTGTGGCGTGCCGGCACCATCACGGCGGCGCACGAGCATTTTGCCAGCGCCGTGATTCGAATATTTCTGGGCCACGCGGCGAAGCCGTTCGCTGGAACGGACAACGCGCCCGTTCTCGTAGTCGCAACGCCGGCTGGGCAGATTCATGAACTCGGTGCACTGCTCGTCGGCGCGGCGGCGGCAAACCTCGGCTGGCATGTCACCTATTTAGGCGCAAGCCTGCCGGCGGCGGAGATCGCCGGGGCGGTGCGGCAGAATCGAGCACGGGTGGTGGCCGTGAGCCTGGTTTATCCCGAAGACGATTCCCGGCTGGAAGCCGAGTTGATCCGGCTCCGCGATCTGCTCCCGTCCAAAGTCACGCTCCTTGTTGGTGGGCGCGCCACTCCGGCATATCACGACACTTTGGAGAAAATTGGTGCGACGCAGGTGAAAGACCTTACGCATCTGTGCTCGACCCTGGATGAACTGCGCAAACCCGCAAAGAAAACGAAACGATGAAACCACTCTTCTCAAAAAACATTGATCACAAGGGCCGGTTGGTGCGTGGCGTCGGCGCGCTCGTCCTGCTGGTGGGGGCGGGCTTTGGCTTCAACGTGTCAGTGTGGCTCGGTCTGATATTGCTGGGAGCTGGAGCGTTCGTCGCCTTCGAGGCGCTGCGAGGCTGGTGCGCACTGCGCGCGTGCGGGATCAAGACCAAGCTGTGAAAGAGTTCACGATTCACGCTGAACTCTGGCTCCCCCGCCACCGCGCCGAGATTTTTGCGTTCTTTGCCGACGCGCACAATCTTCAGTCACTGACCCCGCCCTGGCTGCGCTTTGATGTAGTTACCCCCGCGCCCATCGCGATGTATCCCGGCGCACTCATCGACTACCGCATCCGCGTCCACGGCCTGCCCATCCGCTGGCGCACCGAGATCACCGCTTGGAATCCGCCGCACCAATTTGTGGACATCCAGCTTCGCGGCCCCTACACGCTCTGGCATCACACGCACACTTTTGCAGAACGTGATGGCGGCACTCTCTGCGTGGACGATGTTCGTTACCGCCCGCGCGGTGGCGCGCTGGTCAACTGGCTTTTCGTCCGGCGTGATGTGGAGCGCATTTTCCATTACCGGCAGCAGCGTCTGTTGGAGAGATTCGGGGTCGTCGCTAAATAATCACTCCTTCGCCAGCGCCGCCGCGCGATCCCCCTAGGATGCGTCTCGACGGAACGTAGTTCGCCGCGAACTCCGTGCGGAATTCCACGAGTGTCAAGATGCACCCCTTTTCTTTGACAGGGCCGAGAGTTTGATGCGCTGGCAGGCGCCGCGCTTCTGGTCTTCGGGATGCAGCTCAATTGCCAGCACGGTGATGTCCTAATGGTCTGGGCCGTAAGCCCAAAAGAGGCGGCCGCCGCAGGGGTGTTGTTTTCCAGATACGATTAAAAAATCTTCAAGACGTATTTCCGGGTGAGGTCATCAATCTCGTGGGAGTTGAGGCTGTTGTAGCGCGGGTTCTGGGCAAGGTGGTTCAGAGTCTTCACCAGTTTTTTTCGAAAAACTTCTGCTCATGAGCACCGAGGCGATGACTGGCCCGCCACGCCGCGAGATCGTTCCAATACGCCTCCATCTTCGGCACTCCCATTTGGATGTTGAAGGGTATGGGCGCGGATTATTTCTCGGTGAAGGCCGTCAGGTCGATGGGCGCGGAAACCTTGCCCCTCTTCAAGTTCGTCACGGATTGTTCCAGCATCTTGAGCGTGCGCGCAGGAACCGCGTCGCGCGGCACGAGCACGCGCGGCTCCAGAAGGTAACTGCCATTCGAGAGCGCCTTGACGTGAAAGTATTTGGCCTGCGTGCCGCGCAGGCTGATGCGCTTCTTGCTGTCCGCCGAGGTGTCGTATTCCTCGACGACGCGGATTCCATTCCAGGGAGAGATCTTTCCCTTCGCGCGTGGCTTGGTCAAGTTTGGTATGCGGCGAAGTGGGTGAGATTTCCCACACTAGTCAATCTCGGGGAAATGGGCAAAGACGATCCGCAGGCGGCGTCCCAATCAATGACGACGAGATCGCGTTCGTAGTAGCTGAGGTGGCGCCCGGTGGACTCATCGGATTCCTGACGCGAGAGATGGTCGCTGTCCGGCTCCTGCGTGAGGAGGGTGGCGAACTGGCGGCGGTGGGTTTGCAGCCAGGCCTCGGCGCTTTGCGGCGTGCTTTCGCGCGAAACCATCGGCGATTCCAGGCAGAAGACGGTGTAAGCCTCCTCGTCCGGGAACTGCTGCAACGGCCGGATATAGTACGAGGCCAGCTCCTGCCGCACCTCGTCGTTCAGCGCGCCGTTGCTGAACTGCAGATCGTGATAGACGACGAGATCTTCGATGTGCGGCATCGCGAGGGTACGCGCGCCGTGATGCTGATCGCGCCGTCGGGCAGGAGTTTCACGGCGCGCTCGACACGCACCGGGCCGTGCGGGCCGAGGCGTTCAAGCGGCGGCAGGCGGACCATCTGCGGTTTGTACAAGGAGAGGTGGCGCGGGTGGCGCTTGCTGGAATCCACGACCAATTGCGCGACCGGCTGGCCGAGGAGTTCGCGCACCGGCTGGCGGGTCATGTCGTAGGCCACATCGAAGGCGTAGATGTAAACCACCTCGCCGACGTAGCGATGGCTTTTCGCCGGCGCGGCGTGGCGGGTGGGGTTTTCGGGTGATGGATTCGTCGCATTCATAATACTGCGCGAAGATAGCCCAGGGCCGCGCGAAACGACGAGCGATGGGAAATTACCCCGGAGCGCGGGCGGTCCCTCGCCCGCAGCGCGTGGCCATTCGGCAAGGCGCTGATGAATTTCGGAACATCTCACCATCACCGCACTGCGCCCGGGGACCGGCCGCGCTTCGCCTGACGCTTGTTTTCCGGCGCAACCCTTGCCATCGTCCGCCTCCGAAACAAAACACTTTCATGCCCCGCGAATCCCAGGCCACCAAAACCGTCCGCGTCGGAAAAATTATCGCCGGCCTGCGCGCCGCCTATCCGGACGCGCATTGCGAACTGAATTACTCCAACCCGCTCGAACTGCTCATCGCTACGATTCTCTCCGCGCAATGCACCGACAAGCAGGTTAATCTCGTCACCGCCGATCTCTTCAAAAAATATCGCGCGGCGGCGGACTTCGCCCAGGCCGACCCGGTGGAGTTCCGCCATGACATCCGGCGCATCGGCCTTTATCGCAACAAGGCGAAAAACATCCAGTCTGCCTGCCGCGTCCTCATCGAACAGCACGGCGGCCAGGTGCCGCGCACGATGGAGGAACTGGTCACGCTCGACGGCGTGGGCCGCAAGACGGCGAACGTCGTTTTGGGAAACGCCTTCGGCCTCAATCACGGCGTGGTGGTGGACACGCACGTCGCGCGGCTTTCCACCCGGCTCGGGCTTACGCCGGAGAAGACGCCGGAGAAAATCGAACTCGCGCTGCAAAAGCTCGTGCCGCAGTCGCAGTGGACGCTCTTCAGCCATTGGCTGATCTGGCACGGACGCCGGCGGTGCTTCGCGCGCAGTCCCGACTGTGCGCAGTGCGAAATCAAAAACCTGTGTCCCTCCGCCGGGCAGGTGTGATTTCATGGCGTCGTGACTCCGGCGAATTTCGACCACTGGGTGCGGCTCGACTCCGGCCCCGGCGCTCCCGCGTACAACATGGCCGTGGACGAGGCCCTGCTCGAAGCCGCGCCGGCCTTGGGCCAGCCGGTGCTGCGCTTCTACGGGTGGACGGAGCCGGCGGCCACGTTTGGCTACTTTCAAAAAATTTCCGAGATCGAGCGCGTCACGCGGCTGCGTCCGCTCGTGCGCCGTCCGACCGGCGGCGGCCTCGTGCCGCACGATGCGGACTGGACCTACAGCCTGGCCTTCCCACCGGCACACGCGTGGCACGCCTTGCGCGCGACGGAAAGTTACGAGCGGGTGCATCAATGGCTGCGGGCGGCCTTCGCGCGGCTCGGCGTGGCGGCGGAACTCGCGCCCTGCTGCCGCAAGGAAATTCCCGGCCAATGTTTCGCGGGCCACGAGAAATCCGACCTGCTCTGGCACGGACGCAAAATCGCCGGGGCCGCGCAACGCCGCACGAAAACCGGCCTGCTCATCCAAGGCTCGGTGCAGCCCCCGCCCGGCGCGGACCGGCGTGACTGGCAGCAGGCGATGGGCGACGCGGCGCAAACGGACTGGGGCGCGCACTGGGAACCGTGGGAAATTTCCGGCGCGCTGGCCGGACGCGTCCGCGAACTGGTGGAAACAAAATATGCCCGCGCGGATTACAACCGGCGGCGGTGAACGATGAACACCTCCGCCTATGGCTGGTTGATGCTCGCCGGAATCATCGTCAGCGTATTTTTCTGGTCACGCCTGGCCCAGCGCGACGACCGACTGCTGCTCGTCTATGTCGCCGCGCTGCTCGGCGCGTTTCTCGGCGCGAAGGCGGTCTATCTGCTCGCGGAAGGCTGGATCGACTGGCCGCAGCCCGACCGCTGGCGGCGGCTCCTGACCGGCAAGACCATCCTCGGCGGGCTGCTCGGCGGTTACGCGAGTGTGGAGATCGCCAAGCGGCTCGTCGGCTACCGGAGCGCGACGGGCGACTGGTTTGCCCTGATCGTGCCGGTGGGGATTTTGTTCGGACGCGCAGGCTGCTGGCTGCACGGCTGCTGCCTCGGCCACGTTTGCGCGGCGGCGTGGTTCACCCTGAAGGACGCGGCGGGCGTGGAGCGTTGGCCGGCGGTGCCGGTGGAAATTCTCTTCAACGTCGCGGCCCTGCCCGCGGCCCTGCTCCTGCGCTGGCGAAAAGTTTTACCCGGCCAGCATTTTTATCTCTACCTGATCGCCTACGGAATTTTTCGGTTCGCGCATGAATTTTTCCGCGACACGCCGCGCCTTCTTGGGCCGTTGAGCGGCTATGCGCTGGCGGCCCTAGCGACGGCAGGGCTGGGGCTGGCGGGTTTCATTTTGCGGCGGCGCGCGAATCGTTTTCAAAAATCGGTTTGAACGCCGCCGAATTCTGCGCTTTATCTTTGGGCGGCGTTGCGCCACCGTCTGCGCTGATGGATTCAAAAACACTGGCCCTGCTTTGCCGCGATCTGGCGGACAACAAAAAGGCGGAAAATATCGTCGTGCTCGAGGTGAGCCGGATCTCCTCGATCACGGATTATTTCGTGCTGGTCTCCGCCTCGAGCGAGCCGCACCTGCGCGCCATCGCCGGCGAGATCACCGACAAGCTGCGCGACGAGCACGGCGAACGGCCGCGCGCCATCGACGGCACCCTGCAAACCGCCTGGATGGTCCTGGATTATTTCGACGTGATCGTCCACGTCATGCGCGCCGACGTGCGCGAGCGCTATGATCTGGAAGGTCTCTGGGGCGACGCGACCCGGGTCAAACCGACCAAGACAGGCCCGCCGCGCGCCAAGGTGAAAAAGACGCGGGGCAGTTAGCTGCTTCGCTCCGGCGTGGCCGCCGAGATGCGGGCTATCTCATCGACCACCTTTTGGAAATCTTCGAGGCCGGTGGAGGGGATGATGATGGTGTCGCGGCGTCCGCCCACGTCCTCGGTCATGCGCAGAAACCGGCCGCGCGGATTTTCCTTGAGCGAGAAGAGGAACGACTTGCGTTCGACCTGGATTTTTTCGGTGTGGAGCGTCTCCGCGGGGATGGCGGGCTTGTGACCCGGACCGCCGTAGGAGGAACCGGAGGAGGGTGGATGATCATGCATAACATTTCCCATGGGCTGCTCCGCAAAAGCCTTGGCGGAGCCATGTCACTGATTCGCCCGCGCGGCGGGATTGTCAACCCTTGAACTTGGCAGCGCCGACGAAGCGCAACGAGTCCGGCGGATTAGTCGTGCGCCAGCAATATACCGCCAGACCGATGAGCACGATGAGGTTCATCCCCTGCGACGCGCCATGCCAACCGCGAAACGAGGCGGCGGCCTGCAAACGCTGGCCGGCGGTGGCGGCGGGACTGTACTTGATCCGGTGCAGACTCTTCAATTTCGGCTGCAGCCAGAAGCCGCCGAGCAGGCCGAGACAGAGGATGCCGCCGAGCAGGCCGGCCGTGAGTTTGGGCGGGGTCTTGCCGAGATAAATCCACTCCCCCAGCAGATGCGCCACCGCGATCAGCGCGCAGGCCAGTTGCCAGTAGAAATAGCGGGCGACCACGATCTGCGCCACGCCGCCGGAAAAGTAGGGATAATTTTCCTTGAGCAGATCCCGCATCTCCGGGGAAAAAAACGCGGGGCCGGCCCCGAAGGTGAAGAAGAACGTCGCGCCCAGCCAGACGGCGGCGTTCATCACGCCCACAAATCGCAAAACAAGCAGCACGCGCGCAGTCTAGGGGGGAGCCGGACGGAAGCCAAGAGAGGATTGCCGGGGGACGATGATTTCGGAAATCAAGCCCAGTCCAGCGGGCGCCGGTCGCGCGGCGAGGACGGGAGCACGCGCAGCAGCGTCTCGCAATCCCGGAGGAACTGCCGGGTCTTCGGGTCGTGCGGCACGATTTTCAACGCGGCGCGGGTCGTGCGGCAGGCCAGTTCGAGTTCACCGAGCTTTCACTGGCAGACGGCCAACCCCTGCCACGCGCCGAAATGCTCCGGGTTCAAGGTCGGCACCCGCTCGCAATCGGCCCGGGATTTTTCCGCCTCGCCCATCTGCCAGTAAAACGACGCGCGCCGGTTCCAGCCCTCGGCGTAGGCGGGATATTTCTGGACGAGCGGGTCGAGGATCGTGAGGGACTCGGGGTAGTTCTCCTTTTCTGCGGCGGCATGGGCGGTCTGCATCAGCGTGGAGGCCTCCACGCTCGCCGCGTTGAACCAGAGATCCTGCAAGGCGCGCGGTCACAAGCCGTCCGCGAACGAGCGCGCCCTGAAAAGGCCAGGCAACTGAACTCCGAAAGACGATGCACAGAAGGGAGCAAAGAGAACGAAGAGCCAAGGCTTGCTGCCGGGAGCGGCCCATGTGGAATGGCTTCGCGGACGACAGCTTCACCTCTTTCCCGCTTCGTTCCCTCCGTTTCCTTCGGTCAGCCAGTCTTGGTTTTCGGGTTTAACCCCGCCCCGCCGCCTCTTCGAACCGCAGGTAAACACATTTCAAATACTGCGCCTCGGCGAAGGTGGCGGGATGATCGGGCGGATGCCCGGTGGTTCGAAGCTCATCGAACGGTCTCCCCGCCGATCGTGCGGCTGACCGCACCGCTTCAAAAAATTCCGGCGCCCTGACGTGCGCCGAACAGGAGGCCGCCACCAGCACGCCGCCGCGCGTCAGCAGTTTGATTCCGTCCGCCGCCAGCCGGCCGTAGGCCGTGATGGCGCGGGCGCGCTCCGCCTCGCGCTTGGCCAACGAGGGCGGATCGAGAATGACAAGATCGAACTTCCGCGCGGCGTTCTTCTCCAGCCAGTCGAACACGTCGGTCTGCACCGTCTCGTGCCGGCAGGCGGCCACGGCTGGATCGGACTGGTTCAGCGCGAAATTCCGCCGCGCGCCGGCCAGGGCATGCGCGCTGAGGTCGAGGTCGGTCACCGACTTCGCCCCGCCGCGTGCCGCGTAGAGCGAGAAGCCGCCACTGAAGCTGAAGGCGTTCAGCACGTCGCATCCGCGCGCTAGCGATGCGACGATCCGCCGGTTCTCGCGTTGATCGAGAAAAAACCCGGTCTTCTGCCCGCGCACCACGTCGGCCTCGAAGCACAGCCCGGTTTCGAGAAAGGTGACGCCGCCCTCCGGCTTTTCGCCGAAGAGCACCTGGCCGTCGGCAAGCTGGAACTGCTGTTGGGCCGCTTCCTGAATGTTGCGGCTCAACCGGAGCACCAACCGCTCTGGCTGCATTTCCGTGCGGAGCAGCCCGGTGATTTCTTCGAGGCGCGGGAACCAGGCGGCGGTGTAAAGTTTCACGACCAAGGTCGGGCCGTAGCGGTCGAGCACCAGGCCGGGCCAGCCGTCGCTCTCGCCGTTGATGAGCCGGAGGCCGTTGGTCTGCGCGTCGGAGAGGCTGTCCCGGCGGCGGATCACCCGGCGGAAATTTTCCCGCCACCACGCCGCGTCCAGCGTGACCGGCTTGCCCGCGTGGAGCACGCGCACACGCAACGGCGAACCGGGATCGTAGAAGCCGATGGCGAGAAACGTGTCGTTGCGGTCGAAGATGACGGCCAGTTCGCCGGACTGCCCCTCGCGGTTTTGCGCGCGGATGCTCTCGGCGAAGAGCCACGGATGGCCGCCGCGGAGGATGGTTTCGGCGGTGGCGGTGACGCGCAGGCGCAGGCGCGGGGCGTTGGATGGCGTGGTCATGCGGGCGGCGGAAGATTGCAATTCCCGCCCGCGCTTGTCGAGGGCGCGCTGCGCCAGCAAAACGCAATTGACGCTCCATTCCCCTTGCCCGCACTATCTGTCATGCCGGTTGGAGGTCCATTCACCAGCCGGCGCTCCCAAATTTTGAAATCGGAAACCTTATCATGAACCTCGACGGCCTCTACTCGAAACTACTCGTCAAGACCAACGCCAAGCTCGCCCTCATCGTCCTTGACGGCCTCGGCGACATCGCCACCCGCGACCAAAACGAAATGACCCCGCTCGAAGCCGCCGCCACACCGAACCTCGACGCGCTCGTCGCCGAAGGCGTCGCCCAGGGCCGCATGACGCCGGTCGCGCCCGGCATCACGCCCGGCAGCGGCCCCGGCCACCTCGCGCTTTTCGGCTACGATCCGCTGGAGTTCGAAGTGGGCCGCGGCGTGATCGAGGCGCTCGGCCTCGGCCTCGAACTCCGGGCCGGCGACGTGGCGGCCCGCGCGAATTTTTGCACGCTCAACGCGAAGGGCCTCGTCACCGACCGCCGCGCCGGGCGCATTGCCACGGAAGTCTGCGAACGGCTCTGCGCGCTGCTCGCGAAGAAGATTAAAAAAATCGGCGACACCGAGGTCATCATCAAGGCCGGGAAGGAGCACCGCTTCGTGGTGATCTTCCGCGGCAAGGGGCTGGAAGGCCCGTTGACCGACACCGATCCCAACCGCGAAGGCCTGCCGGTCAGCACGGCGAAGCCGGTCAACGCGAAGTCGGCGAAACAGAAGAAGACGGCGAAATTGATCGCGGCGTTTTACAAGGCCGCGCTGCCGGTGCTGGCGAAGGAAAAGCCGGCGAACGGATTTCTGATGCGGGGCATCGCGCACCAGCCGGCGATCCCGACGTTCGAGCAGCGCTACGGACTGCGGCCGGCGGCGATCGCGGTGTATCCGATGTACAAGGGCCTCGCGCAACTGGTCGGCATGAAAAAGATCGAGGGGCCGCAGACCATCGCCGAGCAGTTCGAGCGCTACGCCGCCGAGTACGACAACTACGATTTCTTTTTCATCCACTTCAAATACACCGACAAGTACGGCGAGGACGGCAACTTCGCGGCGAAGGTGCAGGCGATCGAAGAGTTCGACGCCGCGCTGCCGATCCTGCTGAAGAAGCGGCCGGACGTGCTGGCCATCACCGGCGACCACTCCACGCCCTGCTCGATGAAAGGCCACTCGTGGCATCCGCAGCCGGTGCTGCTGCACTCGGCATGCAGCGGCTCGGACAAGCTGGACCGGTTCACCGAGACGGGCGCGAACGCCGGGTCGCTCGGTTTGTTCGAGGCGAAATTTTTGCTGCGCCTGATGCAGGCCAACGCGAAAATGTTCGACAAGTTTGGCGCGTGACCGGCGCGCACGCCGAAAAACACTTTCGTTTTTTTCAAACAAATGTCTTTTCACCGCCACGGATTCCGTTTAGAAAAACATCACATGAAAGCAAAAAATGGATTGGAGGTGAGAGCTTATGGCCAAAGCCAAAAAACCAGCCGCTAAGAAACCCGCCGCGAAAAAGAAAAAGTAACCTCTCCCCAATTCATCAGGATGGGAAGCCTGGTCACTTGTGGCCGGTTTTCCATCCTGTTTTTTTATGGCCCGACTCGTCTTCGACATTGAAACCTCCCAACTCCCGCTGGACACCTTCGACGAGGCCCAGCTCGAATACCTCTTCCGCGACGCCGCGAAGCTCCCCGACCCCGCCGCTAGTGAAAAACGCCGCGCGGAAATCCAGCAGCAGTTCAACCTCTGGCCCTTCACCGCCCGCGTCGTCTGCATCGCCATGCTCAACGCCGAGTCGGCCCGCGGCCAGACGCTCTACCTCGCGGACGATTTCGAGGGGGAAGACGCCCCGGACGGCCCGGTCGAGTTCGTGCCGTGCGTGGACGAGGCGGAACTGCTCACCGCCTTCTGGGACGTGGCCAGACATTACGACAGCATTGTGACCTTTAACGGGCGCGGTTTTGACGTGCCGTTCATCTACCTCCGCTCGGCGCAGCTCAATGTCCCGATCTCGCGCAAGGACTGGCTTGGCTACCGTTACGCCGTCGAGCCGCACTGCGATCTGGCCGAGCAACTGACCTTTTACGGCGTGAGCGGGCGGGACGGGGCGGCGCGCAAGTTCAACCTCGATTTTTACTGCAAGGCCTTCGGCATCGAGTCGCCCAAAAGCCACGGCGTGACCGGCCTAGATGTTAACACCCTCATGGCGGAGGCGCGCTACCGCGAGATCGCGGAGTATTGCCTGCGCGACGTGCGGGCCACCGTGCTGCTTTACCAGATGTGGAAGGAACGGCTGGCGGGAATCAAATGAGCACGCTGGTCTGTTTTGCGGTGCCGGAGGAGGCCGCGCCGTTTCGCCCGATCGCCGCCGCGTGCCCGGAGATCAAAATCCTCGTTCACGGCATGGGCTGGAAAAACGCGGAGCGCTCGTTTCGCGCCGCGCTCGCGGAGGAAAGGCCGGCGCGGGTTTTCACCTGCGGGTTTGCGGGCGGACTTGATCCCAGTCTGGCGGGCGGCGAGGTGGTTTTTTCCGCGGATGATGAAACGGCGCTGCGGGCCGCCGACGCGAAGCCGGTGAAGTTTCTTTGCGCCGGGCGCGTGGCCGCGAGCGCCGCGGAGAAAACGGGGCTGCGGGAGAAGACCGGCGCAGACGCGGTGGAGATGGAATCGGAAATCATTGCCGCCATCTGCCGTGAGAAAAAAATCCCCTGCGCGACGGTGCGGGTGATTTCTGATACGGCGGATGAGGATCTGCCGCTGGATTTCAACCGGCTGATGACGCCGGAACAGAAACTGCATTTCGGAAAATTGGCGCTGGCGCTGGTGAAGTCGCCGGGGAAAATTCGCGGGCTGCTCAAGCTGCAGCGCCAGACGCGGGCGGCGGCGGAGAATCTGGCGCGCGTGCTGGCCCAGGTCACGGCGCGGTGATGCTGGCGCCGGCGGCGGGCGGTTCCTGGGGCGGCTCCTTCGATTTGCTTTTCTCGCTCCAGGTGATGAGCGCGGCCCCGACCATGATGAGTGCCACGCCGCTCCAGCGCAGGCCGGAGACCGTTTCCCGGAGATAAAACTGCGCGGCCAGCGTGGTCAGCACAAAGCTGATCGAGGTCAGCGGCCAGAGGAAGCTGATGTCGCTCCGGCCCATCAGCAGGAGCAGGCCGATGAAAAAGAGGGTCTCAAAAAACACGCCGACGAGGATATTGCGGTTGGTGAAGCCGCTGCCGACCATCTGCAGCACGCGCGCCGCATGGAGCGGGCGTTCGCTGTGGCGGGCGACGACTTCGTCGATGCCCTTTTTCAGAATGACCACGCCGATCGCCTCGAAGACGAAGGCGACGAGCAGGATGATGAGAATTTTTGCCATATCAAAATGGGTCGTCGGTCCCGAGGACCACGCGCGGCCTCAAGGGGTGCCGTAGTTGGGAACGACCGCGCCCGAAAGCACGCGAAACCAAGTGCGGGCGATCAGGGCAAGCTTCTGGATTTTGCCCAGACGCGTCGGCCGGGGGCCGAACACATTGAACTGCCGCGCCTCGAGCTTCTGCAACAGCCGCCAGTAAACCGAGCCCATCAGCTCCGCCGCCGCCATCGCGCGGCGGTCCTCCGGCGGCAGCGTCTCGCGGGCGAGCCGGTAAAAATCCCGCGCGCGCCGGGCAACCCCGGCCGCCAGTTCGCGGAAGCGGGGCGAGTATTCGCCGCGCAAAATTTCCTCCTCGGTCACGCGGTGACGTTTCAATTCTTCCAGCGGCAGGTAAATGCGGCCGCGCGCGGCGTCGGTCTGCACGTCGCGGAGAATGTTCGTCAATTGCAGCGCCTTGCCGAGATGGACGGCGTAGTCCCGGCAGGCGGGATTTTTGTAGCCGAAAATTTCAATGCTCAACAGGCCGACGACCGAGGCGACGCGGTGGCAGTATTGTTCGAGGCCGGCAAAAGTTTTGTGGCGCTTGATGTCCAGGTCCATCTCGCAGCCGAGGATCAGTTCGTCGAAGAGTGCGAACGGAAGCTGGTGCGCGCGGATGACGGGCTGCAGCTCGCGGTTGACGATGAACTCGGGCGCCTGTCCGGCGCAGGCGCGGCGCACGTCCTCGCGCCAGGCGGCGAGCCGGGCGCGGCGTTCGGCCACGGGCGCGGCGTCCTCGTCGGCCACGTCATCGACCTCGCGGCAGAAGGCGTAGAGGGCCGACATGCCGTCGCGCTTTTCCTTGGGCAGGAGGACGAAGGCGAGGGCGAGGTTGCTCGCGCTTTTGCGGGTGATGTTGCGGCTCTGTTGCATCAAAACTTGGGCAGCTCATCGTCGGGGCGGACGGGCGGCAGGCCGCCGGTTTCCTGGAGGGTCGGATTGCGCGGCCGGTGTTCGCGGATGCGTTCCCGGCGTTTCTTGCGGACGCCGCGGATGCGGTCTTCGGATTCGTCATCCGCCTCCACGCGCGGCGCCGGGGGGCGGGACTCGGCAGGCCGGTGGGGACGATGGGTAGATTTACGGCGGCCGCGAAAAAAATAAACGATCGAGAAGAAGATGACCGCCAAGATCAGGGCGCCGATGACTATCATCAGAATGCTCGACAGATTCGAGGTGTAAAGCAACGACGGCTTGGTGAGCAACACATCCACGTCGTCCACCTGTGCGAAAAAAATAAATGCTTTGTTCATGTTTAATTTTTCAGGCGGGTGGCGACGTTTCTTCTTCTGAGTCCGTCTCCGCACCGATGTTCAGGCGCTGCATCCGGTAGCGCAGCGCGTGCCGAGTGATCTTTAGCTGCTCGGCGGTCTTAGTCAAACTGAAGCGGTGCTGTTCGAGCGTGTGCACGATCAGCTCGCGCTCGAAACCGGCCAGGTGCTCCTCGAGCGACTGGCCGGCCGTGTCCGCCGCCGCCCCGCCTTTGCGCAGCCCGCCCTCCAGCGCGAAGTCCGGCAGGCTGCGGGCCTGGATGTCTCCGCTCGTTTCGAGAATGACGGCGCGCTCGATGACGTTGCGCAGCTCGCGCACATTGCCCGGCCAGTGATGGCTGAGCAGCTTCTGCCGCGCGGCGGGCGTGAAGGCGCGGACGTGCTTTTTCATCGCCTCGTTGAAGTGCTGCAAAAAATGTTCCGCCAGCAGCAGCACGTCGCCCTCACGCTCGCGCAACGGGGGCGGGCGGAGCTGGACCACGTTCAGGCGGTGGAACAAGTCCTCGCGAAACTGGTGCAGGCGGATCGCCTCGATGATGTCGCGGTTGGTCGCGGCGAGGAGGCGGACCTCGACGCGCAGCTCCTCGTTGCCGCCGACGCGGGTGAAGGAGCCGTCCTCCAGAAACCGGAGCAGCTTGGCCTGGAGCGGGCGGCTCATGTCGCCGATCTCGTCGAGGAAAATGGTGCCGTGATCGGCCTCCTCGACGCGGCCGGCTTTTTGTTTGAGCGCGCCGGTGAAGGCCCCTTTCTCGTGGCCGAAGAGTTCGCTCTCGAGCAGCGCCTCGGGAATGGCCGCGCAATTGATGCGGACGTAGCTGGCCTCGCGCCGCTGGCTCAGGGTGTGGAGCGCGCCGGCGATCAGCTCCTTGCCGGTGCCGCTCTCGCCGAGGATGAGGACGGTGGCGTTGGACGGGGCGATGGTCTGGATGATCTGGCGCAGGTCCTTCATTTTCGCGGACTCGCCGATGATCTGCTCCAGCCGCCAGGTCTCGACCACGCGGGAGCGGAGCGCGGCGTTTTCGCGCAGGAGCGAGTGGCGTTCGGCGCAGCGCGCCACGGCGTGCAGCAGTTCCTCGGGCGCGAAGGGCTTGGGCAGATAGTCGATGGCGCCGGCCTTGATCGCCTCGACGGCGAGCTTGGGCGTGGCGTAGGCGGTGAACATGAGCACCGGCAGGTTCGGCCAGCGCGCGCGGCAGCGGCGCAGAAATTCCGCGCCGTTCATGCCGCCGAGATGCACGTCGGAGATGGCCATGAAAAAGGTTTCCTTCTCCAGCAGCCGGAGCGCCTCCTCCGCGGATTCCACCGTCCGGGCATTATAACCTTCTTCGCGGAGCACCGTTTCCAGTGACAGGCGCATGTTTTTCTCGTCATCGACGACGAGGACGGGCGGCAGGACGGCTTTCATGGCGGTGATTTCATGTAGGTGCGCGTGGGGAAATGTAGGATGAATTCCGCGCCGTTTCCAAGCTCGGATTCCGCGCGCACGGTGGCGCCGTACATCTCGGCGTTGTGCCGGACGATGGACAGGCCCAGCCCGGTGCCCTTGGCCTTGGTGGTGAAGTAGGGATGGAAGATGCGTTCGAGCTTTTCGGCGGGAATGCCGGGGCCGTCGTCCTTGATGGTGACATCGATCGAATGGTCCGGCCCGGCTTCGGCGCGCACTTCGAGCTCGCCGCCGCTGGGCATGGCTTCGCGGGAGTTTTGCAGCAGGTTGACGAGGATTTCCGAGAGATGCTTGCGCTGCATGAGCAGGGCCGGGAGGTGCTCGCCGTAATCGCTCAGCACCTGGAAGCCGCTGTATACGCCCGGGGGAAAGACCTTGTTGATGGCGCGGTTCAGCTCCTCGATGATGTTCAACTTCTCGACGCGGCCTTCGGCCAGTTGCGCGTAGCCCATCAGCTCGGTCAGGATGCGGTCGGACCGCTCGACCTCCTCGCGGATGATCGCGACCTGCTGCGGCGGCGCGGGTCGGCCCGCGTCCACCGCGCGCTGGAGGGTGAAGACGGCGTTGTTGATGATGGCGAGCGGGTTCTTGATCTGGTGCGCGATCTCGGCGGCGAGCCGGCCAGCCGCGCGCAACTGCTCCTGCCGCCCGGTGAACTCGCGCGCCTCCTCCTCGGCCAGCCGCTGCTTCTCGAAGAGCACCTGCACGCCGTAGCAGCAGGCGGTCAGGAAGAGCAGCACGATCAGCCGCAGGAAAAACGGCTCGGCGGGATTTTCCTGCGCGGCCAACTCGACGGCTCGCCGGGCGGATTCATCCATCGCGGCCAGGTCTTCGTTGGTGATGACCACGTTCGCCACCCCCGCCAGCACGAAGCAAAAGCTGACCGAGAGGTTCAAGATGATTTGCGGCACCGCCAGCGGATTGCTCACCGCGTTGCGCACGATCAGGCCGAGGAACAGCCAGTACAAGATGCTGTCGAACCCGCCGGTCACCAGCGTGAGCGACGCCAGGAACAGCCCGTCCACGAAGCTCACCGTGAAAATGATCCATTGCACGAGCTGCATCGGCAGCCGCCGGCGCACGAGCAAAGTCGTCCCCACCGCCAGGTTGAGCAGGAGATACACCGAGAAGAACAGCTCGACGACGCTCAATGCGACGTGCTTGGAAATGGCCGCCTCCCCGAACCACAGCGAGAAATAAAAGTAGTAAACGAGGATGCCGATGAAGACGAGCTTCACCGGCATGATGACATTCCGCTCCATCGTCTGGAGCCGGTAGGCCCGCTCCGCCAGATCACCGGGCGGCGGCTTGAGCAACTCGGTCAGCTGGCTGATTTTCCCGAAGAGTTGCGTTCGGATCGGTTTCATGGCGAATCCGCGGTCGCGCCGCCGGTCAGCCGAGCAGGGCCGCCGCGCGGCGCGCGATGTTTTCCACCGGCTCGAGCCGGCCCGTGCCCTCGTAGCCGCAGGAGAGCATCCCTTCATCCGGCCCGATGAACTCCACACCGCGCGCCTGCAAGGCGGCGACGTTCGCTTGCGTGGCCGGATGCTGCCACATCTGGCCGTTCATGGCGGGCGCGATCAGGATTTTCGCGGCGGGATTCAGCGCCAGCGCGAGGCAGGTGAGCGCGTCATCCGCCAGGCCGTGCGCGAGCTTGGCGAGCACGTTGGCCGTGGCCGGCGCGATGAGCAGCAGGTGTGCCTTGTCCGCCAGCGTGATATGCGCGGGTTTCCAGCCTTCCTCCTCGTCATACAAATCCGTCACCACCGGATGGCGCGACATGGTTTTGAACGGCAGCGGGGTGACAAATTTTTGCGCGTCGGCGGTCATCACCACCCGCACCGCGTGTCCGGCCTTGGTCAGCAGGCTGGCCAGGTCGATGGCCTTGTGGGCCGCAATGGAACCGGTCACACCGAGGATGATGTTTCGTTGTTGGCTCATGCTTTTGAACTTTAGGCCGGCGGCGGCCAACTCACAACTCCGGCGGCTGCGCGCGGCACTGGCGCATTTTCTCCGCGTCGAGGACTGCCCGCATCCGCCGCAAATCCTCCACCACGCTGGTGCTGATGATCAGATAATCAAAATGCTTCCACTGCGCGATCTCCTGCCGCGCCACGCTCATGCGCTTCTGGATGGCCGGCGGCGCATCCTGCCCGCGCTTTTTCAACCGCTCCTCCAGCACGCGCAAGGACGGCGGCGTGAGAAAGACCGTGACCAGCGCCGGCTTCAGTTCCGGGTCCGCCTCGACGTGCGTGCGGATGCTGGCCGCGCCCTGCACGTCGATGTTCAGCAGCACGTCCTTGCCCTGGCGCAATTTGCCGAGCACCTCGCTCTTCAACGTCCCATAGCTGTTGCCATAAACCGTCGCGTGTTCGAGAAAATTTCCCGCCTGCACGCGCTTCAAGAAATCCGACGCCTCCAGGAAATAGTAATCCACGCCGTCCTTCTCGCCGGGGCGCGGCGGGCGTGTGGTGCAGGTGATGGCGCGCGTGACCTTCGGATGGCTGGTGAGCAACTGCTCGCAGAGCGTCGTCTTCCCGCCGCCGGACGGCGCGGAGATGATGATGAGCAGCGGGTTGGTTGATTGGGGATGGGCGGCGCTCATTCGACGTTCATGGATTGTTCCCGGAATTTTTCCAGCTCGGTTTTCAGCACCACCACCTCGCGCGAGATCAGGCTGTCGTTCGCCTTCGAGCCGATGGTGTTGATCTCGCGGTTCATCTCCTGCGCGAGAAAATCGAGCGTGCGCCCGACCGGCTCGGCCGATTTCACGCACTGGTCGAACTGCTGAAAATGGCTCTGCAGTCTGGTGGTCTCCTCCGAAATGTCCGAGCGGTCCGCAAAGAGCACCATCTCCTTGTGCAGCCGCTCCTCGTCGAGGGACGCTGGATCCAGCCCGGCGTTCTTTACCCGCTCGAGCAACTGCGCGCGGTAACGGGCCATCACCTGCGGCGCCTGCTCGCGCACGCGCCCGGCCGACTTGCGCATGATGGCGATCCGGCCCGCGATGTCCTTGAGCAGATGTGCCCCTTCGCGCTCGCGCATCTTGACGAGCTGCCCCAGCGCCTGGCCGGTGGCCTTCTCCACGGCCGGCCAGAAATCCTCCGCGTCGCCCAGATCCTCATCCGCCTCCAGCACGCCTGGCGCGCGCACGATCTGGTCCAGCGTCACCTCGCCGGCGAGCTTCAGTTTTTTTGCCAGTTCGCGGAGCTGTTTGGCGTAGGCCTGGGCCAGCGGGGTGTTGACGCGGACGCGGTCAACCTCCTGGCCTTCACCCGCGTGCAGGGCCACGCGCGCGGTGACGCGGCCGCGGGCGACACGGCGGTTGATCTCGTCGCGGATCTGGGCTTCGAGCACATCGAGTTCGCGCGGGAGATTGACGGCGATCTCGCTTTGCTTGCGATTGACCGCGCTCAATTCGACGGTGATTTTCCACCCGTCCTGGGCCGCTTCGCCCCGCCCGTAACCCGTCATTGATTTCATGTGATTCAAATATGAGGGGAAACGCCGCCGGCAGGCGAACAGATTTTTGCGGCCCAAGCCGGGTGGATGGCAACGCCCCAAATTTCAGCACTCCGCGCTTGCACTCCGGCCCCTGAATCCACAGACTGCACGCACTTTGACTTAAAAATTATGCCTGCGTTCGCCAACATTCCGAAAATCGAGTTCGAGGGTTCCCGGTCCAGAAACCCGCTCGCCTTCAAACATTACAACGCCGCCGAGATCGTCGAGGGCAAAACCATGCGCGACCAGTTGCGCTTCTCGGTCGTGTACTGGCACACGATGTGTGGCCAGGGCGCGGACATGTTCGGCTCGGCGACGGCGCTGCGTCCGTGGGAGGCGGGCCTGAGCGGACTCGAGCTGGCCAAGGCCCGCGTGCCGGTCTTCTTTGAATTTTGCGAGAAACTCGGCGCGCCCCATTACGCCTTCCATGACCGCGACGTTGCGCCGCACGGCCAGACGCTCAAGCAGTCGAACCAATACCTCGACACCATCGTGAAGCTGCTCAAGGCGGAGCAGAAACGCACCGGCGTGAAACTGCTCTGGGGTACGGCGCAGCTTTTCGTCCATCCGCGCTTCTGCCACGGCGCGGCCACGAGCTGCAATGCGGACGCGTTCGCCTTTGCCGCCGCCCAGGTGAAGAAGGCGCTCGAAGTCACCCACGAGCTGGGCGGCGAGGGCTACACCTTCTGGGGTGGCCGCGAAGGCTACTCCACGCTCTGGAACACCGACATGAAGCGCGAGCTGGATCATCTCGCGAAGTTTCTGCACATGGCGGTGGACTACAAAAAGAAGATCGGCTTCAAGGGCCAGTTCTACATCGAGCCGAAACCGAAGGAGCCGACCAAGCATCAATACGACGCGGACGCCGCCGCCTGCCTGAATTTTCTCCGCGAATACGGCCTCAAGGATCATCTCAAGCTAAACCTGGAGACGAACCATGCCACGCTCGCCGGCCATTCCATGCAGCACGAAATGGAAGTCGCCGGCGCGGCGGGCGCGCTCGGCTCGTTGGACGCGAACACCGGCGACCTGCTGCTCGGCTGGGACACCGACCAGTTCCCGACAGACATTTATCTCACCACGCAGTGCATGTTGACCGTGCTGAAGTATGGCGGCCTGACCACCGGCGGCGTGAATTTCGACGCCAAGGTGCGCCGCGAGAGCTTTGAACCGGTCGATCTGTTTCACGCGCACATCGGCGGCATGGACGCCTTCGCGCGCGGGCTGAAGATCGCCGCCGCGATCCGCAAAGACGGCCGGCTCGCCGAGTTCGTGAAGGAGCGCTACAGCTCGTGGGATTCCGGCATCGGCCGGGACATCGCGAAGGGCAAGGTCGGCTTCAAGGAACTCGAGGCCTATATGCTCAAGAAGGGCGAGGCCGCACCGAACAGCAGCGGACGCCAGGAATTTTTGGAGAACTTGATCAACGAGTTCATCTGAGAAATTCTTCCGGCAAGATTAAGGCGCGCCGCAGGGCGCGCCTTTTTTTTGCGCCCGCGCGATTTTCCAGTTTCAATTTCCCAATAGCTCGCCAGAGTCACCGCCAATGACCCGCTCGTTCCAGGTCCGCCCTCCTGCCAACGCTTCATGAAAGCCGCCCTCATCATTGACGACGACCCCATCCTGCGCGCCTCCCTCGCCCAGATGCTCACCCAGGAAGGCTGGCGGATTTTCGAGGCGGAGGACGGCGAGGCCGGCATCAATCTCGCCCGCCAGCACCGGCCCGAAGTCGTCTTGTGCGACCTGCTCATGCCGCGCTGCAACGGCTACCAGGTCTGCCGCTCGATCCGCGCGGAAAATTCACTCCGCCACACCAGGATCATCGTGACCTCCGGCCGCGGCTACGCCACCGACCGCCTGAACGCGCTCGAAGCCGGCGCGGACGAATATCTGGTCAAGCCGGTGCAGCCCGCAGATCTCCAGCAACTGCTTTGCCGGATCAGCGGCAACGGCAGCCCGGTCGAAACCGTCCCCGCCGCCCCCGCGCCCCCGCCGGTGATGGTGAGATTTTGGGGCGTGCGCGGCTCGATTCCGACGCCGGGGCCGTCCACCTTGTTTTACGGCGGCAACACCTCCTGCGTGGAAGTCCGCGCCGACGGCGAAATCATCATCCTCGACGCGGGCAGCGGCATTCGTCCGCTCGGCCTGCAATTGAAGAAGGAATTTCCCACCGAGCCGCTCAACCTCACCCTGCTGCTCACCCACACCCACTGGGACCACATTCAAGGCTTCCCGTTTTTCCTGCCCGCCTACAGCCCGAAAAACCGTCTTCGCATCCTCGGCTACGAAGGCGCGCGCCAGGGCCTGGGCAAGACGCTCTCGGCCCAGATGGAAAGACCCTACTTCCCCACCAGCCTCGAAGAAGTGCGGGCCAACATCGAGATCGAGGAGCAGAAGGAAATGGCGTTCACCGTCGGGCGGATCAAGGTCCGGGCCTGGTTTGCCAACCATCCTGGCATCTGCGTCGGCTACCGGCTGGAGACCAGCGCCGGGTCGGTGGTTTTCCTGCCGGACAACGAGCCGTTCCAGCGGATGCGGGCCAAGGCGGCTGGCAACGCCGCCCCCGGGTCGGTCGAGTTTGGCCGGCAAGAGGATGAGAAACTGATCGAGTTCATCGCCGGTGCGGACGTGCTCATCATCGACTCGCAATACGACGCCGCCGAGTACGAGTCCCACATCGGCTGGGGCCACGCCTGCGTGGACGACGTGGCGGCCCTCGCCGCCCAGGCCCGCGTCAAACAGCTCTTCCTGTTCCATCACGACCCCAGCCATGACGATGAAAAAATCTCCCGGATGTTGGCCCATGCGCGGCAGTTGGTGGCCGGGTTGAAAAGCGCGACCACGGTGGAGGCCGCGCGCGAGGGGCTGACCGTGGTGCTGACGCCGGCGCGGTGAGATTTCGTCCGCGCGGCGCGTCCCGAAAATAATTTCAGATTTTTTTTGAACACTCGCGGAGAATTTGTTTCAATAACTCACGGAAAAATTTTAGACCGGTTTTCCGCTTGGGCGAAATTCCTCACGACCAAGCAGTGGTTCAAATCAATTGCACTGCCGTACCCGTGTCCCGTAGAAATGTCGTGCTGGAATGAATGTTATTTTTTTAATGGCCGCCGCCGGCGTCAAGTCGCCTGAGAGCGAGTTGATTTATGTCATCAAGCAGGCCACGCCCGAGGGCCAGGCCATCCTGCTCATCCTAGCCATCTTCTCCATCTTCGCCTGGTCGGTCATGGCCTCCAAGGCCGTGCAGATGCGCCGCGCCAAACGCCTGAATCGCCTCTTCGAATCCGAATACCGCATCCAGAAAAGCCCGCTCGCCATCTATGACCGCCAGGTGCAGGTCGAGGACTGCCCGCTCTTCATGGTCTATCGCGAAGGCTGCAAGGAAATGGATATCCGGCTGAAGTCGCCCGGCGGCGAGGGCCGCAAGCAGTTTATTTCCATCAAGGCGATGGAGCACATCAAGCGCACGCTGGAAGGCGCGGTCGCCTCGCAGTCGTTGCGGCTGGAATCTGGACTCATCCTGCTGGCCATCGCGGTCAGCGGCGCGCCGTTCCTCGGACTGCTCGGCACGGTCTGGGGCGTGATGAGCACGTTTGGACACATCGCCCAGGAAGGCAGCGCCACGTTGAGCGCCATGGCCCCCGGTGTCTCGGCCGCGCTGGTCACCACGGTGGCGGGATTGCTCGTGGCCATCCCGTCGATGTTTGGCTACAACTATCTCGTGCACAATCTGCGCGTGCTGACCGTAGAACTGGACAACTTCGCGCAGGATCTGGTGTCCAAACTGGAAACGGAATACTTGAAGGACGACGAATAAGATGCGCCGCTTCTCCCAACGCAATTCGCTGGTGACGTTGAACGACATCAACATCACGCCCCTGCTCGACCTCGCGTTCGTCCTCCTCATCATCTTCGTCATCACCACGCCGCTGCTCGAGAAAGGCCTGCCGCTCAGTCTGACCAAAGGGGGCGTTCAGGACACCAAGTTGGTGAAGGACGACATCAAGACCGTGGAAATCACCAGCGCCGGCGTGTATCTGCTGAACCACCGCGCCATTGGCCTCGACCAGCTTGAGTCCGAGTTGGTCAAGTCCCACAAGGCGAATCCCAACACGGTGGTTTACATCCGCGCCGACCAGAACGGGCTGAACAAATATCTCTACGCCGTCATCGAGCGCTGCCAGCGTAACGGCCTCACCCGTTTCTCGATGCGCACCGAACCCAACCGCTGACATGAACCGTCTCGAAAAAAAATGCACGATCACGTCCGCCGTCCTGCACGGGCTGCTGCTGCTGGTCATCCTGGTCGCCGGCCTGGGCTTCTTCCAGTCCGACGCCAAGGTGCTGGACCCGACGAAAGTGATCACGCTGATCAATCCCTCCGACCTGCCGGGCGCGGGCGGCGGCAATCCCGCCGCCACGCCCACGCCGCCACCGCCGCCCGCTGACAAGCCAGTTGACCCGACCCCACCAACGCCGCCGACCCCGGTTGATCCGCCCCAGGTCAAAAAGGAAGAGTTAAAAACTCCCGACCCGATCAAGCCGAAGGACCCCGTCAAACCACCGGTCAAAGACTCCGCCGTCACTCCCACGCCGCCCAAGCATGTCGTGAAAGTAAGCACCAACCCCGTCAAGCGCCCCGCCACCGATGCCGCCGCCGCCCAGGCCCAAAAGGAACGCGCCGCCCGCGCCGACGCTGACGCCCGCCTCCGCGCCCAGCGCACCGCCCTCGCCGCTGCTTTTCGCGGCTCGGCCAACACGCTCGGCAAGAATCTTTCCCAGGCGACGACGATTGAACCCTTCGGCCCCGGCGGCGAGGCTTATGCCAATTATGGCCTGATCGTGCGGGACATCTATGACCGGGCTTGGCTCGTGTCCGACGCGCTGGGTGACGAAGACTCCACGGTGAAGGTCTCCGTGCTGATCGCCCGCGACGGCACGGTGCTTTCGGCCCGCATCATCAAATCTTCCGGCGTCCCCGCGCTCGACAAGTCGGTCCAAAAAACTTTGAATGACGTGAAGTCCATCGTGCCGTTTCCCGAGGGCGCGAAGGACCACGAGCGCCGGTTCGACATTAATTTTAATCTGAAAGCCAAACGCCTCTCCGCATGAAACTACTCCGCCTTGTCCCCTGCACGCTGTTGATCTTGTCCCTCGCGCGGCTCGCGCCGGCCGCCGAGGAACTGGACATTTCCCACGAGATCAGCGTGGACGGCTGGCCGAAGCCCATCCCCGTCAGCATCGCCGGATTCGGTCCGGAGGTGGACGCCACCCTCAAGTTTGACCTGACCTTCATGGGCTTCACCTTCGTCGCGGCGGACAAGGCTCGCTACCAGATCAGCGGCTCGGACCAGGGCCGCGTGGAAGGCCGCGTGCTCGACATGGTGACGAAGAAAGTGACGCTCGCCAAAGCTTTCACCGGTGGCACCACCCGTTCGCAGACCCACGCGCTGGCCGATGACATCGCCCACACGCTCACCGGCCGGCCCGGCATCGCCCAGTCGAAAATCGCCTGCAAAGTCCAGCCCACCGGCTACGGCCCCGGCGAAATTTTCATCGCCGACTATGACGGGCATAACGTGCAGCCCGTGACGGCGGACGGGGTGATCTGCTCCTCGCCCACCTGGGCCGGACCCTCGATGCTCCTCTACAACTCCTACAAATTCGAGAAGGCGGACATCTTCTCGCACAACCTCACCACCGGCGCGCGCAAGGCCATCGCACGTTTTCCCGGTTCGAACATAAGTCCCTCCGCCTCGCCGGATGGAAAGCGCGTGGCGATGATTCTGAGCAAGGGCGGCAGTCCAAATCTTTACGTGGCCGACGTGGACGGGGCCAACTTGAAGCAGTTGACCACGACCCGCGAAGGCGAGTCCTCGCCCTGCTGGTCGCCCGATGGGAAAACGATCTGCTTCGTCTCGCGCCAAAGCGGCAAGGCGGCCCTCTACACCGTTCCGGCGGACGGCGGCGAAATGAGACGCCTTCCGACCGCCGGCATCAGCAACCCGACGGAGCCGGACTGGTCGCCTGACGGGAAATTCGTTGTCTTCACGGCGAACATGGGCGGATTCAGCATCTGCTACGTGCCGGTCACCGGGCCGAACCGCGGCCAGGCCACCGTGCTGGCGGCGGGAGAAGACGGCGTGTGGGCGCCCAACTCGCGCGCCGTGATTTTTTCGAGAACCAAAAACAACCAGCACGTTTTGTCTCTGCTTGACGTGCCCACCAAACAAGTAAAAGATTGCGCCGGTATTTCGGGGCACGCCTCACAGGTAAGCTGGGCCCGGTAAGCTTCCCACAACGAACCATGAAAACCTCAAAATTATCTGTCTATTTCGTCATCGCCCTCGCGCTGGCTCTCACTGTCGTTGGTTGCAGGACCAAGGAACGCCCCCCCACCCCGCTCGGTGATGGCACTTCCGGGCGCACCCCCGGCGGCAAAGACGACGACACCGTTATTGATCCAGGCGTCGGCCCGAAAGTGAAACCTAAGGGTGAAGGCCCTAACGAGGTTCCGCTCGATCCAAATCAATTGTCTAACAAGGATCTCACTGGACGCACCCAGAACCGCGAGATGTTCCAGAACGAGACCGCCTATTTTGAATTTGACCGCGCCACGGTGAAAGCCTCCGAGACTTCCAAAGCCGATGCCGTGGCCGCGAAATTCAAAGCCCTCAGCCCCGCCCACGATCTGCTGGTCGAAGGCCATTGCGACGAACGCGGCACCGAGGAATACAACCGCGCCCTCGGCGAATCCCGCGCCCTCGCCCTCCGCCTTTATCTGATCAACGCCGGCGTCCCCGCCAGCCGCGTTCACACCAAAAGCTTCGGCAAGGACAAGCCGGCGGCGCCCGGTCACGACGAGGCCGCCTGGTCGAAAAATCGACGCGGCGAATTCATCCTCATCCTGCCGAAATAAACTTCATCCACCGCCGCCCATGAAAAACTCCACACTGCCCGCTCTTCTGCTGACCGGCCTGATTCTGTCTCTCGCCGGCACCGGCTGCACTAAGAAGATGGATCGCACCCAGGTGATTCCCTACACCGCTGCGAATGCGCCGCAGATCAAGGATCCTCCCACCAACCCCCTGCCCCCGCCGATCCCACCCACGCCCCCACTTTTTCCTGAACCGCCTGTCATCATCATTCCGGACCAGGGGGTCGTTCAAACCGGCGCCCGCGTCATCGAAGGCCGCCCGCAAGACCGCACCCTCTGGGCGGACAAGACCATCCGCTTCGCCTACGATTCCCACCTCGTGAAAGCCGGCGAAGGTTCCAAGGTCGAGGCCGTAGCCACCGCCTTCAAGGCGATGGACAACGCCAAGGATTTGCTGGTCGAGGGCCATTGTGACGAGCGCGGCACCGAGGAATACAATCGCGCCCTCGGCGAACGCCGCGCCCTGGCCATGCGCGAATACCTCATCCGGCTGGGCGTGCCGAGCGACCGCGTCCACACCAAGACCTTTGGCAAAGATCAGCCGGTGAACCTTGGCCACAACGAGGCGGCCTGGTTGAAGAACCGCCGCGGCGAGTTCATTCTCATCAAATAATTCGTGCCCGCCGGGCGTCAGAACCGCCGCTGGTCCGCGCCGCCGGCTGGATGATTGGGCAGGATTGGCTCTTTACTAATGCCGGGGCCACGTTTAGTTTCGACACAACAAAAGATATTTTTATGAACACCATGCTCGCAGTTTTCGGTATCGGCGGTTGGGAAGTGGTCTTGATTTTGGCGGTCGTGCTGATCCTGTTCGGCGCGAAAAAGCTGCCCGACCTGGCCAAGGGACTGGGCCAGGGCATCCGCGAATTCAAGAAGGCCACCAGCGAAATGACCCAGGAAATCCAGAACGCCACGCGCGAGGACACCACCCACCGGCAGGTCAATTACCAGACGCCGCCGGAGGAGAAGGCCGTTGCCGATTCCGCCTCTTCCCCCACGCCCTCCAGCCAGCCCAAGGCTTGATCACGTCCGTCCTCCGGCTCCATCATGGATCACCAGACCGAAGAGGAGCGTCCTGAATTCGGGGACGAGGGCGGCCCCGTAAAATCCTTTCTCGAACATCTCGAAGACCTCCGCTGGATGCTCATCAAGAGCTGCTCGGCGGTCGCCGTCGGGATGCTCCTCTGCCTCATCGGCGCGGATTACGTGGTCGGGATCATCAAATGGCCGCTGGTCAAGGCCGACGAACTTCGCGCGTCCGACGACAAATCCCAGTCCATCTGCTTCTTCGTTGGCACCAATGTGTGGGGCACGTTCCGTCCCGGGGCGACGAACCTTGGCGCTCTTGATCTCGGCACCAACCGCCATCTCGGCTTCGAACTCGTCACCGTTTCACTCGGCTCCAACCAGGTGCTCGCGCTGCAACCCATGACCAACCAGGCGCTCGTGGACAAGGCGCTGAACCTGCCCACCACTCTGCGAAACTTCAGCCCGGTGGGCGGCTTCTGGGTCGCCTTCCAGGTCGCGCTCTACGGCGGCCTCGTGCTCGGCTCCCCGTTCATCATTTATTTCCTCGGCCAGTTCGCGCTGCCGGCGCTGAAGATCAAGGAGAAGAAATACGTCCTGCGCGGCTTTGTCATCGGCACCGGGCTGTTCCTCAGCGGCGTGGCGTTTTGCTACTTCGTCCTGATGCGTATCGCGCTCGCGGCATCCACGAAATACTCCGAGTGGCTTGGCTTTTCTGCCAGCGAATGGCGGGCGGAGGACTACATCAGCTTCGTCTGCAAATTTATGCTCGGCATGGGCCTAGGGTTTGAACTGCCCGTGGTGATCCTGACCCTCGTGAAAATCGGCATCCTCGATCATCGCAAGCTGGCCGGGATGCGCCGCTACATGATCGTCGTCAACCTCATCCTCGGCGCGGTCCTGACCACGCCCGAAGTGGTGACGCAGGTGCTGATGTTCATCCCGCTGCAGGGACTTTACGAACTCAGCGTGTGGATCGCCTGGTATTGGGAGCAGGACGAGCCGAAGAAGAGGAAGGCCCGGTGGATTTTCGCGCTGGTCGTCCTGGTGATCGCCGCCGCCAGCGCCTGGGCCTACTGGTATTTCGCCCTCAGCCACAAATAACTCTTCGAGCAGGCTGACGGCAACGAAGTCCACCCGTAGCGCAGGCTTCCCAGCCTGCTGTATCGCGGGTTTCCAAACCGGCGGATGATCTGTCCTTTGTTGCGTCCGAGAAAATCGTTGCCCTGCTGACTGGGAAGTCGGCGATACAGCAGGTTTGTCCCGGACGGCGGGATGCGCTCCAGACGCAGCCGCGCTCCTACAGCCCGTTCAACGCATCGATCAACTGCCGCAGCCGCCCGTATTGCCGCCGGTCAAACCCAAACGCGATGCGCGGCAGTTCCACGAAATCCTCGTCATCCCGCTCCTCCGGCGTCGCCGCGATGACGTGCATCTTCTCGCCGGCGATGATGTCCGCGAAATCCTCGTTCAACGCCTCCAGCGCCGTGGCCGACGGCGCGTGCTTGAGCCGGATGATGAACAGCTCGCGCAGGAACCGGCTCGAGTGAAAATTCCGGTAGAAGCGCGTGATAATTTTCACCGCCTCGTCCGTGCTGTCCGTGATCTGGTAAAGGCAAAGATCGTCAGGCGAGATCAACTGGTCGCGCAGCAGATGCTCTCGGATGTTTTTGTCCCATGTCTTCCAGTAGGTGCCGCCGGGCCGGTCGATCAGGACCAGCGGCATCAGCCGGCTCTTGCCCGTCTGCATCAGCGTGATCGCCTCGTAGCCCTCGTCCATCGTGCCAAAACCGCCCGGAAACAGCGTGATCGCGTCGGAGTGTCGGAGGAAGGTGAGCTTGCGCGTGAAAAAATATTTGAACGTGACCAGCTTCTTGTCCTGCAGGATGACCGGGTTGGCGTTCTGCTCCCACGGCAGCCGGATGTTCGCGCCGAAACTCCGCTCCGGTCCCGCGCCCTCGTGCCCGGCCTGCATGATGCCCGGCCCCGCGCCGGTGATGACCATGAACCCCGCGTCGGCGATCTTGCGTCCGAACTCCACCGCCTGCTGATACTCGATCTTGTTCGGCTGCGTCCGGGCCGAGCCGAAGATCGTGACCTTGCGCGTGCCGGCGTAAGGCGCGAAGAGCTTGAAGGCATAGCGCAATTCCCGCAGCGCAGTCTGGATCACCCGCACGTCGCCGCGCTCCTCCACGTCATGCAGCAGCTTGAGCGCGTTTTCCACCACGTCCTCGACGAGGTCGGCGTTATGCCCGCCGCCTTTGTAGGCGATGAGTTCCTGAATGCGCCGCTTCAACTCCGGATCGCCCGGCGGTCGTTCCGATTTTCCCATGTGGCGAAAGTAACGATGCAACCGCCAAAAGCAATCCGCCAATCCGGCGGGCGCATCCCGGAGCGCGTTGCCCACGGAACGCCGGCTTCAGCTGGCAGAGACGTGCAACAATTGCGGGGCTTCTGCCAGCTGAAGTCGGCGTTCCCTTCCACGGCGGGCAACACCTCGGGTGCCGTGTTGGGGACGTATTGCCCAAACCCACGGAGCGCGGCTTTGAACTTTGAACTTTGAGTTTTGAACTTTGAACTGCTAGCGTGCGCCTTCTTGGAAACGCTGACATGGACTACAAAAACACATTGAACCTGCCGCGCACCGACTTTCCCATGAAAGCCGACCTGGTCGTGCGCGAACCGCAACGCCTCGAAAAATGGCAGGCCGCCGGCCTCTACGAAAAAATTCAGGCCGCCCGCGCCGACGCGCAAAAATTTGTCCTGCACGACGGCCCGCCCTTCGCCAACGGCGACGTTCACATCGGCACCGCGCTCAACAAAATTCTCAAGGACATCGTCGTCAAATACAAAACCCTCCGCGGCTTCAGCACGCCCTACATTCCGGGCTGGGACTGCCACGGGCTGCCGATTGAATTCAAAGTTTCCCAGGAGATGCGCAAGGCCGGCGACACCACCGCCGACCCTGCCACCATCCGCAAGGCCTGCGAAGCCTACGCGCGCAAATTCATCGACCTCCAGCGCACGCAGTTCAAACGCCTTGGCGTGCTCGCCGACTGGGAAAATCCCTACCTCACGCTCAACAAGGAATACGAGGCCGACGAACTCCGCCTCTTCGCGGACATCGTGGAGAAGGACTTTGTCTATCGCGGCAAGAAACCGGTTTACTGGAGCATCCCCTGTCGCACCGCGCTGGCCGAAGCCGAGGTCGAATACGCCGATCACGTCAGCCAGAGCGTGTTCGTCAAGTTTCCGCTTGTCGGCCATCCGGGCACTGCCATCGTCATCTGGACAACCACGCCGTGGACGCTCCCCGCCAATCTCGCCGTCGCATACAACTCCACCTTCAGCTACTCGCACATCCGCGCCGGTGACGAATCCTACATCGTCTCCACGATGCTCCTCGGCAAGATCGCGGAAAAATGCGGGTGGGACGGCTACGAAATCATCCGCAGCCTCGACGGCGACCAGCTCGCGCAGCTCGAATACCAGCACCCGTTCTGCAACCGCACCGGAAAACTGTTCGCCGGCGACAACTTCGTCGAGAGCAGCACCGGCACGGGCTTCGTCCACATCGCGCCCGGCCACGGCCTGGAAGACTACAGTGTCGGTCGCGCCAACGGCCTGCCCATCTACTCGCCCGTCGATGACGACGGCTGTCTCGCGCACACCGGCGATCTGCCCGCCGACCAGCAGATGCCCGCCGAGATGATCGGCAAGTCGATCCTCGAAAAGCACGGTAAGAGCGACGCCAACGAAGCCGTGCTCCACGAACTGCGCGTCCGCAAGGCGCTGCTGCATCAGGAGAATTATCATCACAGCTATCCGCACTGCTGGCGGAGCAAGACGCCGGTGATTTTCCGCGCGATGAACCAGTGGTTCATCAGGATTGATCACCTCGTAGGACAGGCGTCGCGCCTGTCCCCAACTGAAAATGAAAAGTTAGAGACAGGCGCGACGCCTGTCCTACAAAGTTTCCGTGCCGCCGCGCTCGCCGAAATTGACCGTGTGAACTGGATTCCCGGCTGGGGCAAGAGCCGCATCGAAGCCGCCGTGAAGTCCCGTCCAGACTGGTGCATCTCCCGCCAGCGCACCTGGGGCGTGCCGATCCCCGCGTTCTACGACACGCAGGGTAACGACATTCTCAACGCGCAAATCGTCCGCGCCGCCGCCGGGCTGATCGAGCAGCACGGCTCAAACATTTGGTTTGAAAAATCTGCCGCCGAACTGTGGGCGCTGGTGAAACCGAAAGACTGGACTGGCCCCGAAGCCGCCACCAAATCCAACGACACCCTCGACGTCTGGATCGACTCGGGTTCCTCCTCGCGCGCCGTTTTGTTGCGCCGGACGGAGCTTTCCCATTCCGCACTCCGCACTCCGCATTCCGCGTTAAACTGGCAGGCTGACGTTTATCTCGAAGGCTCCGACCAACATCGCGGCTGGTTCCAGTCCTCACTCCTCCTCTCGCTCGCGGGCTATGGCGTCGCCCCGTTCAAGACCGTGCTCACCCACGGCTTCATGGTCGATGCCGACCGGGAAAAAATTTCCAAGAGCAAGCAGGCCGGCTACGAGAAACCGCAGACCGCCGAGGCCTACGTCAAAAAATACGGCGCGGATGTGTTGCGCCTCTGGGTCGCCTCGCAGGATTATCGCAACGACATCGTGGTGAGCGAGGAGCGCATCGCCAAAGTGGCTGAGACGTATCGCGGCATCCGCAACGCGCTCCGCTACCAACTCTCGAACCTTTACGATTTTCACCCGGCCCACCACGCCGTGGCTGACCGGGATCTGACCGGACTGGACCGGTGGATTCTCGGTGAGTTCGCTAAGCTCGAAGCCGGGGTGATCGCGGCCTACGACGCCTATGAATTTCACGTCGTCTATCAAAAGATCAGCCAGTTTGCCGCTGTCGAGCTGTCGTCGATTTATCACGACGTGGTGAAGGACCGGCTCTACACCGACGCCGCAAATTCCCCGCGCCGCCGCTCCACGCAGACCGCGCTGCACCGCATGGTGACGGGCCTCACCCAGATGCTTGCGCCCGTCCTGGCTTATACCACCGACGAGGCGTGGGAGTTCATTCCCGCCCAGTCCGCCGAGTTCGTTCACCTCGCCGAATGGCAGCCGGCCCCGCTGATCCGCTCGGAGGCGGAGCAGTGCAGTTGGGCCGGCCTGTTCCAACTGCGCGAGCTGGTTTTGCCGGAACTGGAAAAAGCACGGCAGGGCAAGTCGATCGGCAAATCACTCGATGCGAAGCTGGTGTTGACCGGCGGCTCTCCGTTGCTGGTGGAAGGGAAGATTCATCTCGAAGCATTGCGCGAACTGCTCAACGTCTCGCAAATCGAGATGATTCTCGAAGGTGATGGCGAACCCGTGACCGCGGTGGATAAGGCCGGCGGCCAGAAGTGCGAGCGCTGCTGGCATTGGGAAACCGACGTGGGCACAAACGCCGCGCATCCCACGATTTGCGGACGTTGCGTGGAGGCGGTGAAACAATCACAGCAGGCGTAGCGGCGGGCGTCCCGTCTGCCGCTACGCCACCCGCAATTCCGGCTTGGACGTCACCAGCGGCATTCCCACCGGCAGTTCCGCCGGCAAGGGCGCAAACTCCTCAATTGCCTTCCACAGTTTTGCATAATCCTTATTCAGGTCGCCGCTCAGGCAGTCGATGAGTTCGCCGGCCAGCTCGGGATATTTGTCCGTGACCTTGCGGAAGCTGAAGTTCGGATCGTAGAACGCATAGACCAGCTTGCGCATGTTCTCGATGCCGGTGCGCAGCGTGGTGGCATAGGTGGTGAAGCGGGCGGGCGAAAAATCGCGCGCGACGATCGCCTCATGCACGGCGTCCGCCGCCAGCACTCCGCTCTTGAGGGCGAGCAGCACCCCGCTGCTGAACACCGGATCGAGGAACGCGAAGGCGTCACCGACGAGCAGCAGCCCCTCGCTCGCGCAATGCTTCGAGTGGTAGGAGAACTCGCTGGTCAGGAAGTATTCGCCGGTCTGGCGGCCCGTCGCGAGATGCTCTTGGATCCAGAGATTCTGCCCGATCTCGCGCTGGAAAATTTCCGCCGGTGATTTCACGCCGTCGCGCGAAAGATATTTCCCCTCGGCCACGACTCCGACGCTGACCATGTCATGGTGCTGGGGAATGTACCAGAACCAGCCTTTCTCGGGCACGTAGGCCACGGTGGTGGTGCCCTCGTCCAGGCCGGGATCACGCTTGGCCCCCTGATAATACGTCCAGACGGCGACTTTGTTGAGATACGGATCTTTCACGCGCCAGCCGTTGCGCACGGTGGAGAAGGATTCCTTGCCGGTGCAGTCCAGCGTGAGCGGCGCGCGGAACTCGGCGATCTCGCCGGATTTTTTCTGCGCCCGCGCCCCGACCACGCGGCCGTTCTCGCGCAGCAATTCTTTCACCGTGATTTCCTCGATGACCTGCGCGCCCTTTTCCCGGGCATTGTCCATCAGCATTTGATCGAATTCGGAACGCAGCACCTGCCAGGTCTGGGCGACGGTCTCGCGGTCGTACCGGTTGAAAAAGTAAAACGGCTGCGACGCCTTGCCCGACGCGGAAACGAACTGCACGGAATACTTCCGCACGAACGCGGACGATTTCATTTTGGGAATCAGCCCCAGCCGCAGCAACGGCTGGTAGGTGAACGGCACCAGCGATTCGCCGATGTGGTAGCGTGGGAATTTTTCGCGCTCCAGCACGAGCACGCGATGGCCATGCTCGGCGAGGAGCGCGGCGGCGGTGCTGCCGGCCGGCCCGGCCCCGATAATGAGGGCGTCGTAATCAGTGGGAGTGTTCATGTTTTGGGTGAAAGAATTCAGGACTGGATCGGCGGCAGGATTTCAATGATCTCGGCCAGCGGCTCATGCCCCGCGTTGAAGAGTGTGTTGCGCCGGCCGTAGAGGATCTGCACCCCGGAAAGCTGGAGCAGCCCGTTGATGAACGGGTCGGACGCGAACCGCAAAAAGCCCGCCGGCCGGCTGGTGTATTTCAGGCCGCTGGCATTGAGGATGGCGCCGAGCGGATGATGCTCGGCCAGAATCTCCACCTGCACCGCTGCCGAAAACCGGTCGAGAAACATCTGGATCGCGCCGAATTCCACGGGCTGCTCCAGTCCGTCCGCCAGCAGCACCAGTTCGCGGCAATACACGTCGTGGCCCTCCGCCGTCCGCTCGCGGCGGCTGCGCTGCACGCGAATGTGCAGCGTGTGGCCGTGAAATTTTTCGAGCGTGCTCGTCATGTCGCTCTCATGCGCGAGCAGCGAGCGGTACGGCTCCGGCATGGCCAGTGCGTCGATTTCCTCCACCGCCGGCAGGGCTAGCCCGGCCCGCGCGTAAAAATCATCCAGCGGATGCAGCAGCGAGCGAGCGGGGAGAGCGGAAATTGTCTTGGCTAAAGCTTTAGGCATAACGCGCGTTGCGGTGTTCCGGCTTGAAGAATTCGTGCAGGAGGCGGTCCACTTGCAGCAGGCCCTCGCGGTTTAATCTGATCTGATCACCCGCGACGGTGAGGAAGCCCCAGCCCTGGAGCCTTTGCAGTGCCTGGGCAAATTGCGCCGCCGGATCGGCGCCGAATTTTTTCGCGAAGTAGGCGCGGCTGACGTGGCCGAGCTTGAGTTGGAGGACGAACTCGCGGATGTAGCGCTCCTCCGCCGTAGGGGTGAGCGCGCGATAGACGGGCAGTTCACCGGCATTGACGCGCAGCATGTAGGGCTCGAAGTCGTGCTGATTCTGATAATGCACGCCACCGATGTGCCCGAAGCTGGCCACGCCCAGGCCGAGCAAATCCGCGCCGACCCAGAGCTTGTCGCGATAGACAAATTTCGTCGCGGGCGTCTTGATGGCGGTGTAGGCGCTCGAAATAGTGTAGCCGGCCTTTTCCAGTTCGTTGAAGCCGTAATTGACCCACGCGCGCTTCGTGTCCCAATCCGCCACGGGCGCGACGAGTTTGCCGGCGACCTTCATTTCCTTGTAGATGGTCGTGTTGAACGGAATCTCCATCTCGTAAATCGTCACGCTGTCGGGCGAGAGTTCGATGGTCTTCCGGATGCACTCGCGCCAGTTGTCATCGGTCTCCTCGACCATGCCGGCGATGAGATCGATGTTGATCTGCGGAAAGCCGAGTTCGCGCGCGTAACCGTAGGCGCGGGCGATCTCCTTGCTCTTGTGGGCGCGGCCGTTGATTTCGAGAATGTGGTCGTCGAAATTTTCCACGCCCAAGCTCAGACGCGTGACGCCTAGTTCGCGGATGGCCTTCAGCTTGTGATCGGTGAGCGTGCCTGGCTCGGCCTCGAAGGCGACCTCCTCGGCCTCGTCCCACGGCAGGCACGCCTTCATCGCGTCGGTCAAAAATTTCAACTGCTCGACGGACAGATAGCTGGGCGTGCCACCACCGAAGTAGATGAAGTTCGGTTTGCGCCCGCCAATGAACGGTTTGTCCGCGTACCAGGAAATCTCCTTGATGGCCGCGTCGAGGTAGCCGCGGATCGCCGCAGAATCCTTGTCCGTATAGACGCGGAAATAGCAGAAGTGGCAGCGCTTGCGGCAAAACGGAATATGCAGATAGACGCCGAGCGGCGTGTCCGGCGTGGATGGACGGTCAATGGCTGCGAGCAGTTCCGGCACGGCGTCGGTCTTCCAGAAGGAAAACGGCGGGTAGTTCGAGACGAAATAATTGCCGGCGGTGGTCTCCTGATGCTTGGCCGGCGCGGCGGGCGTGACCGTGACTGGAATAGTGGTGCTCATGCGGAAAAATTCGTGTCGGGCTTCAGCTTCACAGTGTTCATTGGAACTGTCTGGTGGCACCCTAGCCGAAAGTACGTGTACGTGCAATCTAGTTTTTGGACTTCGGTGCGGACAAAAGCTTTCAAAGAATTTTCAGCTGTAGTCCCGGCATTGACTCTCGGTAATTCGGCACGTAAAAAATGGAGCATGAAGCTGATGGAACACATCACGGTGGAACCGGGCAAGTGCGGCGGACGCCCCTGCATTCGCGGCCTTCGCATCCGCTTGAAGGACATTCTCGAAAAGCTAGCCGATGGCGCCAAGCCCGAGGAAATTTTGACCGACTTCCCTGATCTGGAGGCCGATGACATCAAAGCCGCGCTGCTTTACGCTGCCGGCGGGACCGATCACGTCGTGCTCAAGGCCGCTTGAAAATCCTCGTGGATGAACAACTGCCACCCGCCTTGGCGCGGTGGTGGCGGGAGCAAGGCTGCGATGCTGTTCATGTTCGTGAAGGCGGTTTGCTGCGCGCTCCTGATGCAGTGATTTTTAAAAAACGGAAGCCGCCGCTGCCGTCGCTTTCACCAAGGAAGAAGATTTTGTGACTCTGGCGCGTGTGTCCAACCGGCCCGTCTCTATCGTTTGGATTCGCATCGGCAACTGCACGAACCGGGTTTTGCTGGGATGGTTTGCTCCGCTCTGGCC